>JGI24710J26742_10003242_pt1 | contig 13892 bp, 16 predicted proteins | sample BioPla2DNA2_FD_26742 | JGI IMG/M metagenome (IMG submission 26742) | reverse complement strand
CCTCATCCGGTATGCGCGTGTGCGGCCGCATGGGCGCCCCGTGGTCTTGTGCGGTATGCACGATCGAGTGCTCGCTGTCACCTTAAGTTCGAGAGATCTTTTGGGGTGTTTGCCCCTCTTCGCGCCCCTTGCAGTCATATTGAAAGCAGACAGACCAGGTTACTACCGTCATTCCACGTGGTTGTTGGCGTATCCACTCTCACACGTCAAGATCGTTGAAGATACGGTGATGCGATGCACCACCCGATCCCGGGGAGTGACCACAGGTATATATTCTCTCCGGAGAATATTATAAGGGAGAGGGAGAGTGCGGCTGACGGTGGCACATAACCTGTGCTGCTGAGGAAAGTCCTCCCACCAACCAGACACGTAGCCGCATGCAAATGCGGGTGGCGAGAGCCACGGCAATGACACAGAAACGACACGGCCTGCTGTCAGTGATGAAACGATCGAGCTCTTCATTGACAAGAGCGAGAATGCGTGGAATCCACGCGATAACTCGTTGAACGTAGCAGCAGGATACGATGAAACGGTGAATCCCTGCGGGTGCAAACCAGAGTAGGGCAGATGGATCGTCTGGTATCCGCCCGGGTATGGCGCGTAGCTGAATGCCGCACAGAACAGAAGGAGGCTTACTCCTCCCACTCCTTGCTATCTTCTTGAAAGCGCCCGTCTAGATCGTATATTTTCTCCGGGGAGCAGCTCCTGGGCATCAGGCCAGAGATATGAACCGGGATGGCGAAAGTATAAGTGGAAAAATTACCTATAGTAATAATATGGAGATACCCACTCCGGCCGAGCTGCGAGAGAAGAGGATCCGCATGGGTTTGAAACAGGCAGATGTGGCTCGTATGGCCGGAATCAGCCAATCTATGGTCGCGCGGATCGAATCCGGCAGTGTGGATCCGAGAGTCAGCACCCTCACAAAGATCGTGGAGGTTTTACAGGCAGCAGAGCGCTCAACGATCACAGCGGCCGATGTGATGACGTCACCCGTACTTTCTGTCGCCGACGACGACCCTATCAACCACGCCGTCAAGATCATGGGCCAGAACGGCATCTCCCAGCTCCCGGTGCTCGAGGGTGGAATACCTATAGGATGCATATCCGAATCGGCGATCATGAATGCTATGGGGGAAGGAGGATTTCACCAGACGCACCAGAAGCTGGTTCGGGATTGTATAGAACCCGGTTTTCCGACGGTCCCTCCGACGGCGCCTATCGATACGATCGTCCACCTCCTGCACCACAACCATGCGATCATCGTGCTCGAGAAGGGAAAGGTGCAGGGCGTCATCACCAAGCACGACCTGATATCGTTGATAATGTAAGGGCACCGCTACCGGGGGCATGGAAAGCCTCTCCCTGCACTTCCCATGAACCACCACTCGCCCGGCTAGATTCAGCGTACCAGCACGTGGGGTGGGAAAATTAGGTTGGGATGGCGGGCGCCGACTATACCAGTGAGACAAGGTCCCGGAGGACCGCCTCGGGATCTTCGGCCTTGACGACGCTTGATGCCAGCAGGACCCCTGCGGTCCCAAGATCGACTGCAATTTTTACACACTCGCCCGACTGGATCCCCGCCCCGGTCAGGACCCTCACGTCCGGGTTCACGGCCCTGACAGCATTCACAGAACGCTCGATGATCCCCGGATCGGCCTTTGAGACTGAGATCCCGCTCCCGATCAACTCCGGGGGCTCGATCGCCACATAGTCAGGCTGGAACGCTGCCGCTGCAGCACTGGTGGGATCGTTGTTCGTGCAGACGACCGACTCAAGCTGGAGCCTCTTTGCGGCCTGGACGCAGGCTTCGATGTCGGCCAGGGTGAGGCGCCGTTCGGAGTGGTTGATCAGGGTGCCCCGTGCGCCCGCCGCTCTGATGGCCTCAGGCAGAATGTGGCCGGTGTGGGCGCCGGGGGTTATCGCATCGATATGCTGGGCATAGACTGGTATTGCGTAGTGCTGGCTCATCGGGCGGATCTCAGTGAAGACCGGTGCGACGCCGATGACGATCCCGCTCTCCTTCCCAACTCTCTCAGCCGCAGCAGCGATCCGGTGGGCGCTCTGGCCCATACCCTCATGGTAGGTCTTCAGATTGACCAGAATCAACGGTGAAACCATATCCATCACATCTGTCTGATAGGTTGCTTCTCTCGGTAATAACTCTGGTGCAGAGCGCCCGGGCGCATCCACCCCGGAGTTCCGGGCCGGGAGCTCCAGGGCGGCAGGATGAGAATACCACGAGGTGACGCATTCCGGCGACGAAGAGATCATTTTGTGGCTCACCTGCCCGGGGCCTTGGGCGGATCGCATCCGTGCGTGGAGTATGAGGCTATTGTTCTGTGGGCGAGAGCAGCTCCACCCGGCATCCCCCAAGACTTGATATAGCACAAGGCTGCACGAGGGGGTTATGGTCGCAGATGAGGAACAGCAACAGAGCATCATCCAGAAGGTCAGAGACACCCTCCTGGCCTATCACACCCGGGATGCCGTCCGCAATGAGCTGGTATCCCTTGGCTTCGATGTCAGGGCAGAGCACGAGGGCGCCGTATCCTTGGAGAACACGCCGGCCGAGATCTTCGTCCAGATCTTTGTGGATGGCCGGGGCAACGTCCTCGACTCCCACGTCGTCACGTTCGATGAGATCGAACTCAAACCACAGACGAAAGGCTGAGATCCGAGCCTCTCCCTAAAAATGGTTGTGTTTCAGGCGAACATCTCGCCGTAGGTCGTGTGGAAGTGGTGCTGATCGAAGTCGACCGAGAGCTTATCGATCGCTTTCATGAACTCCTCGTGGCCGACCGTATCGCATTCCCTCCTGATGGCGAACATGCCTGCCTCCATGCATATCGCCCGGAGATCGGCGCCGTTCTTTCCCTCCGTGAGNCGGGCTACCTCCGAGAGNTTGACATCCTCACCAAGGTTCATGTTCCGGGTATGGATCCGCAAGATGGCAAACCTTCCCTGGTNATCGGGGAGCGGTATCGCTATCATCCGGTCAAACCTGCCCGGGCGAAGGAGTGCGCGGTCGAGTATATCGATCCGGTTGGTCGCGGCGATGATCTTGACGTCGCCCCGGTCCTCGAATCCATCCATCTCGGCCAGGAGCTGCATAAGCGTCCTCTGGACCTCGCGGTCGCCCGANGTCGTCGAATCGTTCCGATGCGCGCCGATCGCATCGATCTCATCGATGAANATGATGGATGGCGCCTTCTGCTTCGCAAGGTCAAAGAGCTCCCTGACCAGGCGCGCGCCCTCGCCGATGTACTTCTGCACCAGTTCTGAGCCGACCACGCGGAGGAAATGCGCGTTCGTGTGATGTGCTACCGCCCGTGCGAGAAGCGTCTTCCCCGTNCCGGGCGGCCCGTGGAGCAGCACACCCTTCGGGGGGGAGATCCCGACCTTCTCAAAGAGATGCGGCTTTGTCAGGGGAAGCTCAACCGCTTCTCGTATCTCCTCGATCTGTGGTTCAAGGCCTCCGATATTCTCATAGGCCTCCTCTGGAGACTCCACCAGTTCCATACCGTAGATCTGCGCGTCATAGCTTGTGGGGAGCACGTCCACGATCGCCAGGGACTGCTGGTTGAGTGTGCACCGCACNCCAGGTTTGAGGAGATCAGGGTCGATAAGTTGTGATGTACGGACCAGAAACCGCGGTCCTGCGCTGCTTCGCACAATCACCCGGCTGTTGTCGATCACGTCTGTTACCGTCCCGATCACGAGAGGGGGGCTTCGGAGTTGCTCAATCTCACTCTTCAGTTTGCGCAGCTCACGCTCGTAGCGGATCTTCTGGGTCTCAATGTATCGTTTCTCGGACTCCATCTGACGGAACTGCTCTCGCAGCTCCAGGTTTCGATTTTCGAGGTTCGTTATCCGTTCCAGGAGGTACTGGTAGATGTCTTCACCGGTATCCTTCTCTGATGCTTGCCGAGCGATATCTCCCATAGGTCTCCTCAAATAATTATATAGGTTAAAATGAATATAAAGTTGTTTGCGAGACTTATGCAGTGTGAACTATGCGGCGCCCTCATTCAGGGACCGCCGAAGACTATCCAGATCGAAGGTGCAGAGCTCTGTGTCTGTGTCCGATGTGCAAAACACGGTACAGAAGTCCAGCAATCCCGACAGATAGGTATCCAGAAAAAACCAGGCTTCGCCGTCACGCAGACCAGAAGGCGGCCGCGCGATGTCTTTGATCTGATGGAAGGAGAGATCGTTGAAGACTACGCCGACCGGATCCGTGTCGCCCGGGAAGGGAAGGGATGGTCTACCCTCGACCTCGCACAGGAGATCAAGGAGCGTGAGGTCCTCATTAAGAAGATCGAGAAAGGAGATCTCATTCCCGAAGACGATCTCCGGCGAAAGCTTGAGAGAACGCTTGAGATCCGGCTGCTCGATTCGCCTGAAGATGCCACCCCCGCCAGCGGGCCGGGGCGCATGACCATGACCGTCGGCGATGTCATAGCATTCAAGAAGAGCCGAAAGTGAGGCTGTAATAGCTACTTTTCCCACAAAACGTCAGCGGCGGCAGGAGGCTGAACGCATGAAACCCACCCCCTCTCCGGGGCCGCTCAAGCAAAGGAGGTGGCGATGGGTATCGCGTCGCGCGGTAGGGAGCAGGAGGACACCCTCTCCTTCCAGGGGGAGTTGGAGCCTGGGCGCGGAACAGAACCGGGGATTTCTCATACCAAAAACCAGCAAGGTCTCCGGATACACGGATGCGGGGTCCCATGAAGCCCGGGCCGACCCACGGCTTGCCCCCCCGTACAACAATCCGGAACACTTTTATATGAGTATGTACAACTATACGCACAATGCAAGGTGAATGTTTTTTCGCCGGTGACCGCCTTTACCTCGGTTAACGGAGCAGCTATCGCCTGTGCAGGAGCAACACGCCAACTTTTAATCGCCGGTATCCGTTATCACGGAGCGGCAGCGTTCTATCGCTATTTTACCCGGTTTTGAGTCATCTCGGATATTGTGTTCACTCAAGATCCGGGGGAGGTTGTTATTATGAGAGGAAAAGAGATTCGTCTGGAACGTATCATGGATCGGAATACCGGCAGGACCATCATCGTACCGCTTGACCACGGTGTGACGCTTGGACCTATACCGGGACTGGTCGATCTTGGAGCGACTATCGACCTCGTCGCCGACGGGGGAGCAAACGCAGTGATCGGGCACGTAGGGCTTGCGCTACACGGCCACCGGGGGCATGGGCAGGATGTTGGCCTTATCATGCACCTCTCAGCGAGCACCAGCATCGGCCCCGACCCGAACGACAAAGTGCTCGTAAACACCGTCACAAACGCCCTGAAGATGGGTGCCGACGGTGTCTCAGTGCATATCAACGTCGGAGCCGACTCCGAGGCAAAGATGCTTGAAGACCTCGGTAAAGTCGCGATTACATGTATGGAGTGGGGAATGCCACTCCTTGCGATGATGTACCCGAGGGGCAGGAAAGTCGTGGATGAGTACGGGGTCGAGAGCGTCAAACTCGCTGCGCGGGTGGCGGCCGAACTCGGTGCCGACATCGTCAAGACCGTCTACACCGGGGATCCAGACTCGTTCCGTGAGGTGACGAGAGGATGCCCGGTTCCAGTCGTGGTCGCAGGCGGATCGAAGACCGACGACCACGCGATACTCGACCTTGTGGAGGGCGCGATGGAAGGGGGCGCCGCCGGGATATCGATCGGGAGGAACGCCTTCCAGCACCAGGCACCCGATCGCCTGATACGGGCCGCGGCGCTGATCATCCATGAAGGAAGGTCTGCAGAGGANGCAGTGGAGATCCTCAGGGCGTGATGGGTATGATCGGAAAGGAGATCCGCCTTGAGCGGATAATGGATCGGAACACCGGTCGCGCCGTGGTTATTCCCATGGATCACGGGTTCACCATGGGCCAGATCGAGGGGCTCCGCGATATGACGAAGATCGTCAGCGAGGTGAGTGAGGCGGGGGCAAACGCCATCGTGCTCCACAAGGGTATGGTAAAGGGGGGGCACCGGAAACGCGGAAAAGATATCGGTCTTATCGTGCACCTCTCTGCGAGCACATCGATGAACCCTGACCCAAACGACAAGGTGCTTGTCTGCACCGTGGAAGAGGCGGTCGCTCTCGGCGCTGATGCGGTCTCGATCCACATCAATCTGGGTGCGCCGAACGAGTCGCGGATGATCGAGTCCGCAGGCGCGGTGGTGCGGGATTGCAANCGCTGGGGGATGCCACTCCTGATCATGATCTACCCNCGCGGCGAGAGGATCGATCCCCGGCAACCGCAGGCGATCGGGCACTGCGTCCGGGTCGCCGAGGAGCTCGGGGCAGATCTCATCAAGACCAACTACACCGGGGACCCGGAGACCTTCCATCAGATCACCGAAGCCTGCTCTGTGCCGGTGATGATCGCCGGCGGGGAGAAGGGCGGCGATCTTGAGACGCTCACGACCATCCACGATGCCATCGCGGCGGGCGCGGCGGGCGTCTGCATGGGAAGAAACGCTTTCCAGCGTGAAGATCCCGGCCGGTTCATAGGCTCGATCTGCCGGGTGGTGCATGAAGGGACAGACCCGGCCGATGCNCTGGAGCGTGGATGATGAAGCAGTTCTGGGTCGATGTCCGGCCGTGGAGGAAAGATCTCGCGACCACCGCGATCGAGAGCGGGGCCGATGCCCTGATGGTGGATGACGCCGACCGTGTGCGCGAGCTCGGGCGGGTGACGACCATCGCTGAGGGCGGCGATCTCGTCCCCGGAGAGGATATCTTTGAGGTTGAGATCACCGATAAGGCAGCTGAGGAGGAGGCGCTCAGGCTCTCCCGGGCGGGTTACGTCATCGCAAAGACCGGGGACTGGACGGTCATCCCGCTTGAAAACCTTGCCGCGCAGTCCGATCGGATCATCGCTGAAGTCACGAACGCAGATGAGGCGGAGATCGCGCTGAGTGTCCTCGAACNGGGGGTTGCGGGNATCCTGCTTGTGACGGATGATCCGTCCGAGATCCGGCGGGTGGCAGGCGTGATCGCAGGTCTGGGCGCCAAGGTCACCCTCATACCCTTCGAGGTGACCCGGATCGCTCCCGTCGGCATGGGGGACCGGGTCTGCGTGGATACCTGTTCCCTCCTCTCCGACGGGGACGGGATGCTCGTCGGCAACACATCGTCGGCGTTCCTGATGGTACATCCAGAGACCTTGGAGAACCCCTACGTGGCCCCGCGCCCGTTCCGGGTGAATGCCGGAGCGGTGCACGCCTACACCCTCCTCCCTGACGGGAGGACCGCCTACCTCACCGATCTTGCGGCAGGGGATAAGGTGCTCATCGTCGAGCATACCGGCACGACCCGCGAGGTGATCGTCGGCCGGGCAAAGATCGAACGCCGCCCGCTCCTCCTCGTCGAGGCAAAAGCCGGAGATGCGGAGGTGAGCCTCGTCCTTCAGAACGCTGAGACCATCAGGCTTGTCGCGGAGGACGGTGGAGCGATATCGGTCGCCCGCCTCGCTGTGGGTGACCGGGTGCTCGGGAGCGTCACGGAGGGCGGGCGGCACTTCGGCATCGCTGTCGCCGAGACCATCCTCGAGAAGTGATGGCAATGCTTGCAGGCATCATAGGCGGCACCGGACAGATGGGGCGATTCTTCGCCGAGGTCTTTGAAGGGGCGGGCTTGGAGGTGATCGTCTCAGGGAGAGAGACAGCCCTCACCAATCGGGACGTCGCGGAGATGGCTGACCTTGTCATGGTCTCGGTGCCGATCCGCGCTACCGTTGGGGTCATCCTCGAGATCGCTCCACTNCTCACACGAGATCAGATCTTCTGTGACCTCACCTCCCTCAAGGTCGAACCGGTCCGGGCGATGCTTGCCTCCCGCGCCGAGGTGATCGGGCTCCACCCGATGTTTGGACCGGGTGCTGTATCGCTCAGAGGCCAGACGATCGTCGCGNTTCCGGCCCGGTGCGNCCCCACGACCCTTGAGAGACTCCTCTCGATCTTCCGCGACCAGGGAGCGGCCATAACCCTTACAACGGCGGAGGATCACGACCGGATGATGGCGGTGATCCAGGGGCTCACCCACTTCGGNGCGCTCGCAAAGGCGGAGGCGATCCGCCGGACCGGCACCGATGTGGATGAGACCCTCTCGTTTACCAGCCCCATCTACCGGATTGAGATGGGGCTTGCAGGGCGGCTTCTCGCACAGGACGCGGGGCTCTATGGGGATATGCTCCTGATGAACCCTGCCGTCCCAGAGATGCTTGCCACGTTTGCGGAGGCGGTCCGGACGCTCCGGGAGATCGTGGAGTCCGGAGACAGCGATCGGTTCCGGGTGTTCTTCGCCGAGAATGCCGCCCACTACGCCTCGTACCTCGCGGCCGCCACAGAAGAGACCGATGATCTCATCAACCATATGGTGGCGAGATGACCGTCCTGACGCTTGGTCCGGCAGGGACGTTCAGCCACGAGCTCGCTGCACGGCTCTACGCTGACGATATCGAACTCCTGCCAACAATCCGCGCCATCATCGAGCGTGTGGCGGGGGGATCAGTTGACGGCTTTGTGCCGATCGAGAACTCCGAGGCCGGCGGCGTGGGGGAGACGCTCCAGGGCCTCGTTGAGTTCGGCGTCTCCATCACAGGAGAGGCCTATATGCCGGTCCGCCACCACCTCGCGGCCCGGAGGAATCCGGAGCAGCTCCGGGTCGTATATGCCCACCCGCAGACCCACGAACAGTGTTCCATCCTCCTCGAACGCCTGGGTGTGGAGGTCGTGCATACGAGCAGCAACGCAGCAAGCGCCGTGGCGATGCAGGGGGATGACCATGCCGGTGCGATCATACCAGAGATGGCAGCGACGATCTACGATCTCCCGATCGTGCTCTGGGATATCCAGAACAGCAGGGACAACACCACCCGGTTCGTGCAGGTATCATCAACCCCCCGTAGCGACGATGGGTGCACGAAATGTAGCCTTCTTGTGGACCCGAAGATCGATCGCGTCGGACTCCTCGCCGATATCCTGGGAGTCTTTGCCCGGCGGGGAATCAACCTGACCAGGATCGAATCCCGACCGTCCCGGCGCGGGATCGGGAGTTACCTCTTCTTCATCGACCTTGATATATCGGGAGGATGGCAGGAGGCGAGAGAGGAACTTATGAGGGTGACCACCATCAGGGAGCTTGGGTGCTACGCCCGCATGGGGGTGCCGGGGATATGATCATCAACATATCGCGGATAGGCCCGGTCGACGCGACGTTCGAGGCGCCCCCCTCCAAGAGCTACACCCACCGGGCGCTGATCGCCGCTGCGCTCGCTTCAGGAAGATCGCGGATCATGGCACCCCTCCGCGCCATCGATACGGAGGCGACCGCCCGGGGGCTTGAGAGCCTCGGTGTGCCGGTGGAGTGGAGCTCAGGAGAGATCACCGTCACCGGGTGTGGCGGGACTTTCCCGGTGTCGGGCGAGGTTACGATCGATTGCGAGAACTCAGGGACGACACTGCGGTTGCTCACCTCGACGGCGCTCATCGCCCCGCACCCGGTGGTGCTCACGGGGAGTGCCCGGATGCTTGAGCGGCCGGTAGGGCCGCTCGCCGACGCCCTGCGAGCCCTCGGCGCCGATATTGCGTTCATGGCTCGGCCGGGTTTTCCCCCCATCCGGATCTCAGGCAGGCTCAGGGGCGGGAAGGCAGAGGTCGATGGGAGCATGAGCAGCCAGTTCATATCCTCCATACTGATGGCGGCACCCTACGCGGATGAAGATGTGGAACTCACGCTCCCGGCGCCACCGGCCTCCCGATCTTACCTCGACGTGACGGTGGATGTGATGCTCAGGTTCGGCGCCCGGCTTGAACGGCGGGGCTACGACTGGTTCAGAGTGAAGAGCGGTGCAGCCTACCGGGGGCGGAACTACCGGATCGAGGGGGATTACTCGTCAGCATCCTATCTCTTCGCGGTGGCAGCCGTCTGCGGCGGGCGGGTCACGGTCACGGGCCTCTCCCCGACATCGGTCCAGGGAGATCGCCGGTTCCTCACCGCACTCGAGGCCATGGGATGTCACGTGACCACCGGCGCCGATGTGGTGGCGGTGGAGCGGGCGGGTGACCTCTCCGGGATCGATATCGATATGTCATCATCTCCCGACACCGTCCAGACGCTCGCAGCGGTGGCGGCGACGGCATCATCGCCGACGACGATTCGGGGGATCGCGCATCTGCAGTACAAGGAGAGTGATAGGGTCAGGGTGACTGCAGAGATCCTCCGGAGGATGGGAGCGGAGGTTCAGGTCGCGGAGAACTCCCTTACGATCACGCCCGCCCCACTCCATGGCGTGCTCGTCGACCCGCGCGATGACCACCGGACTGCGATGGCCTTTGCGGTGCTCGGGTTCGCGGTCGGTGGCGTGGCGATCCGCGATCCCGGGTGCGTGGAGAAGTCCTTCCCGGGATTTTGGGAGGCGCTTTACGGGGAGGGGTTGCTGTGAGAAAGATCGTCCTTGCAGGGTTCCGGGGGACCGGGAAGACATCGGTCGGACAGATCCTTGCTGAGCGGCTGGGAGTATCCTTCTTTGATGCCGATGCACTGATCGAGCGTCGGGCAGGCATGACGATCCCGGAGATATTCAGGCGGCGCGGGGAGGCAGGGTTCCGGGACCTCGAGCGAGGGGTGATAGCATCGCTCCGGGACGCAAACGGGGTGATCAGCACCGGCGGCGGTGCAGTCTGCAACCCGGAAAACGTCGCTGACCTTAGATGGCGCGGCACGGTCATCCTCCTCACGGCTCCGCCCGATGTCATCCGGGATCGGATCACCGGGAGCGATCGACCGGAGTTGACCGATCTTCCGCCGGCAGAGGAGGTTCGAGCCCTCCTTGAACGGAGGAGGGAGGCATACCTGGGCGCGGCCGATGCCTGTATCGATACCGGGCGGCGCACGCCGGAGGAGATCGCAGACCTGATCCTTCAAGACGACACCATCTCCCCGGCCGCGATGCATGAACGTGACGTCCTCCTTGAGCGGTTCGGGCTCTCTGAGCTCAAGAGCATGGTCGCCCACGATCCGGAGCTCAGGGTATGCGGCATTGCTGGTAACCCCTGCGCCCACAGCAGGAGCCCGCTCATATACAATCGACTCTTCGCCCATTTTGGTATGCGGTACCACTACACCTCCATCGAGTGGCCTGATGTGGGAGAGATCGTCCGCCTCGCCTCGCTCCTCCCCACAAAAGGGCTCTCAGTCACCATACCGTTCAAGACCGATGTGATGCGCCACGTCGACGAGGTGGACGATCATGCAGCGGCTATTGGGGCGGTGAACACCGTTGTGCGGTGCGGCGACAGGCTTTACGGCTACAACACCGACTGGATCGGCGTGCGCACGCCGCTCGCCCACCGGCGGGGTGAGCGGGCGGTCGTCCTCGGTGCCGGGGGTGCAGCGGCTGCGGCGGCCTATGCTCTCATGTCGCTTGATATGGACGTCTCGATCCTTGCCCGGCGCCCTGATGCGGCGCGGAGGCTTGCGGAGCGGTTCAGGTGCCGGTGGGGAGCACTAAAAGACTTCAGAGAGAGTGGCGCCGATGTGGTTGTAGATGCAACCCCGGTCGGTATGGATCCCGATACCCGGGCCCTGCTCGGACCTGATGACCTTGAACCGGGGATGACCATCTTTGACCTCGTCTACACGCCGCCGGAGACTCCTCTCATAAGGGCCGCGAAGAGGGCAGGGTGTGAGGTGATACCGGGGACTGAGATGTTCATCCACCAGGCTGTGGCGCAGTTCCAGCTGATGACCGGGATCGCGGTCACGCCCGCACTGATCCGGGGGATGCTTCAATGAACACATTCGGGAGAAACTTCAGGTGCACAACGTTTGGCGAGAGCCATGGGAAGGCCGTGGGTGTGGTCATCGACGGCTGCCCGCCGGGGATCGGCCTCACCGAGACCGATATACAGCCCTACCTCGACCGGAGACGGCCGGGAAAGAGTCCGCTTGAGTCAGCACGGCAGGAACTTGACCAGGTTGAGATCCTTCTCGGGGACATTTGGGGGGAGGACGACCGGTGCCCCCATCGCACTCGTCGTAAGAAACCAGGATGCCCGGTCGGGGGATTACGATGCCCTCCGGGATGTATTCAGGCCCGGACACGCTGACTACACCTGGCAGGCGAAGTACGGGCTCCGCGACCACAGGGGCGGCGGAAGATCCTCTGGGAGGGAGACCCTTGCCCGGGTCGCAGCCGGGGCGGTGGCGATGCGTTGCCTCGCGCCGCAGGGTATCGAGGTCAGCGGGAGGGTCATCGAGGTCCACGGGACGGTGGAGCCGGAGGCGATGGAGGCGGAGATCCGTGCCGCCCGGGATGCCGGGGACTCCGTGGGGGGTATCGTCGAGGTGACGGCGACCGGCTGCCCGCCGGGCCTCGGGGATCCGGTCTTCGGGAAACTGGATGCCGCCATCGCCGGGGCGATGATGGGCATCGGCGCGGTGAAGGGCGTCGAGATCGGCGAGGGGTTCGGCGCCGCCCGGCTGCTCGGGAGCGAGATGAACGACCCCATCGGCAAAGCCGGGTTTGCAACCAACCATGCGGGCGGTATCCTCGGCGGGATCAGCACCGGGCAGGATATCGTCGTCAGGATCGCCGTCAAGCCGACGCCCTCGATACGGCGGGTGCAGCGGACGGTTGATCTGGCCGGGGAGGAGCGGGAGATATCAGTTGAAGGAAGGCACGACCCCTGCATCGCCCCGCGTATCGTCCCGGTCGCGGAGTGCATGCTCGCGCTTGTTCTTGTTGACGCAATGCTTGAGCAGGCGAAGTGCCGGGGGGCACCGATTTGAGATTGTCGTATTCAAGAAGGGGGTGCCGCCCTCATCCACACCCAGATGCCCGGGTCCAGCACAACGCTATCGGGCATCGCGATCCTCCCGGATCAGGTCTGCGGCAGGCCCCCCTTCACCCAGGGAGCGGTGGGCTTCCCGTGCCCGTGCCAGGAGCCGGGCCTTGCGCCTCTGTACGAAGGCGCGGACCTCGTCCTGCCACGTGGGTTCTTCGATCTTCTTTCGATCCGGCATAAGCCCTTCACACCTCTTCGCTCCGGAAGCATCCTCGCCTCACTTCAGCAGGTCAGCGATCTGCCGTGCCTCCTGTATATGGTACTGCCCTTCGGCCGTCGGGGTGCCGGCATGGCAGAACATGAACTCCGACCCGAAGAGGGGCAGGATCGCACGGGCGTAGCGGAACTCGGCGCCCATGATGCTTGTGCAGATGGGTTTCTGGGCCTGGTGGGTGAAGGCGACGAGCGCAAGGAGGTCGTCGGCGGTGCGGGGTTTCACGACGATCTTCGGGATATCCCCATAGGACCTGAGCATACTCTCGATCTTTCCCAGTTCTGGGGGGGTCGGCATCTCGCTCGTATGCAGCGATGCGAGGATCTGGACCCCCTGGCTCTTGATGAGCGGTGCGTGGTCCCGGTAACGGGCCTCGACGTCCACGAAATCGACGTATCTCGTGATCGGGCCGATGATCCGGGCCCAGAGGTCCGCGTCGCCGACGAACCGCCCCCCTTCCTCCCTGCTCCTGAGCGTGGCGATCAGGGGGATTGCGGTCTTCTCCCGGATCGCACGGACCTGGTCCAGCAGGTCGCCGGCCATCCTGTCGAGCCTGATCTCGATGAACGTCGGGTTGTACTTCACCGCCTCGTCGATAACGCCGGCATCCTCCACAGAGACGACGATCTTCATATTCACCGGAGATATAACCGCTCTATCATTTAAATGTCTGCCCGCCTCCTCCGGCGTTCAGGAGAGCCCCTGCCCCCATCACATCGTGACGCTCCAGCATGGCGGCGAAGACCTCGTCAAAGACTCCCGGGAGCCGTTGCCGGAGTTCCTGCACCCCGACCTCGGTTATGCCG
>JGI24710J26742_10003240_pt1 | contig 13903 bp, 15 predicted proteins | sample BioPla2DNA2_FD_26742 | JGI IMG/M metagenome (IMG submission 26742) | reverse complement strand
CTGGGGTATAGGATTTTTGATTTTTTGCCATGATTGAACACTCCTTTGTTATATTATAGAATGTTCAACTTTCCGTGTCCATAGTTATATACTAACACCACTTGTCCAACGGAATGAGAGTTGCACCTTTGATATGAATCTGACGATATTCCTCGTCATTACGAACATCAAGGATTATGGCATCGGTATCCTCTTTCATCCGTTTATATGCTTCTTGTGGTGACAGTGCATTGTTTTGCATGTTAAACATCGAAAATAGTGACATTTCCATCCTCCTCTTCTCATTCGCTAATTGTATCGTATGGCCAGTTGATGATTCCTCCAAAGTCATAAACCTGCGTATATCCCATATCGCTCAAATCTTTTGCAGCTAATGCCGATCGGCGTCCGCTGCGGCAATAAATCAGAATCAATGCGTCTTTGTCCGGCAGTTTGGTTTCTGCTTGTTCTTTCATCTCGTAATCGGGTATAAGGATAGCACCCTCAATATGACCTTCAGAAAATTCTTCTTCTGTACGAACGTCTAATAAAATATAGGAGTCGTTCTTTTCCATCATCTCCATCGCTTCTTCAGCGGTGATTGTTTGATATCCTTTGTCCGAATAGCTATTGTCGCCCGTTTCCTTTATATGGTCATTGCTTCCACAAGCCACCAGGAGTCCAAACGATGCAATAAGCATTAGTATTATAAAAATTNTCTTCATTTCGTTTCCTCCATATCACAATAAAACTTTTTCAGAACATGGATAATTTCCTCCACGCGATGATCCGCAATGGAGTAGGTGACGCTCTGGCCGGACTTCTGAGAGTCTAAAATTCCATGTGCCTTCAATAGCGTTAAATGCTGTGATAAGGCTGATTGGGTAAGATTGGGTACGCATTTTGCAATCTCTCCTACTGTCATAGCTTGATCCATCAAAGCACAAAATATCAGCAAACGATTTTCATTAGCCAATACCTTTAACAGTTCCGCAATCTGTTTCGCCTTTCCTTCCATTTTTACGCTCCTTTTTCTTCATGTGAATCTTTTCTATGTTTTATCCGGCAAATTCCTTGTGTCATTGTTCCCATTGGGCAGTACACACACCAAGAACGGGGTTTGAATAAAATCATGGTAATAAGACCGAGCACTGTGGACGTAAGCATGACACTATAAAATCCAAAGGCAAACTGTGCCACACCAGGGGCAACAAAAGATGTGTTCGTCCAGTTCCATGGTAATTTAAATACCCATAAAAGGGTAACGGCTTCCTTGAGAGTGGCACCGGCAAACACAAGATAGGTGTTCCATATCATTAACAGAAACATTGTCATAAAAAAGGTTAAAAACCCATACCGAAACCACTTTGATCGTAAGAATTTTGGCGGAGCTTTTTTCCGTGACAATCCCAACTTGCCGCCTAACAGCTCGAACAATTGTCCCCGTCCGCAATATTTATTACAGTAGATTTTGTTTCCACCAATAATAGCAATGAGCAATGGAACCATAAAGCATATTAAGCCGAGCCAGGCAAATAAAATGTTGAATAAGCCAAGCAATAAATATACTGCGGACACTATCCATAAATAATCATGCCAATGCTTTTTCATATTTTATGTCCTCCCTTGCTATAATCTGAATAACTTCGGCAGGACAAGCCTTAGCACATTTCCCGCACCCTACACATTTGCTCTCATCCACTACTGCATATAATCCCTTCCTTATAGAGATTGCACCAAAGGGACAATATTTAACACAATTCCCACAAGACACACAATCTTTCCCAACTTCTGCTTTCTTCCTAGCTGCCATAACTCGACTCCTTTATAAGTATATTAGATATTGCTAATATACTTAATTAAAAGAAATTTGTCAAGTGTTTTAGGGGGTCGCATCATATCCTTAAATTCGTCTGGGGTTTTATAATAATATTTGTATTTCATAACTGCATCTCTTCGTAGTGATTCCACAATTTCTCTTAGTAATTTTTCTTAGTTCTTTCCTTGTCGATTTCTCCTGTCAGTTCTTCTCTGTTAATTTTCTTCGTCTTTTTTTAGGTGCATAGTCTTTCAGTTATCATTTAGTTAAAATTGAGCCCAATATGCAAATTAGTACTCATGTACACGTAACGCAATTAGAGACACATGAAATTATTTCCCGCACTTTGTTAAACGTCAAAAGTCTTGCTGACTTCACTACCTATAATGTGCATAAGACATTATTTACACTTAATTACTCAATATTAGATAGAGCAGTATGAATTATTCAATAATTTCATACTGCTCTACTTTTTTATCAATATTATTTTCATGTCTGTTTCCTATCCAAATGGATAGGACATCACCATAAATAATGCCCCACATAAGGGGAAATAAACTCTAGTTCATATAATATAAATCGCATCATTATGTTCTTTTAAACTTACCTAGTTCTAGTTTTCACCAAAGTGTGATTCTAAATTTATAGATAAATTAGAAATTTCATCAATGTCTTTTGAAATGTTGTTGATTGAATCATTCTGTGAAGAGATAGTTTCTGTAATATTTTGTATAGTAGCAGAGTTCTCCTGAGATATGGCAACAAGTGTCTCAATCTCTGACTGTATGTTGTTAAAATGAGTCTTTACATTATCGATAATGAGATATTCTTCTTCAACAATCTCGTTGGCTTCCTGTGTAGTGGTCTTTATATTTGTAAATACCTCTAAAAGTCCGTCTACTTTTTCAACGCTATCAGTGGCTTTGGTGGCACTTGCAGTAATTTCATGTGAAATATCGCGTGTGGTTTCAACCAGCCATGTAAGAATATTTTGAATATTGTTCGCAGATTTAGCACTTTCCTCGGATAGTGAACGAATCTCGTCTGCAACGACTGCAAATCCTCGACCGTGCTCCCCTGCTCTAGCGGCCTCAATGGACGCATTAAGTGAGAGTAGGTTCGTCTGAGATGCAATAGAATTAATCTCATCTAAGATAGAGGTAATCTTACCCATCTCTGTCAACAAGGAATCTGTGGACTCCCTTGCAGTATTTACGGTATGTTCCATATTAATCATTGAACTTTTTGCGTCAATAGCTGCATTATTACCTCGGTCTACAGCGGATTGTACCTTCTTAAAGCCGACGTCCAACTTCAAAGCAAGTTCATGATTATTGTTAATCTCGACAATTGCAGCATTAATCATTTCCATAACAGTTACCGTAGCATTTGCGGTATCTTCAACAACCTGCCCCATCTGTGTAGCCGCCGACATTACACTAATACTTCCGTCTGCAAGTTCATGTACAGCACTCATACTTTTGTTAATCGTGGAGTTTAGATTGTTGGAAATCTTATTCGCGACCTTAGTGTTGTCCTGCACAATTAGGAGGGTATCCTCTGAGGCCTTAACAACACTAGAACCACGTTTAGTTGCGATATATAAAAGTATCGCAGATATCGCAAAAAGTACTATCTTGGAGATCGCACCCATTGTTGTATAATTGATGCCGTCTATAATTTTGGGGTCAATTAAAACACATAAAATCGAAACAATCGAAAATGGAATCGAAAAATAAATAATAACCTTCGGAATAAAATAGGATGTGGCCATTGCAAGTAGAACAAAGTTCGCTACATACGCTGTAGCATTTCCACCAAGCGAGCCTGAATAAATCAATGTGCCAATCGCTGGTGGCAGAATTAAGAGTAGGCCCTTTAAATCATCACGAAGCGGTAAAAAATAGCTGATTGTCGAAACGATGCCTGCACCAACAAGGGACGAAACACCGTAAAATCCCTTTATAGTAAATCCGAAATCAATAAGAGTAATCGCTGACAATGCTATGACGGAACACCAAATCATAATAAGGTTATTTTTGTGTACTTTCTGCATAATTTTGTCCTCCCAAACAATAAACTAAATGTAAATTATATATATATTCCCATTATAATACGTTAGCAAAATAAAACAAGATATTTGACAGTTTTTTATATTTTATTAAATAATTGTATCTGATTTACTTATTGCCTCACTTATTTTATCTATCTCATCAATTCCAAAAAATACTGATTCTTATTAGCCGGCAGTTTCCTCATCATCAGCGGGGGTTTCCCCGTAGGCTGCGGTGGAGTTTTGGCTGGAAGGTGTTTCGGAAGACATTTCGGAAGGTGTTTCGAAAGACATCTCGGCAGACCCTCCGGCAGACGTTTCGTCAACATTTATTTCGTCATCGGACATATTTTTTTTAAACTTCTTTATAATATTTTCCTTTATTGTATTCTTCTTTTTGGACTGCTCAATCTTAAGCATGATAACTTTATCACTCTCTAAAATCATAGTGTCCCCGTTTGGAACAACTATATCGTTATCATTGCGCTGCACCATGACAATAAGCTGATCGGAAGGCAATTTCAGTTCTTTTATGTATTTGTTTATCCATTTATGGCCTTTTGATATTGTAAATTCAATAAGATCTTTGCCGCTTCCGTCATAATGGGTTTTACCGCCCAAGATAATTATGTCATCTTCTTCTATGACTGTGCTACCTCTTGGGATAATGATTTCGCTCCCCCGCTCTATTTTGGCAACGATAAAGTCAAATGTTAAATTCAATTCATTCACTTTGCTGCCTATCAGGCTACTGTTTTCATGGATTCTAGTTTCAAAAAAGCTGATATCCTGCTTATCTTGATAGTGGTTGAACGTCTTTAAAACAGTATCGTTGGGGTCAAGTATTTTCCATCTTTTTGCCGCAATCGGCATCAGGGAACCTTGGACTAACGAGGACAGCACGCATACCCCGAACACAATATGATATATATCCATGGCGAAGGACGTTCCGCTGTTTACAGCCATGATGGCAAAGGCTATGGCGGCTGCGCCGCGAATACCTGCCAGGGAAATCATGTTAAGCTGTTTAAACTTCATGCGGAAGGGCAGCATTAAACCGTAAACGCTTACGGGACGGGCAATTATCGTCATGAACAGCATGATTGCAAGGGCTGTCGGGAATGTGGCGATGAAACTTGAAAAGTCAGACAACAGGCCGAGAATGAAGAACAGGCTGATCTGCATGATCTCGGCAAAGCCGTCAAAGAAAAATACTACGTCGCGCTTGCCCTGGAATTCTATATTGCCAAGATAGATTCCAAGTATATAAATGGCCAGATATCCGTTGCCCCCGATAAGGCTTGCAGTGGAGTATGTTATAAGCATCGCGGAAATCATAAAGACTGGATAAAGCCCGTCCTCTTTGAGGGAGAGTTTTTTCAAAAGCTTCCCCATAACAAATGCAAAACCGAATCCCAAGGCTACGCCAAGAGCCATCTGAGACAGTATCATAGCCGGGATAGACATATCAGTTCCCATGATTACAGACAGGAATACCATTGTCATTGTATATGCTGTCGGGTCGTTTGAACCGCTTTCAATTTCCAAAAGCGATGCTGTGTTGTATTTTAGATTCAAGTTTTTTGAGCGTAAAACATTTGCAACACTGGCGTAGTCCGTAGAGCCGATAATGGAGCCAATCAGCATTCCCTCCAGCAGGCTAAAGCCCAGAACATAATGGCAAAACGCACCTGTCAGCAGCGCTGTGGCAATAACGCCAAGAGAACTTAATATTATTGCCTCTTTTGCCACAGACTTGCCCATCTTCCAACTGGTGCCAAAGCCGCCGTAGAAAATAATAACCATAAGGGCAACCGTTGCAAGATTTTCGGCAAATTCAAAATTCTCAAACTCAAGACCAAAAAGCCCGAAGGCCATACCGATTATAAAAAATAATAACAGCGCCGGTATTCCATACTTATTGGAAAAACGGATCGCTAGAATTGCAAGTATAAAAATAATACCGATAATTAAATAATACATAGATGTTCCTTTCCGNTTAAATNATATTATTTGNCCGGGAACGATTTGCTCTGNAAAAGAGGCTGTATTCCCGCAACTAATTTGAGTAAATATTTATATGTATGAAGTAATATTTTCTGAGATATATCTATTACTTTCTATAGTTTGTAATTTAACATATTCAGTTCTCTTTAACTGAGTAATTATATTAGCAGAAAAACCTGCCTGTTTCTAAAAATCTGAATTTGACATTTTTCTATTAATAAGTGAAACAATTTCTTATAGCTTACTGCCATGTGCCTGACCTCCTTAAACAGCAAGTTCCAACTTTTGAATTATATCACGAGTTCGTGAATAATTCTATCCATAAATAAAAGTGTTTTCTGAAATCGGAGTAATACCCATCAATCTACTTTCTAATGAATATGCCATGACGATTTTTCCCAGCGTATCTTTGGCTGCATACGAGGCTATGTCAAGCAAATGGTAAAAGAGCTAAAGCGAATAAGGTAAATACCTTTACAGATTTTAAGAAGGCACTTGATGTAGTAGATAAATTTGATGGCCTAGGCATTGGTATCTTTGAGACATTATCTTTCACAGCGATCGGGGTTCACAATATACAGCCGAACAGACCCAAAAACTGATTGCTTCTTTCGGATGGCATCAAAACTACTCAAGAGTTGGCAAACCTGGAGATAATGCATGGAGCGGTTAAGCTACAACTTACGAACTACAGAGCTCTCTTTCTAAAAACATTATATATGAATCATGATTAACATTCAATGTGAGTATATGAAAAAATAATTTTTATGATATACTAAATATAAAATAAAGGAGTTAAAAATGGATGTTTTATTAATAATTTTATTTATACTACAATTAATATTTAATATATATTTTTTAATAAATTCTATAAAATCAAAAGATAATAGAAACTGGCTAATATTATTTTCAATCAATATATCATCTATAATAAGTGTTGTATTGGTCGGGTTCTACGCTTTATCTAATCAATATTTAGGTTGGGATGGTCATGTATATTTATTAATATGTTTTTTTGCATTATGTGCTTATTTATTTTTATTAATTGTTAATTCTATTTTTAAAATTATTGAAGTTAGAAAAAATAAGAAGCAAAATATTATTCCAAAGACATTAGAAAGAAATATTAAAAACAAAGCAATAACAATTCCTTTGATATTAATAACTTTATTAACTTTGTTTCTTTGTGTATTTGATTATTCAAAGTATGTTATACAACAAAGAGAAGAATTAAATACATATAATAATGTTAAAAAGAAAGAAATTAATAATATGGCTAGTTTCTTAAATGATAAATATAATATAAATATTCAAGAAAGCGATTGTATTTATTATCGTGAACAAGATTATACTAGACATTCAGATATTTTGGGTAATGGTTCTACATACAATATTCCTTATATAACTGTATTCAAAAACAATAACGAACTAATTACTGTTGTTGATAGAAAAGGTTTTATTTCTGATAATAGGCAATTAAGAGATTTAAATGATATTTTGATAAATTACTATTATCAAAAGACAGGAATAAAATTTGATTACATTGAATTTAATAAATCATATGGCGGTAGTTGGAGCGGAAATGATAATATTATTAATGTGGTTCTACAAACAAAATTTAACACATTGATTACTGATAAAAATATAGAACAATTTTTAGAATATATTTTACAAGAATCAGATTTATCTATTTCATTTTACATTAAGGATAATAGTGAAAATAATATAGAAACATTAAAATATAATATAACAAATGAATTAGAATATTTAAGAGAGTATGATAATATTGAAATTGTAAAGGTTTATGGTTATGTCGGACAACTAGATATTAAACATGATGAAATAGAATTTCCAAATGAACATAGATATTATGGAAATTCAAGTGATGATTATTATGATGGATACAAATTTGGATGTTATTATATTGATACTACTTCCAATAACTTTACTTTTTCATTAAGTATGGATTTAAATAGGGGTTATACTACTGGAACAGGAGAATCAATCAATGGTTGGAAATATCACGTGATAAATTAATAATTTTTTCCTCTTTTTTTGATGATTATTTATACAAAAACATATTCATTTAGGACAATTTCTTCTGCTGTGTTTTTATAGTTGTTCATTAATTCATTTTTGGGCACCAATATTAAAATATCTTTAATAACATTTTCCTCAATATATGGGCAACTGACAATGCCATCTATATATAACCTTATATTTAAAGTCTTTTAAGATGTCAGTTAAATCTTTATACGGTAAAAGAGTCGATACGCATCGTAGCTTTCGCTTGGATGGTACCGACTCTTGATTCATCCTTTTGTGAGAATACTCAACTATAATAAATTATTCTCCATGTAAGCGCACGGACAACTCTTTGCCCAAAGTTTGTAGACGAAAAAGGAATTATTTTATTTAGTTTGGCTGTTACGCCACTTTTTAACTCGTCCATTTCTTCCGCCAGAGCGTTTAAATAATCAGGGTTCAGCTCAGTATACTGTTTTATTTGCTCCTTATCGCCTCTGCATATTAATACGTTCATATTTCGAAGATATCTTTTAAATGCCGAAAATGGGAACAACCGCTTTTTTGCGTCAAAATAATCACAGAAATATTTGTTGGAGTATAAGAAAAACGGACCTTCGTTTCCCCTTTTTTTGCAAATCAGTGACAGATTAGAATCAATATAAACGGCATTCAAATTCCTCATTCTCTCTATGAACATTTGATAGTCCATATGTGTTGCTTTTAGTAATACAATATTTGACGCGCCATCTTTCTGAAACATCGCATTATGGGAAACAGATCCAAATGTTGCGGCGAAAACATCGCAACCCTGCAAATACGATATTTGCTCTGCCAAAGATAATTGCTCTGGTGCAATGATTTTAAAGCCGAGTTTTTTAAATTCTTTGACAATTGATTTCTCTCCAAAATCTTTTTTGCTTCGTAATTTTGTTCGTGTGAAGTAGATTTTTTTATCCCCTTTAACGGGACAGGTTTTTAAGGCGGATTCAATGATTTTATCAACAGTTTCTTTATAAAGCTGCGTGGAGTAACAAAATCCCCGAGTTACTCCCAGGCTCAAATCCCTGAAAAAGGATGGTTCAGCAACTGTTACAGAACGGAATTTTGTTGGTCTTAATACACGTTCCGCCTTTTGCAGATCTATTCCTAAGTAAGACAATATTTCTTCTTCATTTTTCGAAACAGGTTTAGTTGATATATAAACCATTTTCAATTTTCCGGAGTCAACCGACTCTTCGATTCCGGGGTCAAGAAACGCCCATGTATGTTTCAGGCAGTCGGTTATTCGGTGTCCATATACCATTCCAAAATAACCCAGATAGATTACATCGGTATCAAAGTACTCACAATCAGAATAGTCATACGAAAAATCTCTGCCATCAGCGCTCCAACCCGTGCCTTCCACACAATTACCATCATAAACTACACATCCCAAAGGATAGATCGATGAAGGTCTATAAGCCCCCGGCAGCACCACAGCATTTTCATATACGTTAATTTTTAAATCCTTCTGAACAAACAGCTGCTCGTGATCATATTTTTTCATTACTTCTGCAGTTGACGGATACAAATATTTGTATCGATCTTCTGTGTTTACATTAGTTTTTGTTGTCATGATGGATTTCCTTTAGATTCCTTTCCTTTTTTTATCAGCGCTCCGGCACATTTCTTTTTTTCCTGAATTCTCAAAACCGACACACCTGAACCCTAAGCGACACCCCTTCAGGCGGCATCGTTAAATTGTATCAAATACCGAGTCTTTCTTTCATACACACGGCAGTTCTTGAACGGTTTTAAAATAGAAACGATTGTTTTAACAATAAGTCATTAAAAAGTCTAGCACAAAGCGGCTCGATTATCAATACAATTACTGCTATTTCGCACTTTTTATCTTTTTCACTCCTGATACCAACTATTAGTTCGTAACGTAAAGTGAATTTCAAAACTCCACTTTTTTATCCATAAAAACATTAAATCCAGAATTTACTCTTGCACATAGTTTTTGATACAATTTCACCTGGTTATCTGTCTGTTGGAAAGGATTAACATATGAACGAACATAATCAAAAACATTTAACCCTGTCCAACAGGACATATCTTGCCCTTTAGTCAGCCATTAAGTCACATCTTTGCAGTACATGCCGATGAGATTCCTGTATGTCGGAGAACACTTTACAACTATCTGGATCAGCGTGTATTTCAGGCTCGTAACATTGATTTACCCCGTCGTGTCCGTTACAAAAAACGCAAGAAAAAATCCGAGCCAAGAAAGAGAGGCCACCCATGAATGATACACATCCAATTCCTTATGAGATACTTCTCGAAAGATACATGGAATCTCAACTCTAAATTCGATGTTAGACGGGTGGAATTTACTTTTTTATTTGACCGCTTAGCTATTTTTCCAATAAAGTGTTGACACTGCAAATGATACTATAAGGATGTAGGAATTATGGAAAATAAGAATGTCATTTTTCTTACATACTTATTTTCCATAAAACCTACATTTTTATGTTGACATTTGCAGACACCCAACACTAGAAGTGTTATCTTGATGTCCATGGTCATTTAGAGAAATATTGGTAGCTAATCATTTTTAATTCTGCTATTCAAGTGAAACAGGATAAAAGACCAAAAGTTACAGTTAAAACTGCATTGTAAACATAGGAGGGATATAATGAAAAAATTATATCGTAAGCAAAAGTATATTATTTCTTTAATTATTGTGTTCTCGTTATTTATCCAGCTATTTGTGCCGTTTGTTTCAATCGATGCGAATGCTGTAGTTAGCGATGAGCAAATAAGAAACGAAAATGGTGTCATATTAGTACACACAAACAACACTTATGTGGAAACAGAATTTTACAAAGATAGTTTATTGGGGATTGCAGGTGGATTTCATTTAGTGGGTCTAGACACAGTAGAGAAAAATGCCCATATTCACGGTAATATTTTAACAAATAAATTTATTGGTGAAGGCGACTTTGGAACTAGAGATCTAAAAGAGGTCAGCTATATAAGAAATATTTCTGATGGCAGTAGAGCAAATGCAGGTGCGAATAAGGATTCGATATTGGTTGTAGGTAAAAACACAACAATAGGTCTAGAAGATAATGGGAACGNTTGGTCAATCAATGGAAAAAAAGTTGACCAACCAAATAAACAAAATAGTCCAGATAGTCTATGGCAAGATAGTTCAGCAGTGTTTATTGATTTTGAAATAGTAAAGCAACAAGCAAAAAAAGCGACAGATGACTTAGCAAAATTAGAAGATAATCAATCACAAGCAAAAGAAAACCCACAACTCTACTGTAGAGTCATGGGCTATTTATTTCTGGTTTTCATAATTAACTGATTTGCCACTTTAAATTTTTTTTACTTGAGATTTTATAATTTCATACCCTAATTTATCAATAACATTTTCAATATCCTCTATAGATACTTTTTCATCGTCAAATTCTACTCTTACCTTGCTTGAATTAAATAGTACCTTTAAACTCTCTTTATTTACCCCTTCCAAGGATTTAACACCGTTTTCTATTTTTTGCATACATGATGGACATGTTAATGTTTCTAATTGAATTGCTGCTTTTTGCATTTTTCATCTCTCCTTTAGTTTATGTTAATTGTATTATATACTATTACTATCTATAATAAATTGATTTACATCAAGAATTTTATTTATTTTTATTTTCTTAATTTATAGCGAATAAGTCTCATACCATTTAAAATCACTACTAATATGCTCGCTTCATGTACTAACATACCGATTGACATGTTCATCCACTCACTAAAGAATACGCTGGCAAGCAAGACTAGTACAACTCCTACTGCAATAATTATATTTTGAATCATGTTATTAGCTGTTGCTTTTGTTAAACCTAGTGCATGTGGCAAGCGNCTGAAATCCGAGTTCATTAAGACAACATCTGAAGTTTCAATGGCTACATCTGTTCCACTTCCCATAGCAATTCCTATTTGTGCTAGAGCTAGTGAAGGACTATCATTTACGCCGTCCCCGACAAATGCAACAATTTGACCTTTTTCTTGCAGTGTTTTAATATATGCTGATTTATCTTCCGGCAACATATGCCCGTGGGCCTCTGTAAGTCCTAGTTCATGTGCCACTAAATCAACTGTTCCTTGGTTATCACCTGAAAGAACAACTAGATTATTAACACCAAGTTTTTTTAGCTTTTGAAGATCTTCTTTTACACCTGAACGGATTTGGTCACGAATACCCATCAACGCTTTTAATTCACCATCAACGGATATTAAAACAAGTGAATTTCCATTCTTCTCAAATCTAGTAATATCTCCACGAGCTTTTTCACTTAAGGTAACATTTTCTTGCTCCATCAAGGCTACATTCCCGACGGCAACTCTATGACCTTCTATATGAGCTACAATTCCTCCGCCTTTTACAACCTCCGTTTTTTCAACTTTATATGATTTTATATCTCCAATATATTTCACAACTGCTTTTGCTAACGGATGATCGGATTCCTTTTCAACACTTGACAGATAGGCTAACACATCCTCTACATTATCTGCATAAATTTCTTTATCAGCTACTTTAGGATTTCCTATGGTTAATGTTCCAGTTTTGTCAAATACCATGGTATCTAGTCTGCTAAAATCATTAATTACCTCGCTACCTTTTAGAAGAACACCATGACGTGCTCCATTACCAATACCTGCAACATTTGAAACTGGAACACCAATAACAAGTGCCCCTGGGCATCCTAAAACTAATATCGTAATTGCAAGCTCAATATCCCTTGAAATGAGCCATACAATAAAAGAGAGAACTAAAACAGCCGGTGTATAGTATTTAGAAAATCTATCAATGAAACGTTCTGCTTCTGATTTTGAATCCTGTGCTTCTTCAATCAACTCAATGATTTTACCAAAAGTAGTATCCTCACCTACACGATCAGCAGTGATATGAATAGTTCCATTTTCTAAAATTGTTCCGGCATATACCCCCGAATCTTTCTTTTTACTTACTGGAACTGCTTCTCCTGTAATACTTGCTTCATTAATATGCCCTTCTCCTGTCAACACTGTACCGTCAACTGGGATTTTTGCACCCGTTTTAACAAGTAAAATATCTCCTACATCAACTTCATCTATTTCTACTTCTTCAAACTCACCATTTTCCACTTGTTTTAAGGCACTTTCTGGTGCCATTTGAGTTAATTCTTTAATTGCAGAACGTGTTTTATTAAGTGTCCTTTGTTCTAGATAAGCTCCAAATAGAAATAAAAATGTAACAATTGCTGATTCTTCGTAGTTTCTAACTATAAAGGCTCCGATAACTGCAATGGTAACTAAAACATCAATACTAACTACTTTGACTTTTAATGCTTGATACGCTTGAATCGCAATAGGTGAAACTCCCAAAATTGAAGCAATTACTAATGCCCATATGGCTATTTGTTCGTTTTCGAAGCCTAATTTACTAACATATGCAATGATTATTAAAATTGCACTTACTATTGTAATATGATTCTTTCTTCCTAAAATGAATTTTTGCATATTCATGCCCCTTCCTTTTATAATTTTTAGTAATCTAGTATTTATTTCTTTTATGATTCATAGGCTCTATCTAATTCTGCCAACATGTTATATACTGCTTCATAGCTTTCACAAACATCACCTGGAACTGTATAATTATCTGTAATTTCACGTAACTTTACAAATTCATCTACTAAGTCAGGTTTTCCCGCTCTTGCATCTTTCACTTTTTTTGCAAGCCTATCATATACTTTATGCACTTGGTGAAATTCCGGGTGATTACCACCATGAACCCGTGCTACAACTGGTACATATTGTGCTAATGTTTTTAAATGAGTTTCCTTTACTTGATTAAAATTTAATTGTTTTGACATGTTTTTTCCTTCTTTCTTTTTATCTTTGGTGTTAGTATATAACTATGGACACGGAAAGTTGAACATTCTATAATATAACAAAGGAGTGTTCAATCATGGCAAAAAATCAAAAATCCTATACCC
>JGI24710J26742_10003237_pt1 | contig 13915 bp, 10 predicted proteins | sample BioPla2DNA2_FD_26742 | JGI IMG/M metagenome (IMG submission 26742) | reverse complement strand
ACTCCGCCCCGTGCCTCATACACAGGGACCTCGGCCTGCTCGAGCGGGTACTGAGGGATGAACTGACCGATGAGATAGATGAAATAGTCGTCGATACCGAAGAGGACATGATCAACATCAGATCCTTCACAGACCGCTTCTTCCCGGGCAAAGAGGTCGAGGTGAACCTCTACAGGGGCAAGGTCCCGATATTCGACGTCTACAACATCGAAAACCAGCTCCTCGAGCTCCAGGACAGGAAGGTATGGCTATCTTCCGGGGCATATCTGGTCATAGACCAGACCGAGGCCCTTACCGTGATCGACGTCAACACGGGAAAATTCGTGGGGTCCAAGAACCTCAACGACACGATTTTCCAGACGAACATGGAGGCGGCGGTCGAGATAGCAAGACAGCTGAGGCTCCGTGCCATAGGCGGGATCATAGTCGTCGACTTCATCGACATGGATTCGAAGGAAGAGAACCAGGAACTCATACGCCAGCTCCAGGAGCTTTTCAAAAACGACAGGTGCAAGGCAAGGGTATACGGGGTCACAGGGCTCGGACTGGTGGAGATAACGAGGAAGAGGGCAAGGACCGACATCAGGGCGGCTCTGAGCCACGGATGTCCCTTCTGCGGAGGTCTCGGCTGGGTGCCCCGCGAGGAGAGCATAGCCCTCCAGATAAAGAGATTCATAAGAAAGATCGTGATGTCTTCAAGGTCCGAGGCGCTTCTGATCGAAGCATATCCAGCCATTGCCGGATATATAGCGGAGACGTTCCTGGCGGCCTGGGAAGAAGAATTCGACAAGAAAATATTTATCAGGGAATGTCCCGAGTTTTCGTGGGGGAAGTTCCGGCTTGACGCGCAGGGCAGCCTGACGCAGGTGGAACACAGAATAAACGCTCTTCAGAAAAGAGAGGGCCGGACAATTGTACATAAGTCGTCTTCAGCTTAAGGGGTTCAAAAGTTTCGGCGGATCCCACGACCTCATACTCTCGTCGGGATTCACGGCAATAGTGGGACCTAACGGAAGCGGAAAGAGCAACATACTTGACGCGCTCAGGTGGTCTCTGGGCGACAGCAACGCCGGCAGGCTGCGCATTTCAAGACAGAGCGACCTCCTCTTCCAGGGCTCGATAAGCCTTCCCGCGGCAAAAGAGGCCGAGGTCGTCCTTCAGCTCAGGGAGGACGCAAAGACCTGTTCCGTGAAACGGAGGGTCACAGCGCCCGACGGCAACACGACGCTCTTCGTGGACAACGTCAGGAAGACGCTGCTTGAGCTGGATGAGACGAAGAGGGACTGGAAGCTGGAAGGGGACAGGTTCGCGTTCATCGGCCAGGGAGAAGTCGCTGAGGTCATACAGCAGAGGCCCCTCGCAAGGAGGATGCGCCTCGAATCGCTCTTCGGCATCGATGTCTACAGAAAGAGGCGCATGGACGCATCCGACAGGCTCGTCACGGTCATGGAGGAGTACGAACAGCTCAGGAACGTCATGGCGGAACTCCAGTCCCGCCGCGACGAGATCGCGCCCGAGGTAAAGAGGGCCGCGGAACTCAGAGAGATCCTCGACAGGATCGAGGAGGACAGGAAGCTGATGTACTGGCTCAGGAGGCGCAGGGCGGAGATCCGGATAAAAGAGACCGAAGAGATCCTCGAGAGCGTGAAAGAGGAACAGTCGGCCGTCCTTTGGTGGTCATCGCTGTGGGGAAAGGCTCTCGAAGAGATAGAAAAGAACATTGCTCTGCTTTCGAGAGAGAGACAGCAGCAGACCTGGGAGCTCGAACAGAGCAAGAGGAACTTCGATTCGCTCATAAAGGCCGGATATGCTTCCGCGTCTAACCTGAAGGCCTCCAAGGAGAGGCTCGACCAGGCCTCCGAGGAACTCCGCAAGGCAAAGGAACACGCCGAAGCACTTATTGAAGAGCAGAAGAAGACCCAGGAAGAGAACAAGAAGGCACGCGAAGAGCTCGAAAAGGGACAGAAGGCCCTTGAGGACGCAGACAGGAAATGGCAGGAGTACAACCTTCGCCTGAAGGAAGAGAAAGAGCAGCGCGAGGCCTGGAACAACGAAAAGGGCCGTCTCGAGGCGGAGCTGCAGCAGATCAGGGCGAAACTCTCATTCCTGGGCAAGGACATCCTCGAGCTGAAAAATAAAAAGACAGAGGCGCCCGATACGGGCAAAAATATCGATGCCGAGATAAAGAAGCTTGAAAAAGAGAGGGATCGGTTCCTGAAGGAGCAGGAAGAGACGGCTTCGGTGCACGGAGCTCTCTATGCGAAGGTGCAGACCCTGGCGGCAGAGCTTCAGCGCGCAAGGAGAGAAGCATCGAATGCCCGCTCGAAGCTGAACGAAGTCACAGAGGCAATGCAGGCGGACCTCTACCCGCGTCCGGTCCAGTATCTCCTCTCGGCAGCCAGGCTGAACAGGCTCGACGCATCGCCCCACGCCGTGGTCGACGTATTCACCTGTGATCCGAAGTACTCTGCGGCGCTCGAGGCCTATCTTGGAGGACGGCAGTTCCAGCTCCTGGTCGAGGACCTTGAGGAGGCGGGCCGCTGCATCGACAAGCTGAAGGCCAACGCGGTCGGAAGGGCGACGTTCCTGCCGCTCGAAAGGTGCCGCCCCAGATACCCCGACAGGCAGTTCAGGCTTCCCAAAGAGGGGATAGTAGGCTGGGCGATGGACCTGATAAAGGTGGACGAACACTGGCTGCCCGGGATCGAACAGATAATGGGCGACCTGCTGATAGTCGAGAGCTATGCGGTAGGCCAGGATCTTGTCAGGGCTGGGTTCAAAGGACCGGTCGCAACGCTTGAGGGAGATGTCTTCCAGCCGGGAGGCACGGTCTCCGGCGGAAGGACGCAGAAATCGGGCAGGACCATCGAGATGAAGGCCCAGATCGTGAAGCTTGAGCAGGATGCGGCGAACTTCACATCTGTTGCGGAAGAGCTCGCAAAGAGGTTCAAAGAGGCCGAGGCCGAGGAACTCCGGGTATCGGAGCAGAAGGAAGACTATACGAGGAAGATAAGGGAGCTGGACGGCAGGATAGCCCTGCTCGCGGACGAAAAGGCCTCCCTCTCGAAAGAGCAGAAGAGGCTGGAGGGAGAGCGCGGAAGGATCCTTGAGGCGATAGCCGAAGCGGGCAGGCAGTGGAATTCTGTGCTCGGATCACTTGCGGAGCTCGAGAAAAAATGGGACAGCCCCTCGAACATAGAAGACGACCATCTGATCATAGAAGAGCGCGAGAGACTGCGCGCGGAGGCAGCCGTCCTCGCAGAGAGGCTCAGCTCGAAGTTTGCCCTCATGGAAAGGGTCAGCAACGAGCTCAGGAACGAGGAACGGAAGATGCGCAGCCTGGACGAGGAGATGTCGGAGCTTGACATGAGGTGTGTCCGGGAGAGGGCGAACCTTTCAAGGATCGGCAAGAGCTGTTTCGACATCTTCGAGAGGCGCAAAGCCCTTATGGCAGAGATAGATGCCCATATCAGCGGTTTTTCGAAACTGGAGAAAAAACGCGACATCATAAGGAAGAAGGCGGATCTCTCGAACCTTCGTTCAAAGGCGGCCCTCGAGAGGATCTCGTCCTTTGAGATGAAGATCAGCGAGACCCAACGAGAACTTGACGAACTCATGAACACATGGGAGGACCAGTACCCCTATCCCGGAGGGGAGGCCCTGCCCGACGACGCGGACATAGAAGACCTCAGAAGGAACATCCGCGACGGGGACAGAAAGATCAAGGCCTTCGGGGAGGTCGACATGGGAGTGCTCTCGGAGGACAGGAACCTAAGGGACAGGCTTGCCTTCATGGGCGAGCACCTCGACGATGTCAGGTCCAGCGCCGCCGAACTCGAAAAACTCATCGCCGAGGCGGACCGGCAGGCATACAAGGTCTTCTCCGACGCTCTGCAGGAGGTCGACAAACGCTTCTGCTCGCTCTTCCAGAGGCTCTTCGGAGGCGGAGAGGCCCACCTTGAGATGATAGAGGGCGAGACGATATGGGACACCGGCGTCGATGTGATCGCAAGGCCTCCCGGAAAGCACCCGCAGAGCATAAATCAGCTTTCCGGCGGGGAACAGTCGCTCGCGGCGATCTCCCTGCTCTTCGCATCCATGGAAGTGGCCGACTGTCCTCTTGCCGTGCTTGACGAGGTCGATGCCGCGCTTGACGAGGTCAATCTCAGGAGGTTCTCGGAGCTTGCCAAGGAATATGCGAAAAACAGGCAGGTACTGGCTATGACCCACAGGCGCGTGACCATGGAGAGGGCGGACGTCCTCTACGGAGTCACGCTGTCGGAGCCAGGGCTTTCACAGGTGATAGGCGTAAGGCTTGAGGACTGGGCCTGATGACGGAAGAGCGCGAAGATCTCCTCAGGGGAGTGCTGAAGATCATGCAGCCCGGCGAGAAGGAGGGACCGAGGGTCAACCTCGACACGATCCTCCTTGCGCACTACACGAGGCCCAAAAAACGTGAGAGGATACTCGAGATCGGCTGCGCCCACGGGGCGGTATCGCTGATCCTCGCAAAGAGGGGATACAGCATAGAGGGCGTGGACATACAGCCGCACCTGGTCGGGATGGCGGTGGAAAACGCCGCGGCAAACGGCCTGGAGGCTGACACTAAATTCTACACGGGCGACATAAGGCAGCACAGGACGATCTGGGAAGCCCAGAGCTTCGACCGCATCGTGACCAACCCGCCTTACTTCGGGCCGGAATACGGCGGACTGAGCCCTTCGAAGGCGATAGCGACGGCGATGAACGGTTCCGAATGCACGCTTGAAGATCTTGCCCGGGCATGCCGCTATCTCCTTAAGAACAAGGGATACCTTGATATGGTCATATGCGCGGGGAGGGCCGCAGAGCTCTTCGCACTGCTGGACAAATACAACATCGCGCCGAAGAGGATGAAGGCCGTCCACCCGAGACCGGGTGCCGAGGCATCGGTCCTCCTCGTTGAGGCGATGAGGGCCTCGAAGCACGGTCTCAGGATAGAGCCCCCGCTTTTCGTGCTCGACGAAGATGGAAGAGAGACACCGCAGCTGCGGGAAGCCTACCTGATAGGAGGGGAATAAAATGCCGCTTACAGTAGTTCCGACGCCGATAGGCAACCTTGAAGACATGACGTTCAGAGGACTCAGGGCCCTCCGCGAGGCTGACCTCATAGCATGCGAGGATACGAGGCATACCCTGAAGCTCCTCAACTACTACTCCATAAGCAAGCCGCTCATCTCCTACCATAAGTTCAATGAAAAAGAGAGGCTCGCCCCGCTTCTGAAGAGGATAGAGGACGGAGAGAACGTTGCGCTCGTCTCCGATGCGGGCACGCCGGGCATATCGGACCCTGGGATGATACTCATAAAGGCTGTCATCGAAAGGGGACTCCCTCTGGACGTCCTCCCGGGGGCGAACGCGCTCCTTCCGGCCGTCATCCTCTCCGGGATGGGGATGGAGTCCTTCACCTTCGTCGGATTCCTGGACGGGAAAAAAGAAGAAAAAAAGTCGAGGCTCGAAGAGCTCAAGGGAAACAGGGAGGCCCTCGTCTTCTACATCGCCCCGCACAGGCTGCTGAAGGAGCTCGAACTGATGGGAAGCGTGCTCGGAGACAGGCCCGCAGCGCTTGTTAAGGAGATAAGCAAGGTCCATCAGGAGTGCATTAGAGGGACCCTTCTGACGTTCCGCGACCTGCTCACCGAGGATAAGATTCGCGGGGAATTCGTCTGCGTCGTCGGGGGAGCCGAAGATACCGGGCCCGCAATAGAAGATCCCGCATGGATGGACGAGGCCCTCATGATGTGCAGGGCGGGCGGATCGACAAAAAATGTTGCAAACTTGCTCTCAATAAAGTATTGTATCCCACGAAACAGAATAAAACGGTACATTCTCGAGAACTGTACCGGGGAGGTAGTATAAATGTCCAAGGAGAATTTTTACATAACCACACCTATCTACTACGTCAACGACGTGCCCCACATAGGACATGCCTATACGACGATCGCCGCCGATGTGCTTGCCCGCTGGCACAAGTCCGGGGGAGAGAAGACATGGTTCCTGACAGGGACGGATGAACACGGACAGAAGATCCAGACTGTCGCGCTGAAGAAGGGCATAACCCCGAAGGAGCTCTGCGACGAGGTCGTGCAGAACTTTCAGAGGCTCTGGGGCGTCCTGAACATATCGAACGACGATTTTATCCGAACTACGGACGAAAGGCATGAGAAGGTCGTCCAGGAAATATTCAGGAGGCTCATGGCCAACGGAGACATATACAAGGGAGAGTACGAGGGATGGTACTGCGTCCCCTGCGAGACCTACGTTCCCGAAGCGCAGATAGGAGAGGGCAACACATGCCCCGACTGCCGCAGGCCTCTCACGAAGATGACTGAGGAGACATATTTCTTCAGGCTTTCGAAGTATGCCGGACCGCTCCTCAAGTACTATGAAGAGAATCCCGATGCGATCATGCCCAGGTCCAGATACAACGAGATCATCAGTTTCATAAAGAGCGGACTTCGCGACCAGTCGGTGTCCCGTACGACGCTCGACTGGGGCATCCCCCTTCCGGGAGACGAGAAGCATGTCATCTATGTCTGGTTCGATGCGCTGATCAACTACCTTTCAGCCCTCAACTACCCCGAGGAGGGCGGACTTTGGCAGACCTACTGGCCTGCAGTACGCCACCTCGTAGGCAAGGACATCATAAGGTTCCACTGCGTAATATGGCCCGCGATGCTCCTGGCCCTCGGGCTGAACCCGCCGGTAAGGGTATTCGCCCACGGCTGGTGGACCGTCGAGGGAGAGAAGATGTCGAAATCTATCGGAAACGTCGTGGATCCGTTTGAGATGGCAGATCTTTACGGGGTAGACGCATTCCGCTACTTCGTCCTGCGCGAAGTCCCTTTCGGCAACGACGGTGACTTCTCGGAGCTCGCCATGGTTAACAGGATCAACTCCGATCTTGCCAACGACCTCGGAAACCTTCTTAGCAGAAGCCTCCAGATGATCGAGAAGTTCCGCGGCGGCGACCTGCCGATGAGCTTCAGGAGCGAGGATATAGACAAGGAGATCGAGGATCTTGCCAACAAGACGGTCAGCGAGATGGAGTCATGCATGGACCGTTTTGCCTTCGACGAAGCGCTCAAGGCGCTCTGGGTGTTCATAAGCCGCTCGAACAAGTATATAGACGAGACCCAGCCCTGGAAGCTCGGCAAGGAAGGCGAGATCGAGCGTCTCGACGCTGTCCTCAGGACGCTTTGGGAATCACTCCGCCTCTCCGCGGTACTTGTCGCGCCGTTCATGCCCCAGACCGCTGCCCGCATATGGGAACAACTAGGCCTCACAGGCTCTCCGCTTGAGTACGGACGCGCGTCGTGGAGCTGGTGCGGGATCAATTCTCCCGTGAAGATAAACAAGGGATCCATCCTCTTCCCGCGCATTGACGTTGAAAAATGGAAGAAGGAAAAAGAGGCCCGCGACCTTGAAAAACGCGCTGCCGCGGATCCTGCCGCATTCTACGATTTCAGCGACCACGAGCCCGAAGTGGGCATAGACGATTTCAAAAAGCTTGAATTCAGGGTGGCTCTGGTCGAGAAGGTCGACGTCGTACCCAAGGCCGACAAGCTCTACATACTGAGCCTTGACCTCGGCTACGAGAAGCGGACCATAGTGTCGAGCATCAGGGAGTTCTACAAGCCCGAGGATCTCGAAGGCAAAAAGATAGTAGTGCTCTGCAACCTCAAGCCCGCGAAGTTCCGCGGGGTCCCGAGCAACGGCATGCTCCTCGCGGCAGAGAGCCCGGACACGAGGAAGGAAGCCCTGACGCTTCTGACAGTAATGGACGACTCCATACCCATAGGGAGCAGGGTCCACTAGAAGATATACCGGACGAAGACCGGAACAAAGCATAGAGGCCGGCCGTTCTCCCTTCTGAAGCTTCCTTTGGCCTTTCGGGGGGAGAATGTTGCTTTATAGACGAGGGCATCTCGGATACGGAGATCCTGCCGGATCCCGTAAGCTGTTTATGCCTTCGCCGGATTCTGACAGATACGAAAGGGAAGAAGCCATGTTTCTTGTAGATACACATTGCCATCTCAACGTTGAATATTACCCGGACGGCCTCTCCAAAGTCTTTGAGAATGCCCTCAAGTGCGATGTGAAGCGCATGCTCTTCGCTTCGGCGGACCTGCCCTCCACGAGGGAGGCCGTGGACTTCGCCGAAAAGCATGAGGGCCTGCCGGAGATATGGGCGCTTGCGGGCGTGCATCCACACGAGGCCTCGTCCGTCGCGGACGGCATCACGGCGGAGCTTGAGGAGCTTGCCCGCAGCAGCAAAGTTTCGGCGATCGGAGAGATCGGCCTCGACTACTTCTATGACAATTCACCGAGGGATATCCAGCGAGAGGTATTCCGTTCCCAGATCCGTCTTGCGAAAAAGATCAACAAGCCTGTCGTCATACACGTGAGGGATTCCGCGGACAGATCGTCGGGAGACGCAAATTCCGAAACGCTGGCAATACTGAAAGAAGAATCGGCCGAGACGGTCGGCGGAGTCATCCATTGCTTCTCCGGCGATGCTCAGAATGCAAGGGACGCGCTCGATCTCGGCTTTTACATCTCATTTGCCGGGCCTGTGACATATCCGAAGAACATAGCACTTCGTGAAATCGCCATGGACATCGTTCCCATCGACAGGATACTCTGCGAGACGGACTCGCCGTACCTTGCGCCGCAGCACATAAGGGGGAAGACGAACGAGCCCTGTCATGTGCGCGACGTATATGAGATGATATCGATGCTCAGGGGGATGTCCCTTGAAGATTTCGCAGAAGCTGTGAAGGAGAACGGGGAGAGGCTGTTCGGCTGGAAAGGATACTCCGATGTTTGAGTACAGACTGATCGCGCAGTGTCCCGAGACAGGAGCCCGCGCCGGAGAGCTCGTCACCCCGCACGGTGTGATAGAGACCCCGGTCTTCATGCCAGTGGGCACGCAGGCGACCGTAAAGGCGATGACGCCGCCCGAGCTTGAAGAGCTGGGGGCACAGATAATCCTGGGCAACACATACCACCTCTACATGCGTCCCGGCGCCGATATCGTCGAAGAGGCTGGCGGGCTGCACAGGTTCATGCAGTGGCATCATCCGATACTTACAGACAGCGGGGGATTCCAGGTATTTTCGCTGTCCGAACTGAGAAAGATANCCGACGAGGGAGTCGAGTTCAGGTCCCACCTTGACGGCAGCAGACACTTCATGCGTCCCGAAGACTCGATGGACATACAGCAGAAGCTCGGAAGCGACATCGCGATGGCTTTTGACGAATGCGTCGTCTGGCCTACGACCGAGGAGTATTCTCGGGCGGCCATGGAGAGGACCATCAGCTGGGCAGCGAGGTGCAAAGAGCACCATACGAGGGAAGATCAGGCTCTCTTCGGGATCGTGCAGGGTTCGATGTTCGAGAGCCAGCGCATAGAGTGCATTAAGAGGCTTGAGGAGATAGGCTTCCCCGGTTACGGGATAGGAGGTCTCTCGGTCGGTGAGTCCCACGAGGAGATGTACAGGATACTCGACGCATTGTGTCCGGAGATGCCCGTGAACAAACCCAGGTATCTCATGGGCGTCGGCCACCCGGCTAACCTTGTCGAGGGTGTGGCGCGCGGAGTGGACATGTTCGACTGCGTCCTGCCGACGAGGAACGGGAGAAACGGCGGAGTTCTCACGAGCTTTGGAAAGATGAACCTAAAAAACAGCGGTTTCGCAAGGGACTTCACGCCGATCGACCCCACATGCGGCTGTTACACCTGCAGGAATTTTACGAGGGCATACATAAGGCACCTCTACACTGCGGGAGAGATACTGGCCGCCCGCCTGTGCAGCTGGCACAACCTCTATTTCCTCGTGAACCTGATGAGGGATGCCAGGAAGGCGATAATCGAGGGCCGCTTCCCGCAGTTCAGAAGAGATTTCTTCAGCAGATACAACGAAGGGCAGACCGGGCCGTGACGAGCAGACTGGAAGAGAGACTCGAAGAACTGAAAGCCTCCGTCAGCGACGAGATGCACGCGCAGATCAGGCAGGCCGCCCAAAAGATACTTTCCGGGGAGCTCGTAGGCTTTCCCACAGAAACGGTCTACGGTCTGGGCGCCAACGCGCTTGACGCCGGGGCTGCGGAGAAAATCTATGCGGCGAAGGGACGCCCTTCGGACAACCCTCTCATAATCCATGTCTGCGACATCAGAATGGCCGAGTCCGTCGTCGAGCCGAACTGGCGGGCAAGATTTCTGATGGACAGGTTCTGGCCCGGGCCGCTCTCGCTGGTGCTCAAGGCAAAGGATACCGTTCCCCTTGTGACCCGCGGAGGGCTTGACACCGCCGCGATAAGGATGCCCGACAACGCGATAGCGCTTGAGCTCATACGCGGCGCCGGAGTCCCGATCGCCGCTCCCAGCGCCAACAGGAGCGGCAGACCGAGCCCCACGGACGCGGCCACGGTGAGGGATGACATCGGGGACGCTGTCGCGATGGTCCTCGACGGAGGACCTGCGAGGGTGGGCCTCGAATCGACGGTCCTTGACGTGAGCGGAGATACTCTCGTGCTCTTAAGGCCGGGAGGCGTGTCAAAAGAGGAGATAGAAGAGGCCCTTCAAATGCCCGTCCTCCTCCCCGCGGACGGAAGCAGCCTGAGGCGTTCTCCAGGAACGCGCTACAGACACTATGCACCGAAGATACCGCTTATCGTCACGGACGATCCGAGCGGCACTGAGGCGGGGGACAAAAAATGGGCCTGGATAGGGACATCGGAACCGGCAGGATCGCCCGTTATAAAGATAATATTCAGGGACACCGAAGAATATGCGAAAGAACTTTTCCGTGTTCTCAGGCTGACGGAAAAAAGCGAAGCTGATATCATCATCGCACAAAGACCGGACGAAAGCGGTATCGGTCTGGCTTTGAAGGACCGGCTGACCCGAGCCTCCGGTATTTGACTAGGTCCGTTTACAATGCTATAATTTGCGCTGCTTCCGGGGCGTAGCGCAGTCTGGTTAGCGCGCCTGGTTCGGGACCAGGAGGTCGGAAGTTCAAATCTTCTCGCCCCGACCATCTCGCAATAATGCCCCCGGCAAATGCCGGGGGTCTTGTTTTTAGGTGTTTTTCCATATTTGACTAATGCTGTTCATTCTGATATAGTCTTCATGTGAGGTGATCCCTGTGCCGGAGGACAAAACAGTTGCACAAAACCGTAAAGCACGGCATGAGTACTTCATAGTTGAGTCCTTTGAAGCAGGGCTGGTCCTCTCGGGAACGGAGATCAAATCAGTCAGGGAAGGCCAGGTGAACCTCAAGGACGGGTTTGCCAGGGTAGAGAACGGAGAGCTGTGGCTTTACAACGTCCATATCTCGCCCTACGAAAAGGGAAGCTACTACAATAAAGATCCGTTGAGACCGAGGAAGCTTCTGGTCCACAAGTCGGAGATCAGAAGGCTTCTCGCCAAGACACGGGAAAAGGGCTTCACCCTTATTCCTCTGAAGATCTACATCAAAGAGGGAAGATGGGCGAAGTGCGAAATTGCCATAGCCAAGGGCAAACAGCTCCATGACAAACGTGATGCCGCGGCAGAGAGGGACGCCAACCGCGAAATGGAACGGATGATCCGGACCAGATCGCGCGAAAGTTGAACATGATGCGGACGTCACACCGGGCATATCGTAATTGACAGCCCGTACATAAGGGGACGTATGGTTTCGACAGCAGGTTGGAGGGTCGGGAGGAGCGGGTCGAGGATGGGGAATCCTCGTTAATCCGGCTCCAAAAAAATAATCGTCAACAACGATTACGCACTCGCTGCTTAAGTAAGCAGCGCGCTCTCTGAAGCTTCCGTCATCGGGCTTCGGAAGAGTGTCACAAAGATGACTGGGGTCTCTTCAGAGCTTTCCGGAAGAGATCCGAGACTCTAGGGAAGGCTGGGAAATGCGGATCCTGTCTTTGGGAGCCGCAGATCCGAGATCAAAGCAGAGACTACGCCCGTAGCGCCTCCCAGATCGGCCCCTGTTGGACCGGAGTTCGAATCTCCGCGTCTCCACCAAAAGCTCAACAGACCCTGTACCGGGGTCTGTTTTTTTATGCAGGGACAGCAGCTGTGTCGCCTGAAGCTGTCGTGAAAACATCGGCGTGAAACAAGACAATAGTTTTAAGGGAGGCTAAGAAGCGATCCGCTTGCGCGCATTATCGCTATTTATCGAGGGATTCGAGACACTTCTGAAACCACTTTATGTGCTTTATGATCTTTGGAGAGTTATATATATTGCCAAACTCATTATATAAAACATCTAATTCTCAGAGGTTGCTGTGCATAAAAACATATTTGATCTGATTTGGTTCGATGCTTTTTTTGGCTGCACTTATGATCGCTCAAGCATGTCGCCCGGCCGCTTCGTCGCTGCCCGTAAACGCGGCGCCAAGCCGCGTTTGACTAATCTTTATTTAAAAAAACCGGCTCCAGTTTGGCCCGGATCTTTTTCATCCTCGCGCTGACTGCCTGCTGCGAAATATCGTACTTCTCGGCAAGATCGCTCTGCGACCAGCCTTCCAGGACATCGCGGGCGATGATATATTCTTCGGGGAGCAGTATCTTTTTGATGGTGTGGATGATTTCTATGATCTTCCTGCGGTCTTCCTCAAAGGGATCGAAAACTACTTCAGGGATAAATTCAAAATCAACAAAACAAGCCTTTGATCTAAGTCCTCGGTATCGCTGAGCCGCTGTTCTCACATAGCCGGGGAGCCGTTTTGCTATGTAGGCGGTCAGCCATTTTTTGTCAGCGCATTTTCTGATAAGGATCAAAAGGGCCAGAAACCCTTCCTGCACAAGATCTTCATACTCTGCGCCCCGGCCCGCGTAGCGTCGGGCGGTCGCCTTCACCATCGGAGCATACTTCTCGATAAGTTCGTCTTCTGTCATAGTGGTCTCATTCGTATCATTCATGGGATTGTACCTCCTCCGTTTTTTAGGATATTTCGAGATGAAAAAAATGTCGTTCACCATAGCCAATTATCTTGCTGAAGCCGCATTCCGCGGCAAGCTCACGAAAGCGCTCCTGGTCATGCATCCGAACCTCGATATCGGCTGCCTGCCCCGCTCTGTGCAGGCTCTTCTCAACACCTCCCACTTCCCTGTTGTGTGATCCACATCTGTATCCGCTTGTTACTTTTAACGGTCGCCCCCATTCATCCCTCAATTTCTGCAATTTCGACACAAGCAGCGGGTGCAGCAGTACAGTGTGACAGCAGGGACACTCAAATTCTTTCAGACTGAAATCCTTCGTGAGCCGAAAATCATTCAGCCTCATTATTTGGAACCCCTGTGTTCAAAAAGTTTCAGGTCGAACAACAGCAGAACAAGGATACTCTTTATCTTTAATAAAAGCGAATTTATCAAACTCAATTCCGCCCCTTTCCCTCAATAACGCTCCCAAGCATGACTACAGCCCGAGTCAGCTCCTCCAGTCTGCGATCCATCCTTATCAGCAGATAAGATGCCACAGCTACCGAAAAACCGCTCTGGAGCACGTTTGCCATGAACTCTTCCATGATTTCCGTTTCACTCCTTTCCAGGGTCCAAGGTAAATAATCTTGCTAGTAACACTAATGATAATCTTGCCAATATTGCCCCAATTGATCCAGAAAAAGGCGCGCATTCCTGCGCGCCTCAGATCCTCTTAGATCAGCTCCACGACTGTGCGGTCGATCAGCTCTGCGCCGTCAGCAGCTGACAAAGTGACGCCAAAAGGCTGCTGAAGCATAAGTGCGTCCATTGCAGACTGCACCAGGGCTGCTCCGCCCTCCTCGGCAAGAGCCGGATCCGCGTAATTCATGCTTACGCTGAAAGCCTTCCCTGCATCCGTAAGGAACTTAAGTTTGATAGTCTTCAAAATAC
>JGI24710J26742_10003231_pt1 | contig 13952 bp, 15 predicted proteins | sample BioPla2DNA2_FD_26742 | JGI IMG/M metagenome (IMG submission 26742) | reverse complement strand
GGTCTGGGAAGACCCAGAACTCAATGAAGCGGAAACCCTGACAAAACTGGCACAGGACTATCTGCACGCCTTAAGGCAAGATCAAGACTAACCGCGCTAGGGAATAATGGTTACATTTCGGGCCCGTCCGTTCTTCTCCAGGGAAGTCTCGCCGTTGGGATCGGGAGCCTTGATCTCCACAAACTCCACCGCGGTACCCGGTTTCAGATGTTTATCCCTTTGATCTGCGGGTAAGTTCGCTTTGGTAAAGAAGTAGTCTCCCTTATCGGTGCGGATAAACCCGTAATTGCCCATATACCGTTTAACCACGCCCCTCTGCTTACCGGGCGAAGCTTCAGTGGGGATCACCCTCATCCAGTATACGGGGGGAGTCTTATTGTTGCTCCTTACTTCGAATAGATCGGGGTAGGAGCGCAGTATATCCAAGAGATTGGTGTAGTTATAGCTGCGGGGGTCGAAGTCCGAATACTCCCTGCGAATGGCTTGTCCCAAGTGGGCAAGGAGCAGCCAGCCATCGCTGTCCTCCTCACTGGCCTCATAGGCCCGCCGCACAATATCCTCCACCGGCAGTGCCCCCGGAGATGTCTTGGTTTCCTCTTCCACTGCAGACTTGCTGGAAAAGCCGAGGTTTTCCAGGTAGATGAAACGGTTGCAGGAGCGGACCAAAATGTTCTTCGTCCCTTGGCGGCCGATCCCGCACACGTACATGCCATGCTCCCGCAGGCGCAGAGCCAAGCTGTAATAGTCGCTGTCACTGGATACGATACAAAACGCATTTACCGGATTGCGGTTGGTGGACACAATTTCTATGGCGTCCATGATCAACGCCCCGTCGGTGGCATTCTGTCCATAGCGGAACTGCTGCACGGGCCGTACGGGATAGCTTTGGAGCAGCTCTTTCCATCCACCCATATGGAGCTCGGTCCAATCACCGTACACCCTAGTCAATATAATCTCGCCCGTTCGATTGATTTCAGCCAAGATGGGCCCCAAAAACCGCGGTGCGATATTCTCGCCATCTATTAAGACGGCATAACGATGTTCTGACACAAAAACCCTCCTAAAATCCTTATGATTCCTTGCGATCACTGCTGGTCGTCAGCTCCAGCAGGCGCAGAAAACTCCGTTCAAATCTCTGATCATCTTCAGTTGTCCGGGCCGCAGGCCCCTTTGTGCGCCCGCCAGCCCTCCTATGCTTAGCTTTCCAAAAACGTTCTTCCAGAAGAAAATCCATATTCTGCTGCTCATAAATTCTGCCTGAGGGCGATAAAGCATGGGCTCCCTTACCCAAGACCAGGGCGGCCAGACCCCAATCCTGAGTGACCACGATATCGCCTCTGGCTGTGTTGTTGATCACTGCCCAGTCCGCCGAATCGCTGCCCCGACCCACCATGATATGATCGGCGCTGTCAATCTGATGATCCACAGAGGCCACAGTAAGCAGCCGGTAATTCCAGCGCTGTTTGTGCTTCTGCAGGATCTGCAGGCAGGATCGGGGACAGGCATCGGCATCCACGACTACCTTCAGCAAACCATCCACCTCATCAATAATGGCCCAAAAGGCCCCAGGACATGGCCGCCCGCTCACACTGTTTGTAGACCGCATAGCCGAGCAAGAGATGGCCCACACCAATGGCGAAGAGCAGAGCGAGGTTTCCTGCCCCGATTTCCGCCAGGCTTGCCCCGCGAACCATAATATCCCTCACCAAACCTGCGCCGAAGCTGCCGGGCAGAAGCCGCATCCAGACCACCCGTTCCGCGGGGACGGCCACCAAGCCGATCAAAACGAACTGCACCATCTGGGTATAGCTTTCGATGCGCTTGAACACCAAGGTGAGGCCCCCAATAATGAAGCCTATCCCCAAAGGACCCAACAGAGTGCCGATCAAAACGGGCAGTACCGACAAGAGGTCGATGTTCAAGGCAGTGCCAGTGGTGAACATGGCCACCCCCAGCAGAACGGCCCACATGACGAAGTTGGCCATAAACGCAGCAGAAACGCTGGCCCCCATAACCCAGCCGAAACTGTGGATGGACATATACAGCTGCTCCAAAGTGCCCGTTAGGGCTTCCGTGCGGATAGTGTAAGAGACGTCTTGATAGGTCATGAGCATAAAGAACCAGAGTCCGTAACCCACCACCAACGCTTCCGTGGTGTCGCCCTGCAGACCGCTTGGTCCGCTCAATCCCCGATAACCTCCCAGGATGAGCAGGAAGACCACATACAGGGTAAGCATGCCTCCCAGGCTGTTGGCGAAATAGCGCCTGAAGTAAGCGAGCTGCCTCCTAAAGAAAGCCCTAAACAAGGTGAGTTTCTTAGGCACTTTGGTCTCCCCTTTCCAGAATCTCCAGGAAGACGCGCTCGAAGTTGTTCTGCTCCTGATCGATGGAGTGAATCACTGTGTTCTCTGCACCGAGGATGCCGAAGACCTGGTAGAGCACTTGAGATTCTTCCAAGCGAACGCTGATCACGGTCTCGTGGGGATTTTCCTCTTCCAGGAGCACTTCCGGGAGATTCTCCAAAGCCTCCCTCTGTCCAGGCGTCAGCTTCCCATCGATGGCGATCCGATACACCTTGACCTTGAACAGATCCAGGAGATTGTGCACGCTGTCGTCGGCCACGATTCGGCCTTGGTTGATGATGATCACCCGCTTGCAGGTATCCTGCACCACGTTCATATCGTGGGTAGTGAGGATTATGGTGCGCCCCTGCTCTTCGACCATCCGCTTCAGCAGCTCCCGAATTTCAAATGATGCCTGGACATCAAGGCCCAAGGTGGGCTCATCGAGGAGCAGCACCTCGCTCTGGGAGATGAGAGCCACGGCAATGGCCAGTTTCTGCTGCATTCCCCTGGACAGCTGTCTCGCCTCGGTGTTGACTTTTTCAGTGAGCTTAAAGAGCTCTAGATAATAGTCGATTTCAGAACGTACGTCCCTGGGACTCCTCCCTTTTAGGCCTGCAAAGAACTCCAAGTTCTCCCGGCAGCTCAGCCGCCAGTAGATATTGCGGTTCCCCTCCAGGACAGCACTGACATGGGCCAAGGCCTGGTTGCGTCTGCGAACCATGTCGGTCCCGTTGATCAGAATCTGCCCCGCATCGGGCCTGATCAAACCGCACATCATCTTCACCGTGGTGGTTTTCCCCGCTCCGTTCGGCCCCAGGAGACCCAGCAGCTGGCCTGGGGGCACCTGAAAACTAACCCCGTCCACCGCCTTGACGGGCGGAGAGCCCCTGCGTCCCTGATACGTCTTTGCCAGAGATTCCACACGAACCATACGACCCCTCAGCTTGACGTGGTCTGTGAATGCTTGAATATTCTAGCCCATCCTGCAATATTCCTGCCAGAAAACTCCAGCCTCACAGTCCGCCGAGTCACCGTGCGGATCTTGTTTTTACAAGAATGGGCACAGAATCCGCTCTGTCAAATGAGAACGGTCTGCGCCCGTATCAGCGTTCCCAGGTCTGATCTAGTCTATCCTCGGACCCGCCGCCCTAACCTCAGGGGCCAAATCGGCATACTTGGCCTGGAAGTTGTCCTGGAAAGCCTTGGCCAGCTCCCGAGCCTTGGCGTCGTAAGCAGCTGGGTCCGCCCAGGTCTTTTTCGGGTCCAGAATCTCACTGGGGACATCCGGACAGCTCAAGGGGACCTTGAAGCCAAAGATGGGATCCAAGCGCGTCTCTACACCGTCCAGCTCACCCGACAGGGCCGCCGTTACCATCCGCCTGGTGTACTTGAGTGAGATGCGCTGCCCTACGCCATAGGGCCCTCCCGACCAACCGGTGTTGATCAAATACACTTTGGAGCCGTGCCTCTGCACCCTGTCCTTGAGCATCTCCGCGTAGGTCAAGGGGCTGAGGGGCAGGAAAGGCTCGCCGAAGCAGGCGGAGAAGGTTGCCTGCGGTTCTTTGATGCCTCGCTCAGTCCCCGCCAGCTTGCTGGTATAGCCAGAAATGAAGTGGTACATAATCTGCTCGTCTTCCAGGATACTAATGGGAGGCAAGACACCAAAGGCATCGGCGGTGAGGAACACCACTGCTGTGGGATGCCCGGCGATGCTGGGATCTACCCGCCCAGGTATATAATCCAGTGGATAGGCGCAGCGGGTGTTTTCCGTGAGCGAACCGTCTGTGTAATCGGCGACGTGCTCAACCGGGTCCAGGACCACATTCTCCAGCACGGCCCCAAAGCGGATCGCATCCCAAATCTGCGGCTCATGCTCCCGGGACAGATTGATGCACTTGGCGTAACAGCCGCCCTCCAGGTTGAAAATACCGGCTTCAGACCAGCCGTGCTCGTCATCGCCAACCAGCTTGCGCTTGGGATCCGCGGACAGCGTGGTTTTGCCGGTTCCCGACAAGCCGAAAAAGAGCGCTGTGCGGCCGTCTGCGCCCACATTGGCAGAGCAGTGCATGGACAGAACGCCGTTGGACGGGAGCAGGTAGTTCATCACAGTGAAGATGGACTTCTTGATCTCCCCCGCGTAGGCTGTGCCTCCGATGAGCACCAGCCTCTCCTTAAAGGAAACGATCACAAAGGCTTCGGAGTTGGTGCCGTATTCCTTCGGATCAACCTTGAGTCCGGGCACACCGATGACCGTGAACTGGGGCTGATGATCCTTAAGGGCCTCACGGGGAGGACGGATGAATAACTGGCGGGCGAAGAGATTCTGCCAGGCATACTGGTTGATCACCCTCAGAGGCATGCGGTGATCGGGATCGGCGCCCACGTAACCATCAAAGACAAACAGCTCTCCCTGCTCGTCCAAAAAGCCTAGTACCAGATCATAAATCCTGGAGAACTGCTCTTCGCTGAAGGGAACGTTAACGCTACCCCAGGCCAGGGCATCTCGGGTGAGCTCATCCTGGACGATGAATTTATCATTAGGTGAGCGCCCGGTGTACTTTCCCGTTGTGGTGGAAAGGGCGCCTGTGGACGAAAGAGTACCTTCCCCCCGCCTCAGTGCCGCTTCCACCAGCTGTGGTGCGGATAGGTTGCAGTGCGTAGTGGGTCTGTTCAAGATCGATTCTAATCTGGATGACCTGTTTTCTGTCATTTCTGTGCGAACCTCCTAGCTGCATCGTAATGCATGTTGTCCATGCTTCCTTTGCAGTACCACTTCCCCATGGAAGCGAAAAAACCTCTCAGCACCAATCCATTTCTACTTGAGTCACGTTCCAGCGGGGCTCCGCATCCAGGAAGTTCAGCACCAGCTGCAGCTGGCGCTGCACATGTTCACGGCTGCCGCCGACCATGGCCACCCCAATGGTAGCCCGCTGCCAAAGATCCGCCTCATCGAGTTGGGCGATGGACACGTTAAAACGGCGCTGGACTTTTTGAATGGTGCCCTTCACCACCTGCCTCTTGTCCTTGAGGGATGTTGCCCCAGGAATGTGGACTTCCACTTTCAACGTACCTACCAGCATCTCATGTTTCCTCCTAAAAGGCTTCTTCGATGGTACCCCCGCCTAAACAGACAGGCCCATCGTAAAAGACCACTGCCTGCCCAGGGGTTATGGCCCTCTGCCGCTGCTGGAATTCCACACGGGCTTCGCCGTCCAGCAGGTGAACCGTAACGGGCTGGTCTAGCTGGCGATAGCGGAACTTGGCGGTACACTCAAAACTCTCCCCAGGCGGCTCTCCCCGCACCCAGCTCAGATTAGAGGCCCTGAGCCCGCCGCTGTACAAGGCAGGATGATCCCCACCCTGTGCCACCACCAGCGTGTTGGTTTTTAGATCTTTACCCACCACAAACCAGGGCTCTCCCGCACCGCCGATGCCCAAGCCCTTGCGCTGGCCTAAGGTATGGAACATGAGCCCTTCGTGATGGCCCTTCAACTCCCCATCCACAGTACGAATCTCACCTGGCTGCGCAGGGAGGTAGCGTGAGAGGAACTCCTTGAAATCCTGCTTGCCGATGAAGCAGATACCTGTACTGTCCCTTTTGCCAGCCGTGGCCAGATTCGCCCGCCTGGCCTTCTCCCTAACCTCCTGCTTGGTCAGATGGCCAATGGGAAAGAGTGTCCTGGCCAGCTGCTGCTGGCCGAGGGTGTAGAGGAAATACGACTGATCCTTGTTGCCATCGGCCCCCCTGAGCAGGGTGTACCAGCCGTTCTCCCTGCCGATCTGGGCGTAATGACCTGTGGCTAGATAATCAGCCTCCAGATCCAAGGCCTTCTCCAGAAAGGCTTTGAACTTGATCTCTTTGTTGCAGAGTATATCGGGATTGGGAGTGCGTCCCCTCTTGTACTCTTCCAGGAAGATAGACGAAAACCCGCTCCCAATACTCCTGTTCAAAATTCACTGTATAATACGGAATGCCGATTTGATCGCAAACCCGCCGCACATCGTCGAAGTCCTCATCTGCTGTGCAGAGACCACTCTCGTCTCTCTCGTCCCAATTCTTCATAAAGATGCCTATGACCTCGTAACCCGCCTCCTTGAGCACAAGTGCGGCCACGGAGGAATCAACCCCTCCGGACATTCCCACCACTACACGCGGCACTGGAAACACCTTCCTTAAGCTGTTGCAGCCACGAACTGGCTGTTGTAGAGCTCAGCGTAAAAACCGCCCAGGGCCATGAGCTCTGTATGGGTACCCTGTTCCACGATCTGTCCTTCATTGATCACGAGAATGCGATCCGCATCCAAGATCGTGGACAGCCTGTGGGCAATGACGAAACTGGTGCGCCCTTCCATGAGCCTGGCCATGGCCCGCTGAATCAGGCGCTCGGTCCGGGTATCCACCGAACTTGTGGCTTCATCCAGGATGAGCACCACGGGGTCGGCTAAGATGGCCCGGGCGATGGTCAAGAGCTGTCTTTGCCCCTGGGAGATGCCGGAAGCATCACCCCTTAAAATAGTATCATATCCTTGGGGCAGAGTGCGAATGAAGTGATCCACATAAGCCGCCTTGGCCGCCTGTTCAATTTCTTCATCGCTGGCCCCAGGCCTGCCGTAGGCGATGTTTTCCTTAATGGTTCCCTCGAACAGCCACGTGTCCTGCAGTACCATGCCGAACATGTCCGCAAGCCGCCCCTTTGCAGTTCACGGATATCATGTCCATCGAAGTAGATGGCGCCTGAGTCCACATCGTAGAACCGCATGAGCAGATTGACCAGGGTTGTCTTCCCCGCCCCGGTGGGACCCACTATGGCTATGAGCTGTCCTGGCGTGACCTCTAGATCTAAGTCCTTAAGCACGGGCTGTCCCGGTTCGTAGCCGAAATCCACACCGCTGAGCTTGATCTCACCCCGCGGGTTGCTGAGCGTGGGGGCCTGGGGAGCATCGGCAGGTTCTTCCTCTTCATCCAGCAGTTCAAAAACCCGTTCCGCCGCAGCCACGGTGGACTGCAGAACGTTGGCAATACTGGCCAGTTCAGTGATGGGCATGCCGAACTGCCTGGAATACTGCATGAAGGCCTGCACATTGCCGATGGTGATTGCGCCCTGGGCCGCGAACAACCCGCCTACCACGGCGATGGCTACATAGCCCAGATTCCCCACAAAGCGCATCAGGGGCATGATGGTACCGGAGACAAACTCCGCTTTCCAACCGTTCTCGTAGAGCTCATCGTTGACCTCGCCGAACGTATGGGTCACTTCCGATTCCAGGCCATAGGCCTTCACCACCCGGTGCCCGCTGAACACTTCCTCCACGTGCCCGTTCAGCTCTCCCAAGATGCTCTGCTGCCGTATAAAGAACTTCTGGGAGCGGCTGGCGATCAAGACACTGATCCCGATGCTGAAGGGCAGCATGCCCATGGTGAGCAGGGTGAGCCCGGGGCTGATGCTGAGCATCATGATGGTCACGCCCACCATGCTGATCAGGGACGCGATCACCTGAATGATGGTCTGCTGCAGGCTCTGGCTGACAACATCCACATCGTTGGTGACCCGGCTCAGGGTATCTCCATGGGCTGTGGAGTCGTAGTACTTCAAGGGGAGCCTGGCCAGTTTGTGACTGACATCTTCTCTGAGTTTGTACACGGTCTGCTGGGCAACTCCCACCATGATCATCTGCTGGATATAACCAAATATGGTGCTGAAGACATACGTTCCTGCCAGCAGAAGCAGGATGCGCCCGATGGCGCCGAAGTCAACGCCTACGCCTGTTCCCTGCAGGCGACCCATCATCCCGGCAAAGAGGATGGTGGTGGCCTGCCCCATGATCCTGGGGCTGAGAATACTGAAGATATTGCTCGCGATGGCCGCGATCATAACTAGGAGCAGTTTCCATTTGTAAGGGCGCAGGTATCCGGCGAGACGCCGCACTGTCCCCCTGAAATCTTTCGCCTTCTCCACGGGACGCCCGATCCCCCGCGGTCCAAAGCCGCCGCCCCGGCCGTGGGAACCTCTACCCGGTGCTGGCCTCCTCATGATGCCGCCTCCTCTCCAAATTGCGATGCCACAATCTCCTGGTACACACGGCAGTCTTCCAAGAGCGTCTCGTGGGTGCCCTGCCCGACGATTCTCCCGGCTTCCAAGACCAGGATTTGATCGGCATGCATGATGGTACTCACCCGCTGAGCCACCACGATCACCGTGGCATCCCGCGCGGCTTCGGCCAGTTCCTGCCGGAGTTTAGCGTCTGTCTTGTAGTCCAGGGCCGAGAAGGAATCGTCCAAGAGGTAGATCTGGGGCCTGCGCACCACTGCCCTGGCAATGGACAGCCTCTGTTTCTGCCCACCGGAGAGATTGGTTCCTCCCTGGGCAACCTCGCCCTCAAACCCGCCTTCCCGCTCAGAAACGAAGTCCAGGGCTTGGGCGATGCGCGCCGCTTCCCTCACTTCCTCGTCAGTGGCATCCTGCTTGCCATGGCGAATGTTGGAGGCCACCGTACCTGAAAACAGCACGGCCTGTTGGGGCACATATCCCACCCGGGACCGCAGATCGCTTTGGGAAGCACTGCGGATATCCACCCCGTCCAAGGTGATCCTGCCGGAGTCGGGATCATGGAAGCGGAGCAATAGCTCCAAGATGGTGGATTTGCCCGAACCAGTCCCGCCAATAAGCGCGGTTACCTGTCCGGGCTTGGCTGTGAAGCTGATCCCGCTCAAGACTGGCACTTCCGCTCCCGGATAGGAAAAGGTGACACCTTCAAACTCCACCACTCCAAGCTGAGCATCGAACGCCTGGGGCTCAGCGGGATCCGTAATCGACGGCTCAGTCTGCAGCACTTCCGCGATGCGCTGGGCAGAGGCAGAAGCCCTGGGCAGATTAACGAAAATCATGGACAGCATCATGACGGCCATAAAGGTCTGCATGGTGTACTGCAGGAAGGCCATTAAGTCGCCCACCTCCATGATCCCCGCATCAATACGCTGCGCCGCAAACCAGATGATCACAATGTTGGTGAAGTTAATCAGCAGGCCCAACAGGGGCATCAAAGTGATCATGATCCGGCTCACCCTGAGGGCGGTGGCGGTCAGGTCCCGATTGGCCTTAGCAAAACGGGCGCGCTCATCTTCACCCCTGTTGAACGCCCTGATCACCCGAACGCCCATGAGCTGTTCCCGCACCACCTGGTTGAGCCGATCCAGCTTCTCCTGGAGGCTTTTGAACAGGGGCACGCCTTTGGACATGACCAGGGCTACAAGGGCTGCCATGACCGGAATCAGGCCCAGAAGGATCATGGCCAACTGCGCGTCCTTGCGGACCACCATGAGGACTCCGCCCACAGCCATGAGGGGTGCCCGCATAGCCATGCGCATGCTCATGCGAAACATGTGCTGAATCTGCTGTACGTCATTTGTAGTCCTAGTGATAAGCGATGCTGCGCCGAACTGATCGAACTCGCGGGGGGAGAACTCACCGACTCGGCGGAAGACTGCCAGACGCACGTCGCGGCCGAACTTACCCGACGCTCGGGAGGCGAGGTAGTTGCCCGCAATGGAACAGACCACTCCGCCCAAGGCCACGGCCAGCATCAGGGCACCAACCCGCCAGATCAGGCCGAGATTGCCCCGGGCGATCCCTTCATCCACTATGCGGCTCATGAGATCCGGCAGCCGCAGCGTAGCCATGACTTCCAGAAAGACCAGTCCAGATACGACGATTACTGTGAACAGATAGGGCTTAGCATACTGCCTCAATTTCCACATTGCTCCTGGTTCCTTTCCTGTACGTTTCTCTGTGCTTCAAAAAAGACGAGCGCCCGGCGGAGAATGCGCATGAGTTCACGTCCATCCTCTTCACCCAGGTAGTCCATGAACTCCTCCAGGGAACGGGAAAACTCCTGTTTGGCCCCTTGGACCAGGGCCGTTCCCTGGGCAGTGGGCCGCACAAAAACCACCCGGCGGTCCTCATCGCCACTCAGGCGCTCAACCAAACCCTGCTCCTCCAAGGTGTTCACCAGAGAGGTGATGGTGGGACGAGTCAGTTTGAGGATATCACCCAGTTCCGAAGGCTGAATCCCGGGACAGTCTTCATCCACATGATGGTGAAGAAACATGAGCAGGCGCATGGCACTGCCTCGGATCTTACCCGAGCAGCGAAATAGGTCGCGGGCGTATGTCTTCAAGCTCTGCAGGATTTCCAAGAATTCCAGCACCAGATCTCCCTGGGCCACGGCTCTCACTCCAGTCACTTAGTAAGTAGAACAATAGTTAGCAACACGAATGATTTTATCGCAAAACTACTTTGAAAGCAACAAAAAAAGCTAGGTCGCCCTAGCCTTTTTCGCATCCTGTCGTTCACTGCACTACCACGCGGTGATACACCTTTTTACCCTTGCGGATAATCAGCTCATTCCCCGTGAAGTCCTCCAAGGTCACTACCCGATCGATGCTTTCAACTCGCTCTTGGTCCAGGGTGATCCCGCCCTGGTCGATGAGGCGCCTGGCCTCACTGCGGCTGGATACCAGATTGACCTCGGCGAGCAGGCTGACAATATCCATGCCGTCGGCAAAGAGCGCTTTGGGAAGGGTGGTAGATGGCATGTTCTCGTGGGCACCTGCTCCGCTGAATACGGCCCGAGCAGCTTCTTGGGCTTTGACAGCCTCCTCTTCCCCGTGCACGAACTTGGTCACCTCAAAGGCCAAGATCTCCTTAGCCTTGTTGATCTCGGAACCTTCCAGGGCACTGAGCCTGCGCACTTCCTCCATGGGCAGCAGCGTAAACAGAGCCAGCCGCTGTTCCACATCGGCATCATCCACATTGCGCAGATGCTGGTAAAACTCATAGGGACTGGTCATCTCTGGATCAAGCCAAACTGTGCCCGCGGACGTTTTGCCCATCTTCGTACCGGCTGCGGTGGTGAGCAGCGTCAAGGTGAGGCCGTAGGCGGAAGCACCCTCAGCTCTGCGTATTAACTCACAGCCGCCGATAATGTTCGACCACTGGTCACTTCCCCCCACCTGCAGGCGGCAGTTGTAGCGGCGGAAGAGCTCCAGGAAATCATAGGACTGGATCAATAGGTAACTGAACTCTAGGAATGTAAGTCCCGCCTCCAGACGAGATTTATATGCTTCCATGGTCAGCATGCGGTTAACCGAGAAATGTCTGCCGATCTCCCGCATGAACTCCATGAAGTTGAGATCCAGCAGCCAATCGGCGTTATTGGCCATTAATGCCGACCCATCCTGGAAATTGAAGAAGCGGGAAAACTGCTCGTGGAACTTCTCCACGTTTTTGGCGATGGTCTCCGGTGTAAGCAGCTGCCGCATTTCCGTCCTGCCCGAAGGATCACCGATCATGGTAGTGCCGCCCCCCATGACCATGATGGGGCGGTGGCCGGCCCGGTAAAGGTGNAGGGCACACATGATGGGAACCAGGTGGCCCATGGTCAGGCTGGGCGCGGTGGCATCGAAACCGGTGTAGAAGGAGACCGATTCCTTGTCCAACAGCTCTCGCAGTTCCTCGCGATGGGTGATCTGCTCTACGAATCCCCGTTCTTCTAAGACATCCAATGCATTCCTCATGCGAATTCCCCCCTAAAATGAAAAGCTCCCTTCATCCTAAGGACGAGAGAGCCCGTGGTACCACCTTAATTCACACGCCAACGGCGTGCCTTGTGGCCATGCTAACGGATGGCATCCGGAACAGTTTCCTGCTCAAGCTCCAGAGTGTAATTCGCCCGGCAGGGCCTTCCGCCCCGCCACCATGTTCTACAGGCTTCGCACCACCCAGCCTGCTCTCTGAGTACCCATGGTTGGCTACTAGCTCCTTCACCGCCCGGTCTATGTTACCCAAAATTGTACCACAACACACACCAGTCCGTCAAGAACCCAACAGAAGTCACAAGTTGCTTTCAGTTATCTGTTCTCTCCAGGGCTGCGCCGCAATTCTTCCCTAATGAAGCGGATGAGGTAGTACGCTATCAGGGCAGTAATGGGCTGAAAGACACCGAAAAGAACCCACAAAGCGGGCTGCGCCAGTCGTTCTTGCTTAGCGCGGTTGTACAGGTAAATGGGAACGCCAATATGCAGCACGAGCCTGGCCAGCAAAAGGATCGTCCCCCACATAGCCGCCAGCGCCTCCATTGATCACCCTCCTCTAGTTACTGCTCCATTCACTGCTGAAAAGACCCCACACTCCTCCTGGGCCAGGCATCCAGGCGCTCACCCCGTTCCCTAGTTTTCGCAGAAATGAGCATGACCAAAGCCAGAATATCCTTCTGATGTTCGGCGATGACCCGGTCCAGCTCCGCCTTGGGCACCATGTGCTCTTCCAGCCTGGCCAGGCGGGATTCGAGCTGGGCTAGACGGGCACGAAGCGTATGGACTTCTCCTGCCATGGGCATCCTCCCTCTGTGAGTTAGTAAGGCCCATGGTAGCATATTTTGTCGCAATTGTCAAATAATTAGCTCTTGCCCCAACTTAACCAAGGGCTTGAGCGACATGGGCCGCGATGGTGCTTTCCAGGATCTGTACGTCTTCCAGGATCTCAGCCATTCGCTCCCGGGCAGAGGCAACGAACTCCTCTTCGCCCCGCAATCCAGGGAGGTTGATGAGCACATTATAAGCTGCCCCTTTGCAGGCCGCGGCGGCCATTAAGCCCGCCACCCCGGCATCGCTGAGGCAATTCTTGTTGCCGCGAAAGGCAACCTCCCGGGCTAAGGCCAGGGCTTGTAGGGAGAACTCCATGACCTGCAGGGGCACTTCTGTGGCCAAACGATTGGCCTGACGCAGCATCCTGCGCCGCTCCCGTTTTTCGTCCTCAGTTCCCTTGGGCAGTTTCAAGGCCGCCATCACCTGGTTGAAGGCGTCAGTATCCCGGTTTGTCAAGTGCAGCAGCTGGTCAGTCAAACGCTGGGCGCGGGCGATCAGCTCATCCCAGCCCTCACCGCTGAGCTGTGCAACCATCTTGACTAGGGAAGCGGCCAGCGCCCCGGCCAAAGCCGAGGCACTTCCACCACCCGGCGTCGGTTTAGAGGACCCTAGTTCCCCCGCGAAATCCGTGATCTTAAGTTCAGTGAGCACGATACCACCTCTTCCTTATCAACTGCCTACTACCAGCCTGCCTGCCTTGATCACTGTCTCCACCAGGTTAACACCGATGAAATATGGGACCTTCTTGTAATCGTCCACTCCGAATATCACCACATCGGCTTGCTTGCCAGGCTCCAGGCTGCCCAAGCGCGAGGACCTGCCTAGCGAATGGGCGGCATTGATGGTCACAGCGTTGAACACCTCTTCCGGCGTCATGGCCATATACAGGCAGGCCAGGGACATGACCAAAACCAAGTTCGCCGTGGGGCAGGATCCCGGGTTAAAATCTGTGGCCAAGGCCAATGGCAGCCCCGCCTCCAGCATCTTTCTGGCTGGCGCATAGGGTTTGCGCAGGCTGAAGGCTGTGCCAGGCAGGAGAATGGGCATCACGTCGCTCTCCGCCAGTGCGCTGATGCCCTGGCCAGAGACCATGAGCAGGTGATCCGCACTGGCCATACCCAGCTCCGCAGCGAGCTCTGCACCGCCTAGAGTATGCATCTCATCCGCATGCACCCTCAAGGAAA
>JGI24710J26742_10003230_pt1 | contig 13953 bp, 6 predicted proteins | sample BioPla2DNA2_FD_26742 | JGI IMG/M metagenome (IMG submission 26742) | reverse complement strand
AAAAAAGCGTATTGTATGTCGTAAGCTTATTCTCTTGTACCCATTTGGCACACACAGCAACATCTTCAAAAGTTTTTGTTTTATTTTGCTTAGCTCCTTTCTTATACCATTCATATCCTAACTCTCCACTTCCTCTAACCAGTGGATAAGCATAAATAAAACCTCTGTCAAGTAATGGAAAAATATCGCTACGAAAACCCGGAAGCAAAGATTTACCCATGCCCGCAGCATAAACCTCCATTAACATAGGTCGAGTTTTTTTGCCCTTTTTCATGCCTACCATTACTATTGGAATTGTTATTCCATCGGAATGTTTCGCATTTGCAATTTTTACTTCATATTTATTTTTATTATAGCCTCTTATTTCTGTGTGCTTAGTTTGACTTATAATATCATTAGGAATGTCATAAATCCACTTTTGAGGAGGTTCTAAATAAGATTCGAAACTAAGTTCTGTTTTTGTTTCACTTATATTTTTGCAAAAAGAAACTGTATAGTTATTTTCCTTCCATTTTAAATGTTTAAAACTAAGTGTTGCCTCATCAACAATACCAAAATCTGTTGTGATTCCATGCTGAAACGACAAAAGTAATTTTCCTGCATTAAAATTAAGTTCAGTTATTGTTGTATCGCTCAAAAATGAAAAAATATTTTCTGCTTTTTTTATATCATGCTCATTTTCAGGCAAAACCATAATCGAAAAATTTGGTTTGCTATAATTTGTTCTTATATAAAACTTATTGTTATAATGATCAAACTTAGCATAAACGGAATCTGGAATATTTTTGAAAGCTACTATACTACAATTCTCATTTTCAGTGTTAATTGCCAAAGTTGAATAATTATCTGAAAAAGAAAAACTTTCGATAAAAATAAATTTGTTAGAAGCCGATCTTTTAAGAGATAGTTTTTTTCTTTCATCAACTTCTTTATAAATTAGAGAGTCAACATTACTTTTAATATCATGCAAATAAACTTGTGTTGGAANAAAGTCATTATCATCAAGAGAAGTATATAAAAACCTGTTATTGTCAATCCATTCCAATTGCATCACATTTTTTAACTCACAAATTTTCCCCAAATTTTCTATGTTTATGCAAATTAAATTCAAATTCCTCCCACCATCAGGAGATTCAATATAAGTTAACACACCAGCATCTTCGTTAAATGAATAATCGTAAAGTGCATATTGACTGTTTTGTATGGTTTTTTCAACAAGATTAATTACGACTTCATTGGCAGAAGTGTCGGGAGAAGAACTTCGACAGAAATTACCTTCAAGTGAGAAAAAATAATAATAAGAATTAATAGTATCAAAACTAAATTCGTATTTATGCTTCAACTCATATGATTTAAGTTCGTTGTAAATACCTTTTATCAAGCTGTTGTTCTCATACAAATATGATAAGACGTATTTGTTTTCCTTTTCAATATAATCCAATAGCTCAGAATTATTCTTTGTCCACGCATACGTGTCAACAATGGTGTCGTTGTGAATATATGATGTGTCAATAACATTTAATGCAAAGGGTTTTTCCATTTCGTCAAATGAGATAAATTTGCTTTGATACTGATCTTCCAATGATTTTGTTGCTTCTATTTTATTTAAAATTTCGGTTTGTAATTCTGTTGGGTACAACATATTGTAATTATTCCAAAAATCTTTGTCATAAGAAGTTGGATAATCATAAAGTGAATTCGAAATAATGTTTTTATAAGCTAAATTATCTGCTATTTTTTTTACACCTTCAGTATTATAATTATTAAAAACCAGCTCCCTATCATAAGCCATCTGAACAGTAATATCTTCTAACAAATACTTGTATTCATAAGTATTTATTGATTTTATATGGTTCAAATACCAAAGCCCTTTAATATTTTTAAAATCGACCCTAAAATTCAACTCTTTTTCTGTTACAATATCATTAACAGTCTTTTTTTGTCCTTTTATTTGCCCTGTTCTCTCCATTTGAGAAGAATTGTTAAGAGTATATTTTCCACTATAACTAATTATTGCTCCACTTTCTCTTTCAACAATTACTCTTAACCAATCGGAATTCTGTTTACTTACAAAATTCAAATCATAAACATTTTTGCCATCGTATATACTAAAATCAATATGATATGTGAATTTCTTTTTATTTTTCAAAGTTTTAAGCCCTGATGAACTAAAATAAAATGTTTCATTTCTAAAAAAGTCAGTAGCTGTAATGTTTAACGGTCCACCAGCAATACAAAATTTAGAAATACTACCTGTAAAATCATCACTCGAACGTGCGCTAATTATTTGTACTGCATCATCTGGATACGTTGCATTTGTGGAATAATTAAGTGCCTGATCGTATCGGTAATTACTATTATAAGCACTAAAATCAAGATAATTCCATATAGCATCATTTCTGTTAAATTTTGATGCATAAGGAGAAATATAAAAAAGACATGCTGCTTCTGCAAGTTTAACAGGTTCATTGTTTTCTAACATTATTTCACGATAAAATCCTTCGGAATTATAAGCATTAACATTGTATAAATAGGACTTTTTCAATAGCGCATTTTGCAGTAACTCAAATGGGTCTATAGGCTTTACAGTTACCTCGTTAATGAACTCAATAGATTTCTTCAAACGAAAAACATTTTGTTTAAAAAAAGCTGAGTCAACAGGAATTTTTAAATTAGAATAGCCAAGAAAAGAAATCAACAAAGTATCCTTTAAATTAGTTTTGTTAAGGTAAAGTACAAATTCACCATTTTCATTTGTCATAGTTCCAACGGGTGAATTTAACAAACTAATATTTGCATATTGTAATCTTTCGCCAGTATCAAAATCTTGAATAGTTCCAGTCAAACTATTTTGAGAGACTACTGTTATTGCATTTAAAAGAAACAATAAAACAAATGTTATTACTCTATTGCACATAAATTTATTTAATTCAACAATAATTAAACCTGGTTTACCTCCATATTATTCTGATAACCTATCAACCACACCACAAACTTAGCGAAAAAAATCAAATAATAGCATGAAAATCAAAACCTTTTTTTTGCAATTGCTCATATTTTTCACCTTTATAATATTTTAAGCATTTTTTTATCAAATCTGGAATAGCTTCAGGTTCTTGAGTAGTTTTATAATTTGCTTTATATTGTCTTATGAAAATATAACATGCCATATAAGGAGTTACTTCTCCGCGTGTCATAGCATTTACAATTATTTTTTCAAAATTATCAACAGAAAGATGAAGCATCAACACATCTGTAATAATAATTTCGTTATAAGCATTGTGCAGCCCTATTGTTAAAAAACCTGGATAATAGTTTTCGCTAACTATGCGATTAAGTTTTATTGTATTTACACTATCCGCAACTTTCATTTTAGCCTTTTTATTAAAAACAGACTTTCTAGCTTTCTGATCGTTCAAAAACATTTCTTGTAAGTATAAGTAGATAGAATCACTTTCCATCTCAATTCTTTCACAAGCCTTTATGGAAACCGCTTTCATTTCTTTCCAAAAAGTTTCATTTTTATAAAAGTTGCTATATTTATTTTTAACTCGCTTATACGACTTTCCCATTTCAAGAGATTTCTGAATGTAATTTTTCATCAAATCAATACTATCTAAATAATATGCAACTAAAGTGGCATTATCTATGTCTTTAGGAAAAGGTTTATCTACAGTGTTAAATGCGTCTTTATAAACTACTAATGCGGAATCAAATTTTGTGTCTAATAAGTAGGTTTGTGCTTTTAGAATTTTAATATTATAATCGATATAATTTTTTGCAAAAACATTGCAAGCACATACTATTAAACAACAAAAACTATTATATTTTTATTCAAAATAATTATTTATTTTTCTTATTAACCAACAAAATTTTAAAAACACTTATACAATTATATCTATAAAACAAAAACGCTAAAACCTGAATTTTAGCGTTTTTACTTACACATTATTTTAATTTTATCTAATCAGCGTAACATTACCAGTATATGTATGTTCATTACCATAATTATCCACGAACTTCACTACCCATACATACACATCTGGTGGGCATTCCATATCTCCGTATCTTCCGTTCCATTCTTTTTCGTAGCCTTCAGATTTGTGTACTATTTCTCCCCAACGGTTATATACTATTAGCGAGTAAGTCTTCTCGTCAATTCCATCAACAATTACTTTAAATGTTTCGTTAAGGTCGTCGTAGTTTGGTGTAAATGCAGTAGGAGCATAAACAGCCAATTCGTTTGAGACATATATATCAACACCAGCTGAATCAACGCAACCATATAGTGATTCTGACACTAAAGTAACATGGAATGTTCCAGGCATAGAATAAGTGTGAGAAGGATTTGTATCATCACTAAAGTTTCCATCTCCAAAGCTCCATTTGTGCCAGAAGCCGCCGTGAGTATAGTTTGTGAAATATATCAACGGACTTGCCATTGTAACATTTGTTGTATGAGCTCTAAATTCTACTTCTGGATTTGGGAATACCACTATGCCTATTGTAGAGTCGCGTTTACAACCATCAGTAGATGTAATTTCTAAGCCTACATTAAATGTTCTTGCATTATAGAAAGTATGTTTTGGATATTTATCAAAAGATAAGTTTTCAAAATCTCCGTCATCAAAATTCCAAACATATCTTTGTCCAACATCAGGGCTATTTTCATAGAATTGAACTTCAAGTGGTGAACATCCATTTGTAGGCTCTGCTGCTATATTCATCAATGGTAAAGGATATGTTGATATTGAAATAGGCTTAGTTATATGGTTAAATTTACAAGCATCAAAAACTTCGAAAATAATTGTTGTATCTTGGTTTATTGCAATGCTAACAGGTAGATTCCATAAGCTATCTCCTACCCAAACTTGGTTTGGATCAATTCCGCCACCACTTATAATAACTTCAAAATCAACTATATCGCCAGGACAAACTTTAGTAGCACTTGCACTCACTTCTAAACTTAATGGTTTATGTACATTAACTGTAATTTCCGCAGTTTGACTTTCGCAGAATATTGCATCAACAATCTGAACAGTATATGTTGTTGTTTCTGTTGGGCTTACAGTTGTACTCATTCCTTGGTCTCCATTGCTCCAAACTATTGTATAAGGTGGTGTTCCGCCTTCAATTATTCCTATTCCGATTTCAACTGATTCACCATAACAAATTGTTAAGTCATCCATTATTTGAGCATAAAATGGTTCTGGTTGAGTAAGTTCTATATTCATTTCATAATGGCAATGGCTTTGGTCTGTAACAGTAACTGTATAGCTTCCTGCTTGAACATTTATTAAATTTTGCTCCCAACTTCCATTTGACCATTCAAAAGTATATGGTGGACGACCGCCTTGTACTGTAATATAAATATTACCATCATTTCCTCCGTTGCAAGTAATATCATTTCCTGAAATTGTACCAACAATTGGAGCATCTGGTTGGAAAATTTGTACAGTATCAGCTGTTTCGCAACCATGTTCATCATTTATTGTAACAGAATAAATTCCTGGAATTAGATTTTCTATATCTTCGCTAATAGCACCTGTACTCCATGAGAAATAATATGGTGGTGTTCCGCCAAATACATTTAGATCGGCAACTCCATTTCCTTCGCCAAAGCATCTTACGTGAGTTGGCGTAATATCTCCATGTAGTGGTAAAGCAGGTTGTTGTATTTGAACCATAGTATATTCTGTACAATTATTTGCATCTACTACAGTAACAATATAAATTCCATAGAACAAATCTAATAAATCTTCATTATTTGAATTATTACTCCAAGTATAGCTATATGGTGGTGTTCCACCAGTAACAACCAAGTCAACGCTTCCTGTATTTTCACCGTAACATAACACATCTTGAGTATATGTAGTTAATTCTAATGGGTCTGGTTGTGTAATATCAAAAGTTTCGGTAATTGTACAGCCATTTGCATCAGTTATTGTAGTAATATATTGTCCTGCAGGGATATTGATTAAATCTTGTGTCATTTGGCCATTTGACCATTGATAGTAGTATGGTGGAGTTCCGCCTTCTGGTGTTACATCAATATATCCGTCATAGTAACCATAACAAGAAACGTTTCCGCTAATATAATCCATAGTTAGAGGAGCATCTGGTTCGTCAACAAACACAGAGTCGTAGTGTTCGCACCCTACTGCATCGGTTATTGTTAAATAATGCCATCCTGCAAAAACTCCAGATGGATTTTGTTCTGTTCTTCCGCTAGGTTGCCAATTCCATGTGTATGGTGGCACTCCTCCTGAAACGTGAGAATACAAAACTCCTGTCGCTTCACCATGGCACAACACATCATCGGCATATAGGCTTGATAAGATAGGTGGATTTTCATCAGCAACATTTATTTCGCCTTCAACTTGACAGCCATAAACATCTGTTAATGTTACATAATAATATCCTGATGGCACATTTATCTCATCTATAGGATCTAAGTGTGTATTTACATTTCCCCATGAATACTCAAAAGTATAAGGTCCTGTACTATGTAGAGCTTCTACTGTAATTACTCCTGTAGAATCACCATAACAAATAACATCTTGTGCCGTAATTTCAATATCAAGTTCAGGCAAAGGGAAAAGCCATGTGCCAGGGAAAACAGTATCTTGTACAAAACCTTCGAGTAGCCAAGTTTGGTCAAACCAAGTTAAAGGAATACTACCCAATTGGAAGGGTTCAGATATCAAAGGCTCACAATTTGTTGGAAAACAGAAAGTTAAGTCTTTGGTTTGCGAAACACTACCTCCTTTAGTTTCTGTACTTTCATCAAAAACGCTACTAATAGAAGCTGCTGGTGCTGTTATTGCAGGAGCACAAGCATTAATATATTGATAAGTTCCTAAGTCTGCATTATTTGCTTGAATTTGAGGCAAGCAGAACTCTGGCATTTTTGCTACAGGTAAAAAGCTAGTTGGTATTGATATTTGAAAGAAAATTGCCTCTAAGATAAAGTCAAAAGCAATAGAGTCCCATGTATGGTTAGAAAAAGTACTAATTATGTTGTAAGTAATATCATAAACTTGCATAGAATCCCATTCATAACAAGGATAAGTAATGTGTAAATCATTATTTACTATCATAGTGATAGTATCGTTTACACCTTCAGCTACAACAGCGTTTCCATTAGAGGGATCTGTTTCGCTATATGGTAAGTCGATTGGGAATCTAAGAGTTGCTAATATAGTTGGACAAAAAGCAAAGTCTTGTGTCATATGACTTGACATGTGTAAATCTAAGTGTAAAATAAAATATTCAATAGTAGCTGTAACTCCAGCAATTATTTCATATTCTATAGTTTGTCCGTTTATAATTCCAATAGCTTGTTGAATTGCTGGTCCATTAGGTGGTGGTATAAAGCCAGCAATAAATGAAAGAAATTCTAAAATGTCTAAATTGAACCATAACCATTCATCGCTTCCATGAGCATGCAAGCATTGAGTATTAGGATTATACGAATCTTCTGTTACTACATAAGGAATATCAATTTCGCCGGTTAATCCTATGCCGAACCAATCTGGAATAACAATAGGCAAAATATCATCGTTACAAATATTAGGCAATCCTGTAACAGGGTCTAAGCATGGGTATGCTACTTCTCCTGTTTGACCATTCAGATAAAAAATTGCTATAGAGTCATGTGGTAAGGGGTCGGTAGAATATGGTACTACAGGAATGTTTATTGTTGGAATAATAGGAATTGTTTCGCAACTAAACAAACAAACGATAATATCGAGATGCAAACCAAATCCATATTCAAGGTCTAGTGCTATTACTCCTGCTGTTGGGAAGTGAGTATCTAAAGCCCAGCCGTCTAACACGTCATAAGAAGAATTTATAGTAATAGTTTCGCCATGGTCAAAAGTATAATCATCTGGAAAATCCCAGGTAATTCTTACAGGGTAGTCAACATCGACCGATCCTAAAGTAAATCCATGAATACTAAAAGTAGAACGTAAAAATATATAAAAGCCCATATCAACCATCACACCGAATTGCTGTCCTAGCACTTCTGTAATATCTCCGACATTAAAACCATCTTGTACTGCAATATTAAACAAGTCATAATCAAAATCTAAACTAAAAGCTTCTCCAACGCCCCACATATCTTGATGATGGGTGCTATATGGTATTTCGTGGACAAGGATATTTTGGGCTTTTGTTAATCCACACCCGCAAAATACAAATATTGCTAATATGATTAAAAATTTTCTTACCATAGTTATTGCTTAGTATATTGAGCTGTTAATAAACTTTGAGTTAAAATATCTTGAAGTAATTTTTTTGCAGATTTAGGATAATTTGCATTTATCCAAATTGTATTATTATAATCTCCAGCAAAAAGCATAAGTCTTTCATAAATTATACCACTTGCCTCAAATTCAACAAGATATAAAATTCCGCCTTTACCGTCTTGCATTGTAACCTCGTTTGTAGATATAAGTCTTACGCCTTGACTTTCGAAATGTTTATCTGTCATTGCTTGGCTTATCATAATATAAGATGTTCCTGTGATTTCTTGTACTTGCACTGTAGCTGACGAGCCTGGGTGTACAAGTCCTGGAATATTTTCACTTATCAAAAAATACTCTGGTGCTTGCATCTTGATATTAGTATTGGGGATTAAAACTAAATTGTCCTCATCATAAACAAAGTCTGAATTAACTTTACCTAAATTTTTAACTAATGTATCTGAAACCACTTGTGAAACAGCTATATTTGCGACAAACATAAGTAAAAAAATAAAAAGAGTTTTCATTTTTATTTCTCCTATTTCATTTTAAAAATTTTATACTATTAATAAACTTTATTAATTGTGTAAAGTTATAAAAACATTTTAATATTTTCATTATTATTGACTATTGACGAAAAAAAACAAAAATAGTTGTTTTAATATATATTTTTTTTACTTTTTTATAGAAATCGTTAAAAATTTCTATTTATTAGCATTTACTCAATTGTAATTTCATAAATTTCTCCGACATAATCTTTTGCTGGGAATGGAATATTTTCTTGTCCGTAAGGTGAACCGGGCCACCAATTCGTATTATGAAATTCTTGAGTAATTATTAGTGTCATTTGATTATTTGGCACCATAGTAACAGTTTGGTCAACATATCCAACTTCGTAAAGTTTATCTTTTTCTGGTCCTATTCTCCAAATAATTTTATCTGGTTGCCAATCAATTTGATAATAATAATAATCTCCTCCAAAAAGTTCTTTATTTGAGGCTAGATATTTTAACGTTATTGCTCTATATGTATTATCCCATCTATGTAAATAAAATGTTTTGTTATTATATTTTATTTTATGGCAACCTGTTGAAAAGTTTTTTGGTTCCCAGCAAGCCATATCCCAGTTTGTACAACAAACAGCTATTTTCCCTTCGTCTTTTTTAATATTTTCGGGCAGTTCTATATTCCATGAATCTATTTTATCTGGCATAGCTTGGTCAGATTTTGTCAATTTTGTTTTTGTTCTGGGACAATATGGTGTTGTTTTTAATATTTCAAAATCAATTTCTGAATAATCAACTTTTTCAACTCTTTCGTCATTTCTTCCACCCCAATAAGTTTTCATATATCCATTTTTATTGCAAGAACGTCTTAAATTCCAGCCGGTTTCATTGCCTCGTCCTTTTTGATTTATTAACCATATTGCATTTGTAATACCGTTCCAAACATTGTCATCATTTAACAAACTTGTAAGTTTAGCTTTTACTGTATATTTTCCATACACAAACCCATGTCGAGCAATTACTCCTACATTTTGTTTTTGCCAGTTACCATATGTTGATGCAGGATTACAGATTATAATTTTATTGTTAACAGAATCGCTTTTAATTGTTTGACAAGGATATTTTGCTAATTGAGGGAGAACAGTAATTCTATCTTCAATTTTATAAAAAGCAGAAAGCCAGTTGTATTCTTCATTTGTAAAACCTTCATTCAGAACATCTTTAATTACTGGTACATTATGCAGTCTAGAAGATTCGTCTATATAATGTAAAAACTGTTCAAAATGTGCTTTTTCTTCCATTGAACTATTGTTGCAATTACAAGATTGGTATTTATCTAAATCTTCTATAGTTTCATCAAACATGTAATGATTTACATAAATTCCACCACCTAAATTGGGTTTAGCAGTAACTTTTAAAGCTTTCTCTTCTAATTTTACGAAACAATTTTTTATGTCTTTGCCTTCGCCATANAGGAAATAATAATAGGGCGACACGAAGTTTGCACTATCTTTTAACAAATTTATATGCTTTATGTATTCAGGAATTTGCTCAAAATTTTCCTCATCAACAATCACTAACATAAAACTATATTCGCCCACTCGTGGATTACGTTTCCATCTGTCGTTTTCGCCATAGAAAAAATATTTTTCTTCATTTCTAGGATTACCCACAATCCGGAAAGAGTCTGTAAGAACAATAAACTCTGAAGGGCTAATTTTTCCTAAACTTTTAAATCCAATATTTGTATCTTCCCAAGAGCCATAAAAATTTTCCTCTACATATTGAGCTTGCTGAGCTTTATTTTTAGAATCACATTCTTGAATTTTATACGATTCGTTTTGATAATAAATTTTATAAAAGTATTCTTTTTCTTTGTTTGAATTATTTGTAAGTTTAAAATTAAAATTAAAATATCCACTTTCGGTTTGATTTATTGAGGGAATTGTAAAACCACTTAACGCATTTTCATAATCAAGGTCTAATTCGTTAGAATCATAATTTGCTAAAAAATCAATATCTGAAACACTATAATCGCAAGTTTTTTTCTTATCAGAGCCACAAGAAACAAATAATAGCGTAATTAAAAATAATATATAAATTTTATAAATTTTCATTTTATTTGTTGAATGAATATATTTCTGTTTTTTGATTTAACCAATCTACTTTATTTACATTGTCTTGAAAAATTATCACTTCAGAACCTCGAATATCTGCGAAATTTCCTGTTAAAATTTTTAGTTTTTCGTAATATTTTGGATTTTGACTATTTTCAAATCCTTTAAAATCAATTTCATAAAGTATTTTGTAACTTCTAAAATCAAAACTAAGTAATTTTAAGTTAAATTTATTTGTTCTGTTAAATTTCAAAAGTTCAAAAACACCATCTCCATTATAGTCAATTAAAAAATATTCAGATTGCAAGTCTAATTTATCAAAATATTGTATAGACGTATTAGAGCAATTTGTTGAATGTTTCCACATATTTTCGTTTATACAATAAGTAAAAAACTCATACTTTACTTTCTCTGTCTCTTGAAAAATAATTAGAACTTCTTCTGTTTCTTCATTATAAAAATTTGATTTTAATAGTTTTAAATTACCTTTAGTGCATGAAATTAATTTTGATGTTTTTATCAAAGAATATTTTCCATCTTTTTTTAAATAATCATACACATTTCCAAAATTATCAAATATTGAAATTATACTATCATTGATTGAAAATATTTCAGAAATTTTATTTTCGGAATTATACACTATTTCTGTTTCCAAGTCTAAGCTATTTGTTGAAAAATTAATTTTATGTAAACCTAACTTTTTTGCTTTTTCTTGATATGAAAAAACATTTTGCCCATCTGTAAAAAATTGCAAGTTGTTTAAATTTTCAAAATCATGTTTAATTTTTGTTTGATTTTCAAAATCATAAAACATAATATCGACAGTGCCAATAGCAAGTATTTGATCTAAATTTGTATTGTCTTTAAAATTTCCAATTAGAATTTTATTAAAATCAGTAAAAAACTTACTTAGTTCTTTTTCTTTATTAGCGAATTNCTTTTCTCGATTTAGGTAATAAAAGTTGTATGGTGCTTGATTTTTTTTTATTTGAAAATTAGGATTTAAAATAAAATTATGAGCAGTCGGTTTATTTCCATACTCAATCGAAAATTCTTTAAATATTAAATACACATCATCAACAAATACGGTATTAGAATTTTTATTCCACAAATAAAATTTTATAAAACTACCTTTATCAACAACACTTTTTGGCATAATAATCTCAGTACTAATGTTTTCCCATTTTTCAGGTCTGAAATTTTTATCTTTATGAAGTTCTAATTCACTACAAAAAATTTCAGTATCGCTTGTATCGCAAATAGAAACAATAAAAACTGCATCTAAGTCTTCTGTTTCGCTCAAATAATTTAGGTTAAGTAATATTTTATCTAAATTTTTGTAGTTAATATTTTCAAAATCTAATACAACTTGTTCTGAGTAATCGTTTGTGCCACTTGCATAGGTACTAAAATTTCCTGAAAAACAGTATTTTGAGCTAGTTTTTTGAAATTTATCATCTTCAAAATCAACTAAAAGTGCTTTAGTTTTATGATTTTCTTTTTCAAACACAATTTCTAAATCATCAAAATACAAATTAGAACTATGCTCTAAATTATTGCGTATAAACATTTGCAAAAAGTGTTGTGAGTTTAAGTATTGTGTTTGAATATTGAAATTTTCGTTAAAGTTATACCAATTAATTGAATTTAAGTTTTCTGCCTTTATCTCTCTTTCTTGTTGGTATAATACAGTATTGTTAGTGTCTATAATTGTAAACACAAATAATGAATTTATGAAACTTGTATCTGGTGAAAGCCAAAAATTACAGTTGATATTAACAAAACTCATATCTGCGTGGTCGGGAATTGGAATTGTAATAATGGGACTTTGCCCGCCGTTCTTGTCGATAATAACAGATTTTCGTCCGGATAAAAATTTTAAGTTTGTTATTTTGTGAGTTTCATTTAAGTAATTATTATTTTCAAAACTTAAAAAAAAACTTATAGGTTTAATGCTAGCACTAACAACAATTTCTTTATTTTTNAATTTGTTTTCAAACTTATTACCAAGTATGCAAATTATACAAGGGATAGCAACAAGTAATAAAACAATTGATAATATTTTAATTTGCTTCTTCTTTATCTTCTTCCTCATTATCTAAATTCGTTTTATTAATGATGTACAAAGGGCGTTTTCTCACATTATTGCCCATTCTACTAATGTATTCGCCAATAATTCCAATTGTTATTAGCGTTATTCCTCCCATAAACAAAACACTCAAAATTATTGAAGTCCATCCCTGCACATATTCTTTTACAATAAGTCGTTTATACAACACCCAAAGCATAAGCACAAAAGATATTATACTAACGAAAAAACCTAAATAAGTTGCAAACCTTAAAGGAAAGTCTGAAAAAGAAGTTATTCCATCAAGAGCAAGTTTTGTCATTTTTGATGTTGAATATTTAGTTTTGCCTTCTGCTCTTTGGTCTCTATCGTATTCTATAAAAGTTTGTTTAAATCCTACCCAAGCAATTTGTCCACGCAAATATTTTTCTTGTTCAGGCATTTGTTTTAAAATATCAACAACTTTTTTAGAAATTATTCTAAAGTCTCCCACATCAACAGGTATGTCGCATTTAGTAATTTTTCTCAATATTCGATAATAAATTTTAGCAGTTAATTTTTTAAATATAGTTTCTCCTTTCCTTTGTTTGCGTCTTGCATGAACTATATCAAATCCTTGTTTTACTTTGTTATAAAGATTTATTATTTCTTCGGGTGGGTCTTGCAAATCAGAATCCATTGTAAGCACATAATTTCCTTTTGAATTTTCCATTCCAGCATAAATTGCGATTTGATGTCCAAAATTTCTGCTAAAATCAATGTATTTGATATTCGGATTATTTTTAGCTAAATTTATTATTATCTCCAATGAGTTATCAATACTTCCATCATTTACAAAAATAATTTCGTAAGCACATTTTAATTGCTCAACACTTGAAATTAATTTTGTGTAAAGTAAATCGATATTCTTTTCCTCATTATAAACAGGAAGAACTATTGATAATTCTATATTATTTTTTACCATTTTACAGCTTGATTTACTTTAGCTAAATGCAAAGATATGTATTTTTTTT
>JGI24710J26742_10003229_pt1 | contig 13953 bp, 10 predicted proteins | sample BioPla2DNA2_FD_26742 | JGI IMG/M metagenome (IMG submission 26742) | reverse complement strand
TAACAATTCATTACTATTTCATTCCAGATAAAGTATTCCCTAAATTTTATTAATCAATAATCACATGGCCTTCATTTTTTAATATCTGAACGATGTAATCTACCTTAGCCTTACACAGTTCTTCTGTCTTCGCCTCTACCATAACCCTTATTACAGGCTCTGTACCACTTTCACGAACAAGAACCCTACCATCCGTACCCAGTTCCTTCTCTACTTTAGCTATAGCCTCAATAACAGCAGCATCATTTCTTGCGGCTTTTTTATCTTTTACTTTAACATTTTCCAGTAACTGTGGAAAGATAATTAGGTCTTTGTGTAATTCGGAAAGTTTCGCTTTGCTTTCTAGCATTACTTCCATCAATTTCAAGGATGTAAGAATTCCATCCCCGGTTGTCGCATGCTTACTGAAAATAATATGGCCTGATTGTTCACCACCAATGGAATGACCATTGGCCATCATATTTTCATATACATATTTATCTCCTACTGTNGTTTTTTCATATTTGATACCCTTGCGTTCCAAGGCTTGATATAAGCCCATATTGGACATAATGGTTGTAACAATTGTGTTATTTGCAAGGTCATTTTTTTCCTTCATATAAACACCACATACGTATAAAATGTGATCTCCATCTATAATATTACCTTTATTATCAACGGCCAAACATCTGTCTGCGTCACCATCATATGCAAATCCTACATCCAGATTATTTTCCACAACAAACTTTTGTAGATGTTCCATATGAGTCGATCCACAATTATCATTAATATTGACACCATTGGGTTCNCCGTTAATGACATAAGTTTTAGCACCCAAAGCATCAAATACCCCTTTTGCAACGCTACTGGCTGCTCCATTAGCCAAATCAAGACCGACCCTTTTATCTTTAAATGATCTGGTGGCTAAGGATATCAGATATCCGATATAGCGATTTCTTCCCATGGAGTAATCTACTGTTCTACCAATATCTTCTCTTTTTGCCAAGGGTAGGTTATCTTCCTCGCAATCAATATACTCCTCAATGAGATTCTCAATTTCCGCCTCTAATTTATGTCCATTCCCATTAATTATTTTAATTCCATTATCATAATAAGGATTATGGCTAGCAGAAATCATTATACCACAATCAAATCCCTCACTACGAACCACATAGGAAACACTGGGGGTCGGGGTTACATGTAACAGGTATGCATCAGCTCCACTGGCAGTCAAACCAGCAACCAAGGAATATTCAAACATATAACTAGATCTCCTGGTATCCTTACCGATAACAATTCTTGCTTTATGATCTTTTCCATAGTAGTGACCTAAAAACCTTCCTACCTTATAGGCATGAGTTACCGTCAGGTTAACATTGGCCTCCCCACGAAATCCATCTGTACCAAAATATTTTCCCATTCTCTCAAAGTCCTTTCATGATGATCTTGTTTNGCACTTACGATTATCGTTTTTCACATCGCAAATACCAATATAATTTAAATTATTAATATTTGGCTTNTTTTGACACAACAAATACGATTTTTATATGTATATACATAATTAACAATCTTTTTCTCGTATATCATTTTAACACAGTAAAAATGGTATTGAAAAGTAAAAAATTATTTTTTATATAGAATGACTTAATTTTACATGAAAATATATCCATAAATGATAGTTTTTCATATGAGATAACTACTATATAATTAAGAATAGAAAACCAAAGACAAAGTATGTATCTTTTGAAATGGAGGATGGAATGAAATTAAAAATTAAGCATCGATATTTTTTCATACTAATCATGGGACTAGGATTAGGTTCCACTTTTCTAAGTGGATGTGATAAAAATGTAAACCCAAAGGAAAAGGATCATTTCCTTGAACCTGATCAAAACGCTGAGAATTCCAATCGAGGGGATATCGATACCCATGGTAACCCCCATGACTCCGAATATCTGGCAGAAGAAAATAATGAAAACCCCGAAGAAACTATACCAATGGAGAAATCTCCACTTACATTAAAATTCTCGCAAATCAGCGGTGTATATAATGATGCTTTTTCACTGGAGCTAAGTTGTACCGAAGATTCCATCATTTATTACACTACCGACGGAAGTAATCCCATCACTAGCTCTAGCCGAATAGAATATCAGTCTCCCATCCCAATTACAGACCGAAAGAATGATGAAAATTCTATATCTGCAATGGATCCCTTTCTCTATGATGCGGCAAATGTGAAGGTAAACAAAACTAGGGATGGCTTTATTAATTCTATCAATAGTACCCCTTCCAAGAATGCTGTGGACAAATGTACCCTGATCAGAGCCGTTGCTCAGGACAAAGATGGGCTTTATACCGAGGTGGTTACCAATACCTATTTTGTCGGGGCTATGACAGAGCATATTAAAGGCATTCAAGAAAGCTGTCAGGCCTCTGGAAGCAAGCTGGCTATTATGTCCATTAGCATGAACCAGGATGATCTGTTCGATCCTGAGTATGGTATTTATGTAAAAGGCAATATCTATGAAAATGCCCTAGAAGCTTATCTTTCCACAGGAAAAAGACTGGATCCAGAAACCTCCAGACAACTGGATGCCAATTATAAACAAAAAGGTAGGCAGTGGGAAAGAAATGCACATATTGATTTCTTTGAAAGCGATGGAAGTACGACTAGCTTAGGACTGCAACAAGACTGTGGCATCCGAATTCAGGGTAATTATTCTCGTTCAGATCTACAAAAAGGCTTCCGATTATTTGCTAGGAAGGATTATGGAAATAAGAATTTTAATTATCCTTTCTTTGGTGAAGAATTAAAAGATGATAGGGGCTATACAATAACAAGATTTAAAACCCTAGTACTACGAAATGGTGGAAACACTGCATTTACAACAAAGTTTAGCGATACCTATTGGCAGTCTTTAGTGAAAGATCTCGCCTGCGAAACTCAAAGTTCTAGACCCTGCATTGTTTATCTTAATGGAGAGTATTGGGGTTTATACGTTCTCCAAGAAGACTATTCACAGGAATATTTTGAATTCACCCATGGCGTCAATAAGGATGATGTGGTTTTATATAAAGGAGATGCGGAAGCCCTAGCCTTAGGCTATAAGCTTGATGAAGGGAAACTTCCAGATGGGGTAACCGATGAGAGTTATTATTTTTATGATTTACTGGAATTCTTTCATCAACATAAGGATTTAAGTAATGATGATGATTATGAAGAGTTCGCTAAACTGGTTGACATAGAATCCGCTAGAGATTATTTTGCCATACAAATATGGATTAATAATAAATGGGATTGGCCAGGGAAGAATTGGTCTTTGTGGAGAACAACAAGAAAGGATCCTTACAATCCTTATGGAGATGGCAGATGGCGCTTCTGTATTTATGATGTTGAATTCGGTGGTGTCAGTGGTGCGAGCGATGCCAGAACCAATACCATAAAGGAGGATAATTATAAACCTTTGGGACTATTGGATATGGATACCAATAATCCAGCCGTTTTAATTTACGCATATTTAATGACCAATGAAAACTTTAGAGACGATTTTTCAGAAACCTTATTGTCCTTAAGCCAAAAGCAATTTCGCAAAGAAAGAGCCCTAGCTGCTCTAGATGTTTTTAAGAACACCTATGGTCCCCTTTATGATCAGTTTTTTGAACGATATCCCGGGTCTGGTAGTGCAGATAATAGTATTTATGGGCCTTATGCTAGTTATCAATGCATCAAAGATTTTTTACAAGAAAGAGCCAGATACATTCAACCTATGCTGGACTATGTAGATTGGGTTTATAGGGATAAATAATCGTAAGGATACCTTAAAAAGCATCACCAGGTTTTCCCCGGTGATGCTTTCATATTATCATTATTGTTGTTGTCCACCAGAACCAGCCATTTGCTGTTCCTGACTTCTAATCATACGTCTAACCATTTCTCCACCAACGGAACCATTTTGTCTACTTGTTAAGTCACCGTTGTATCCTTGTTTTAACGGAACACCTAATTCATTAGCAACTTCCATTTTGAAACGGTTAAGTGCTTCTCTAGCTTGAGGTACTTCTACTCTGTTAGATCCACTATTATTGTTTGCCATTATTTTTTCACCTCCGTCTTTTCTGGTATCAAAGCAGTCAATTACAAAATCAACTGTGTAGGTTCAGCGGTTTTACGTATGTTCGCCGCGCGTGATTTTGTTTGTGCTGCTTGTAATCTTATTATTTACTGGACTGGTATCAATTATTATGGTAATTATTGTTTTATCAACCAAAGTTTTGATTATACGACAAATAAATTTATATCTTTTTTTAAATCTATCTAATTAGCAGAAATATTCGATAAAAAGAGTTATAAGATTACCTTTTACTACAATCCAAAGCTTCTAATTTTCATTGTCCCTCATGGAATACTACTTTATACAACCATGACATATATATATATAAAGCAAGGCTTGGAAAGGCTGGAGTAATCTTGCATCTATTAAAAGGAATCAATAATTTTATTTGGGGAATACCATTGCCCATAATCCTCTTTGGTAGTCATATTTATTTTACCATTCATTTAAAAGGGGTTCAAAAACATATCGGCAAAGCAATCAAACTTTCCGTAACCCCTGATACAAAAGATAATGCGGTAGGGGATGTAAGTGGTTTTGCAACTCTTTCAGCCACCTTAGCTGCTACCCTTGGTACCGGAAATATCGTGGGCATTTCTACAGCCGTGGCTTATGGAGGACCAGGTGCCATCTTTTGGTGTTGGCTTACTGGTGTCCTTGGAATGGCAACTACATATGCCGAATGCTTTATTGGAATTCGATATCGAAAAAAGACAGAAGACGGTACCTATATTGGTGGTCCTATGTATGCTATGGAATATGGTTTAAAGAAAAAATGGTTGGCTGTATTTTTTGCCTTTTCTACCCTGATTGCTTCCTATGGCGTAGGTTGTTCCACCCAGGCTAGGGCGGTCACAGAAACCGCTAATACTTTATGGGGACTGCCAGAATACGCTGTAGGTATTGTTGTTGCTATCACTGTTGGCTTGGTCATTGTTGGTGGTATCAAATCAATCGGAAATATATGCAGTAAATTAGTTCCCGCTATGGGTTTTTTCTATCTGGCAGGATGCCTTATCTTATTAGTTTTAAATTATAAATATATTTACCCTGCTATTAGTTTTATTATAAAATCAGCTTTTATACCATCGAAATTACCTGCTGCTGTTACTGGTGGTTTTATCGGTAGTACCATTCGAACTGCTACTAGATATGGAATTGCCAGAGGACTCTTTACCAATGAAGCCGGTTTGGGTTCTGCTGCCATCGCTGCTGCCGGTGCCAAAACCTCTCATCCCCAAAGACAGGCTCTAATATCCATGAGCTCCACTTTCTGGGATACCGTAGTTATGTGTGCCATTACTGGCCTAGTGATTGTCACCAACCTTTTGAAGAATCCTGGATCAGCAGAAGGATATTCTTTTGCTGAACTAACAACTGCTGCATTTAACTCCATCCCTCTAGGAAGCAGAATGCTTGGTATCTCATTAATTGCATTTGCTATCGCAACCTTAATTGGTTGGTCCTATTTTGGAGAAAAAGCGGTAGAATATCTATTCGGAAAATCCGGAATAAATACCTACCGCCTCTGTTATATTCTTATGATTTTTGTCGGCTCCATCATGTCCCTAGATCTTGTATGGGAGCTGACCGATTTTGTTAATGCCCTAATGGCATTTCCTAATATCGTTTGCTTGTTTTATTTGCGTAAAGAAATACTTCCTTACACCCCTTTAGAATAGACTAATTCAGAATAGTCTTGTTTAGAATAGTCTTTCATCACTCATTAATTACAATGTTTCATAATGTTTATACTGAATTTCTTCTGCCAATTTTTTAGCTGCTTCTTGGCCTTTAAAATATTTCACCAAGGATAGGGAAAAATCAATGGCTGTACCCATGCCTCTGGAAGTAATAATGTTCTGATCCTCTACAACATTGCTATCCTTTGGATATGCACCTTTCAGCTTGCCTTCAAAGCCAGGATAACAGGTTGCATTTTTCCCTTCTAATATTCCTTTCATTCCAAAAACACTTGGTGCCGCACAAATAGCAGCAAGAGCTTTCTTCTTAGCATTAAAATCTCTCAAGAGAATATCTAGACCTTCATGCTCCATCAGGGTTGTCGTTCCTGGCATTCCACCAGGTAATATCAACATGTCAGCATCATCAAAATTGACATCTTCAAATAATTGCTCTGCCATAACGATAATTCCATGGGAGCCTTTTACCTCTAATTTTCCTGTGATTGATACCATGCTAATATCAATATCTACTCTCCGAAGTAGATCTACTACAGTTAAGCCTTCAATCTCTTCAAAACCATCTGCTAGAAAAATATATACCTTATTCATTCACTTCACCCTTTTGTACTTTATTTTAATTATCATATGTTATTATATAATAATTTCCTAATTTTATCAATTCTCTATCCTATTCTTCATTGCTTAGAGTAAGATACACCGCTTTCATTTCCATCTACTCTATCATTAAGTTGGATACCCCAACATTCTTTAAAGTCATCATAGGCTTGCAAGCAGAACGCCTTCTATCTTTACTAGAGGGGCAGACAGATAACAAATAGCAATCATCATAATCCACCTGGAAGCTAAAGCATCCACAATTTCCTACCGTTTCATTATATAGGAGAGTTTTACCTTCGCCACACATCCGATATAATTTTACAATCCATTTGTGATTGCAACAGCAGGAACAACCCCAGATACATCCAAAGATAAGCCCTGGTTTTATTTTGCAAACTTCACAGGGTTCTGGCTCTGGACATGGGATTTGTACCGGAACTGGAATTGGAAAGGGTTGATATTCAATTGTGTGCTCTGCTTGTGGGCAGGGTGGACACTGGGGACAAGGTGGACACTCAGGACAAGGTGCACATTCCGGGCAAGGTTCCGGCATCGGACAGGGTGGGCACTCTGGGCAAGGTTCCGGCATAGGACAGGGTGGACACTCTGGGCAAGGTTCCGGCATCGGACAAGGGGGACACTCTGGACAAGGTTCTGGTGCCGGACAAGGTTCAGGCTCTGGACAAGGGGGACATTCTGGGCTAGGAGCTGGTGCCTCAATTATTTCTGGCATTTCTTCTACCGGCATTTCTTCTATTGGCATTTCTAATATAGGGCACTCTATCCCACCAACAAATTGGAATTGATGAAACTCAAATCCGCTTCTAGCATTGACTGCAAAGGAACGCAAGGCTGCATTTCCACTTACATGACCACCTGTCTGATGAGCATGGAACATAGCCTGTGGAGCCAATATGCTTCCCCAAATATCTGCTGGCACTTCCATGTAAATATTCCTAGCATCCTCAAAAACATAAAGGGTATTTCTAGCTTTCGCTTCTTCTCCCAAAAGTCCATACTGTAGATGTGCATTGTTTCCTGTACGCAAAATAATGATTGCTAAACTTCCTTGCGGTATTTCTGTCCGAATACCCTTGTTTAATAAACCATTGGGTCTTACATCCAGTACAAATACATTTTGATTGGGATCATTACCCCGTAATACCCATTCATGGAACGACTCTTGTACCGTACCATTGGGTTCTAAATTTGTAATACAAGCGTGGTAGTTTTCTATGCTCTCTCTAGCTTCAGCAAAAAACCTGGCCACATCTGCTCCAATCCTACTAGCAGGAATATACCTTGGTACATCATAACTAGGAATCAAATAATGAGTCCCTCGATTCGTAGGTTTCCAGTACTGACTTCCTCGGGCAGAATAATACAGTTCCATCAATTCTTCTTCTTGCTCAGGGCTTCCATCCGTACCAATCAAATAGGTGCTACCACCTGCTGCACGAAAGTTGCCACCAACAACCACATGGCCAACCACTACCAAAGGACCTTGCATGGCAACATCTCCACCTACCAAGAAACGAACAAAATTAGGGCTGTAACCTGTCCCTTGCAGATTATTATCATTTCCAAAAGCTAAAGATAAGCCACGGGGACTAACAAAATTTCCTCCTACAGCCATGGCTCCTTTTGTATCTACTATATTATTTGCATCTTCAAAAACAATAACATTAAAAAATGAAGCCACGCCAAAAGGTTGGCCTTCGATATCATACCAATTTATATCTCCTAAGGGCACACCAGCAAAGGAGTATGCTTCACTATCGTAATCACCATAAAACATTAAAAACCTCCTCGGAAAACACAAAGGCTTCCTAAGCACCAATATTCTCAATTCAGTTTATTCATGAAAATGATATTAGTGCAGGGTTTTGGGTTATAATCATAAAAACTTATGGAAATGGCCTATAACTAAGAACCCAATTACAAATTGAAATAATACTAGGTTTTTTACAGCTGATATAGTATAATGGTAATCAGTCTAAAATAATAACATTATATTTTTAGGAGAAGATTATGCAAGAGTGGATTATACAAACCATGGAACAATTCGGATACCTAGGTATCTTCCTTTTAATCACCATTGAAAATTTATTCCCCCCGATCCCCTCAGAGATAATTCTAACCTTTGGTGGATTTATGACTACATACACTAGTCTACACGTTTGGGGAGTTATCCTTTCTGCAACCATTGGATCAGTATTAGGTGCCATTATTCTTTACGGAATCGGAAGATTACTCTCTGTAGATTTACTGGCGAAAATACTGGATGGTAAAATAGGAAAAATTCTACGATTTAAAAAAGAAGATGTTTTTAAAGCTTGCGATTGGTTTAACAGCAAGGGAAAGAAAACGGTTCTATTGTGTCGATGTGTTCCCATCGTGAGAAGCTTAATTTCTATCCCCGCTGGCATGGCTAAAATGAAATTTGGCATCTTCTTAGTCCTAACTACCATAGGTTCCTTTGTTTGGAATATTGTGCTGGTTTATCTAGGAGCTGCCGCCGGAGAGGCATGGGAAAAAATCGTAGCAGGAACAGATACCTACCAAACCATAACTATCATTATATTAGGTGTCATTGCAGTGGGAATTTTATTCTGGTATCTTCGTTTCAGAAAAGAGCGTAATAATAAAGAAGATAAATAATGATTGAATGAACATGATTTTATAATAAATATTGTGATGCCTTATACTGAACTGCCCCTGAAAAGCGAGATTTAAAAATCTACGATTCAGGGGCAGCTTATTTATATATCGATACATATTTTATATTATGAAGAAAAAGTTTTCTTTCCTAATTCAAGCACCAAGGGCAAAGCCAGCTTGATTGCAAGCTTCCTAACTTTTCTTACCGATATATAGTTTAACTTTATCTATTCTTTTATGCTTAATACTTTCTAATTTAAATACCAAATGATCAACCTCTATGGTTCTGTCATCATTTTCTTGAGGTATTCTTCCCATATGATCAATCAAAAATCCTGAAACTGTATCATAATTTTCAGAATGTAGGTCTAAATCAAGACGGTTATTTAATTCATCAATGGTAACCAAACCATCAATAAGATAAGTATTATCATCTAACTTTTTAATTTTTACATTAACGGGATCATATTCATCCTCAATATCTCCCATCACTTCTTCCACTAGGTCTTCCATGGTAACGATACCGGAAAAACCACCATATTCATCTATCAATACAGCAATTTGCTTTTTTGATTGTTGTAATTCCCGAAACAGATCGTGTACCACCTTGTTTTCTGGTACCAAATAAGGTTTTCGAATTATGGATCGAATATCTACCTTTTCTACTCCATGTTTCACTGCTTCCTTTAAGAAATCTTTAATAAACAAGATTCCAATGATATTATCAATTTCATCTTCATAGACCGGTATTCTTGTATATTTTGCTTTCAGAAGTTCCTCTAAGTATTCCTCCTTAGGTTCATTGATATCAATGGCAAAAACATTAATCCTAGGTGTCATAACTTTATTGGCTGTTTTTTCATCAAATTCCATAATGGAATGAATCATTTCCTTCTCTTTGCGATTGATTACACCATGCATCTGACCCTCATTCACCAAGGAGATTAGTTCCTCCCTAGATAGGATTTCTTCGGTGTTTCCTTCCTTGATCCCAAAGGGCTTTGTCAAAATATTGGTTGAAAAGGTCAATAATCTAATAAATGGTGAAGCAATCACAGAAACAATCCGTATGGGTTTTACGCAAAACATGCTGATGGCTTCTGGCTTCTGTAAGGCTATTTTTTTAGGTACAAGCTCTCCTAATACCAGGGTAAAATAAGATAGTATCAAGGTAACTGATATTAATGATATTTGAGAGTTATAGGGAATTTTTTTACTTGCTAACCATCTTCCAAGAGGTTCTGATAGTCCTGCTGCCGCAGATGCACTAGAAAAGAATCCCGCTAAGGTAATTGCCACTTGAATTGTGGATAGAAATTTCGTTGGCTCCTCTAGGAAGTTCTGTACCATAATCGCACTTTTTTTACCATCCTCAGCTAATCTTCTTATTTTATTTTTGTTTACTGATACCATAGCCATTTCTGCACAAGCAAAAAAGGCATTTACTAAGGTTAAAACAATTAAAATAATAATCTGATTCCATATGTGACTCGTGTCCGATTCCATGTCTTCTCCTCCAAGCAATCTAATCCTGTATTATTATTGTCTGTAAATTTAGTACCATATATTACGTAATATATAGACATCATCATATCATAAATAAATTATAATAAAAAGTGGATAATTAATAGATTTCAACGGTAGTAAAATAACAAAAAACCAAGACTTATAGCCTTGGTAACTTTGTTTGCTAATCACTATTCTAATTTGATAATGCGGATGAAGGGACTCGAACCCCCACGGTCACCCACTAGATCCTAAGTCTAGCGCGTCTGCCAATTCCGCCACATCCGCAAATATACATTTAAATTTCTTCTCTATATCACATATCTGTAATATAAAATGAGACATCCGGGACTCGAACCCGGGACACCTTGATTAAAAGTCAAGTGCTCTACCGTCTGAGCTAATATCCCATGCATCTCTGGGCAAGCCCAGGAACGTTACATAGTAAATATAAAATTATACATAAGGCTTAAAATTAGCCAACTGGGCTAGGTGGATTCGAACCACCGACTGCAGGAGTCAAAGTCCTGTGCCTTACCGCTTGGCGATAGCCCAATAAAGCAATTATCGCTTTTTATCATGTATTGAAAATTTATAGGACTTTTCCAATACATTAGAGGGTGGGTAAAGGGATTCGAACCCTTGGCCTCCAGAGCCACAATCTGGCGCGCTAACCAACTGCGCCATACCCACCATAAAACCATTCCATCATCTTAATAATCTAAGATGAAAAATGTGCCAGAAGGGATTCGAACCCCCGACACATGGCTTAGAAGGCCATTGCTCTATCCAACTGAGCTACTAGCACATTTATGGTGTGATACTGGTGAAACAATACGATTGACCAGATATCAAGCGGGTGATGGGAATCGAACCCACGTATCTAGCTTGGAAGGCTAGTGTTCTACCATTGAACTACACCCGCATATTATTACTATTCTAATTTTGTGTATCTTTACTTCTAAATATTCAAGAACTTAACCAAAGTGCTTCCTTATATAATCTTCACTCTAAAGTCCTATCAGTCGGGGTGACAGGATTCGAACCTGCGACCTCTTGATCCCAAATCAAGCACTCTAGCCAAACTGAGCCACACCCCGATTATCTTGTGATACTGTATCACTTGTGTGCTTTTATCTTTACCATTTCTTACGGTTACGTCCTTAGGAACTTGTTTTTCGTTCTCGCCGTGACGCAAGATTTATTATATAATAGCATTCGCACATTGTCAACATCTTTTTTAAACTTTTTCAACTTTTCCGACAAATAAAATAATTCCAACTGTGGCTAATACTACCAGCTCCAAANTTTTGCTAATTTAAGTAGTTTAAAGTAAAATGAGCATCNNNATGATCATCAAAATCCATTATGATAAATGTGGGGATCCTCTCCTCTTGCCTAGGATATGCAAGGCTTCCCGGATTTACAATCCAAACATCTCCTGATAAATTAATCATAGGGACATGGGTATGCCCGAACATAACAATATCCACATTGTTTATTATTGCTGTCTCTCTTATATGATTTGTATTAAAGTTTACACCATATCGATGGCCATGGGACAACATAACCTTATATTTTCCAATGTTCAATATCTTTTCCTTAGGAAGTCTATAAAAAAAATCATTGTTGCCAGAAACCAATTCTATTGGACAGGGGGTAATCGATCTTATGTAATCCACACCCCCCTCAAAATCTCCCAGATGAATTACTAAGTCTATAGGACTAACCCGTTTCAATACTTCTTTATAATTATCATTTTTACCGTGGGTATCGCTTACAATCAAGATTTTCATAACGTTCTCCTCTTATTATAAATAAGATTTTAATAATTCCTTCATTTTCATTAATGCTTTCCCTCGATGGCTAATTTTATTTTTTTCTTCTGGAGCCATATCAGCCATGGTGCAGGAATACTCAGGAACATAGAAAATAGGATCGTAGCCAAATCCATGGGATCCACTGATTTTATGGGCAATATATCCTTCTATTGTACCCTTAGCGGTAATCATTCGTCCATCTGGAAATGCACAGGCTATTACACAAACAAATCGAGCGCTTCTTTCCTCACCTTCCGCTTTTGCTAATTGATCGATGATATATTGATTTTTAACGGAATATGGGGTGTCTTCTCCCAAAAATCTAGCAGAATAAATACCAGGTGCTTTGTTCAAATAATCTACTTCAATACCAGAATCATCTGCCAGTACCATAGTACCAGTCATTTCCATTACCGTTTTTGCTTTAATAATGGCATTTTCCTCAAAGCTAGTGCCGTTTTCATCAATCTCTGCAACTATCCCAGCATCTTTTAATGATAACAATTCCACATCAAGATCTTTACATATATCTCTGATTTCATCCATTTTCCCTTCATTCGATGTAGCAAAAATAATCTTTCGCATAATTCCTCCTAAGGTCATTCTTTCTCTAGTTTAAATTGGTCATAAGCCCTCATAATACCATTAAAAATCCCCTGAGCCACTAGTTTCTGATTCTCAGTCTTGCTTAAAAACTTCATATCATAGGGATTGGTTAAATAGCCCACTTCAATTAATATAGCCGGTACTGTGGCATGGTTTAATACGAATACGTCATCCTTTTTCATTTCTATAATCCATCTCGAAGGTAGGGGAATTGCTTGATCTAACTCGTCAAGAAAGATAGAGGCCAATTTCCTTTGATTTACCCCCTTGACTTCCCGATCATAATATAAGACTTCGGTACCACTGGGGCTTGATATTACATTGGCATTATTGTGAATACTAATAAAAAAGTCGCAATTTACCGAATTGGCCAACTCTACTCTTGGCCTTAAAAAAACTTTATCATCCCCTAAACGAGTATAATAAACTTTAATATTTTCTTTATCAAGCATTTCCTTTAAATGTAGCATAATCGCTAGATTAATATTCTTCTCATAATATTCTTCTCCAATGGAAAGTGCACCAGCATCTTTGCCACCGTGCCCTGCATCAATTACTAATATTTTATCATATACATCTTCAGGCTTTTTCAATTCAATGTAAAAATGATTTTCTGTATCATGGATAGTATAACAATAAACCGTATCCAATTCCAAAAGGATCTCTGATCTAAGATTAGGCTTTGATCCTTCATGATCTGTGTTAATGGTGATTCCATAGACAAAATCATTTCCATAATCCTTCTCAATTTCTTCTTTCATTTCCCCATCTTCATCCAGTACCATATTCCGTCGTACCACAAACTTGGGAGTACCAGTATATGAACTTTCTTTATTTACTCGGTTAATCCATGTATCATCAATTGTACTATTAGAAAGCCCTTTTAATATTAGTTTTATACTTTTATTAATATACAAGTCCTCTAATTCTAAAGAAATGTTTTCCGAGGGTTTTCTAATTTTTATG
>JGI24710J26742_10003223_pt1 | contig 13967 bp, 12 predicted proteins | sample BioPla2DNA2_FD_26742 | JGI IMG/M metagenome (IMG submission 26742) | reverse complement strand
CTGTTCGCACGATTTGATTTTTTTGCGCAATTACTAAGCCTCTCTTCGTCTTGCCTATCGTTCATTTAATCTGCCGTGAATTATAATTACGACTAAATGGGGCGATGCTTAAACAAAGAAATATTATTTTTGCCCGGTGGCGCGATATAAACCGAACAGCGTTTATGAACCGTACATTGTGGCCAATAGGGCAAAAAGGAGAGGATATGTTATGGGCAAATCGATAGAGACAACCGGACTGGAGAAAATAGATATCGAAGAGATTATTGCCGCGAAAAGTCCCGCTTTGGCGAAAAAAATTCCCGGGTTTCTTGTCAATTATCTTAAACGAATCATACACCAGGACGTGATAAACGAAGTGCTATCCAATTTCAAGCATCTTCGCGACGCTGAGTTCGCCGCGGCGACGCTCGATTTTTTGGGCGTGACCTACAAGGCGTTCGGCACGGAAAATCTCCCACATGAGGGCCGTTATATCTTTGTCTCCAACCACCCCCTGGGGGGGATGGACGGACTGGTTTTCATAACGGAGATGGCCAAACACTACGACAACATAAAGTTTCCGGTAAACGACCTGCTGACATTCCTGAAAAATCTTAACGGTATATTTCTGGGAATAAACAAACATGGGGCACAGGGACGAGCCGCCATCCTGAAACTGGAAGAGGCATACGCATCGGACTGCCAGATCCTCTACTTTCCGGCGGGACTTTGTTCCAGAAAAATAAAAGGAGAGATAAGGGATCTGACGTGGCAAAAGAGTTTCATAACAAAAGCTATACAGTACGAACGGGATGTGGTACCCCTCCATTTTTCCGGAAAAAACTCGAACTTTTTTTATAACCTCTCCAACATCCGCATGCGGCTCGGCATAAAAACCAATTTTGAGATGCTATACCTACCCGATGAGATGTTCCGCCAAAAGGGAAAAGAGATATCCCTAATATTCGGCAAACCAATATCTTGGAGGAGTTTTGACAACTCCAGAAGCCATGCCGAATGGGCAGAAGAAGTTAAAAAAATTTCTTATAGATTGCGACCCTAAGCAATAACCAGGAGATAAAATCCCTATATTGCGGGGAGTTTTCGTTCTTATTAAACCAAGCGTATATGCCAGTTGAACAAGTAAAGCCGAGGCAACCAATAGATAAGATCATTGCTGAACTTACTAAAGACAAGTTTATCCGTAAAACAAATAACGCCAATAACGAGGTTTACATGTTTGACAACAACAGTTCGCCTGTGCTGATGGAAGAGGTGGGCAGGGCCAGGGAGATTACCTTCCGGCATGCGGGTGGTGGCACCGGCAAGGCGCTGGATATTGATGAATACGATACAGATCCGACGGCCCCGCAGAAACAGTTGATAGTCTGGAATCCCGAGCAACAAGAGATTATTGGGGGATATCGGCTTTACTACCCGGAAAAAGGAGAAAAAAACCCGGATCTGACCAAGTTGGCCTCATCGACCTATTTTAACTTCTCAGAAAAGTTTTCCAACGAATATCTTCCACATCTTATGGAGTTGGGAAGGTCGTTCGTGCTTCCGGAGTACCAGTCGAAGAACATGGGCCGGAAGAGTCTCTTCGCGCTCGACAACCTGTGGGATGGCCTGGGCGCGGTAGTAATCGACAATCCCCACATCAATTATCTTTTCGGAAAAGTCACCATGTACACCCACTTCAATCCAAAGGCGAGAAACATGATACTTTACTTCCTGAAAAAGCACTTCTCCGACCCGGACAGACTGGTTGTTCCCATTGATCCCGCGGAAATTGATATCAACGAGGATGAAATGAGAACACTTTTCCCCAACAAAAACATAAAAGATGATTACAAGATTTTATCGGCTGAGGTACGGCACCTGGGAGAGAATATCCCGCCGCTGATAAATGCCTACATGGATCTCTCTCCAACCATGAAAACCTTCGGCACATTTATCAACCACCATTTCGGGGGGGTGGAGGAGACAGGTATCCTGATAACATTGTTGGATATCTATATCGAGAAGATCAACCGCCACATGTCGTCATACGATAAAAACTTCATGATAACCTGGTTCACCAGAAAAAACGGAAATAGTTGACAGAATTCTCCGGTCGCGACCTTCCTCGCGATTGACAAACAATATTATGGCAACCCTGTTGCCACTAAAGGTCACTCTTATTGGAGCGGCTTAAAGAGTGTCGCCAACAGTTATTCAAACTTATACGGTGATTCGATTGTCGCCGGCACAGCGTAAGCATCGGGGAATTCCCGTTGAATCAATCGCAGATCCTTGTAGGCCTCCACCCTGGAACGGTAATTGCCCACCCTTACCTTAAAGTATCCCGGTTCCTGGTACTCAACAATTGAGTACATCCCCGGAAACTTGCTTATAAACTCGGCGTTGACACGATCAGCCTCGGTGCGGGCATTTCTGGCGGAACTCAGGAATATCTGTATCCTGAAACCTTGGATCCCCCTTTTTTTGTTGGCCAGGATAGATCTGCTGATCAGCGTGTCGATAGCGGGACTCTGATCTATAATCAGTTCTCCACCTTTGTTGTTGCTATTGTTGTTCATCAGATCCTCAGTCCTTATAAACGCCTGGGCGGAACAGAGGTTGGATATCAGCAATCCCAGAAAAAGAATTATATACCCTCTTTTGATCATGAGGCAAAAGTATACATTATTGGCGAAAATCTTGCCGACATCAGTTTTTTTTGGGAACACTATTTACGGAAGTTAAAATTCGTCTATCAAATCGGTGCCTTTAAGAGCGACGAAAATAGAACCTCCCCTGGCTCCTCCTATGAGCAGGCTCTGGTCGTAATAAACCTTCACCGACGCTCCAATTTCTGTTGTGCTATATGAGTCGCATCCGTTAAACATCCTTATCTTCCCCATGTCCGTTCCATCAACCGGATCGGCCAGTGAAGCGACAAAACAGTTCCTGTTGAGCACAAGAAGCCCGAGATCAGGCACTATGGTCACATCCACTCCGGTATTCGACTTTTCCCTGTAACTCTTCCAGATATCAACTCCCGATGAGGGGTTTAAGGCGACAACAAAAGAGTTGTTCACCACCTCCTCTTTCCTAAGGGTTTCGGTACGTCCCGTCATATAAAGCATCCCATCGTCATATTCAATATCCATCGACGCCGCTCCATAATTAGGATTGTTATACAGTTCACTCTCCCATATCTTATGCAGCTCGGCGCTGAACTTGGCCGCTCCGGCAGTAGGATTATCATCGCCCCACCTCCTTGTCATTGGCAGGTAAATATTTCCGTTACCATCCATTGCCATCCCTTCAGCGAAGATAGAAGTTGTCTCCACCAGCTCTTCAGTAAAAATAATCTTCCCATCGATGTCGAACCCAACAAACAGCAGTCCGCTTACACCATCTCTCAGCGAGTCAACGCGGGCCGAACCAACAACGACGAACGTGTCATCGTTTCTTCGCGCCATAGAGGCAACGTCAATATAAAAAGAGCCATCGATAAGGGTGTCCCAGACCAGTTCACCCATCTTGTCGATTTTTGCGAGAAGCAGCGACCCCTGGCTGCTGCCGGCTACCACAAACGAGGCGGTATCCGACCAACATGAGGTAAAACTTCCTGCACGCTCCATGGTATAATCAACCCTTACAACCTTGCCTCTCGTTATTTTTTTAAGAAATGGATTTCCCGAACTGGTACCGCAAACCACAATTCCACTGTCGGCCGCCATGGCGACATCCAGAGCGGAACCCGGCCCGAACGTCTGGTCCCAAATAAAAACATACCTGTTCTCGTCCTTGTTACATGCGGTTAAAAGACTGAAAACCAGCACCGGAAAAACAATCCGGATCAGCAATCTCCTATTCATTTTCAAGCGCCTCAGCAAGTTCGTCCGTTATTTCAAGATTATGGTAAACATTCTGAACATCGTCATCATCCTCCAGAGCCTCAATGAATTTCATTACCTTCTTGGCCGACTCCAAATCTATGGTCTTGGTGTCGATGGGAACGCGCTCCAAGGCGGCCTCTTCCACCTCAATTCCCAGCTCATCGAGTTTCTTGTTCACAGCGCCGAACAACTCCATGGCGCAGGTTATTGTCAGTATGTCGTCATCAACTTCAAACTCATCTATTCCCGTGTCTATCATCTCCAGCGCCAGGCTTTCCAGGTCAAGACCCTCACTTTTAATGGTGAAAACCCCATTTCTGTTGAAGAGAAAATTCAGAGAACCATTGGTGCCAAGATTGCCCCCATACTTGTTGAAGATAGACCTTACGGAAGCCACGGTGCGGTTGTTGTTATCGGTCAGACATTCAACAAAAACAGCGATACCCGACTGAGCGTAGCCTTCAAAACTGACCTCGATATAATTGACCGCATCGGCGCCCACAGCCTTTTTGATAGCTCTTTCGATATTGTCCTTGGGCATGTTCGCCCCCTTGGCGTTCTGAATAGCCAACCTCAACTGGGGATTGGAGTCGGGATCACCTCCCCCCTCTTTAGCCGCTATAGTAATCTCCTTGATGATCTTGGTAAAGATCTTGCCCCTTTTGGCATCTGCTGCCCCTTTCTTGCGTTTAATGGTGGACCATTTATTGTGACCTGACATATTCCAAATTTTTTCCGTGTTCCGCGAACAACTTTATCCTACGGCGGATGAGAAAATTGCCACACTCGGCAACACTTGTTAATAAATACTCCCACAAAAATAGAAAAATCTTGATTATTTATACTTTTGTAATCTCTTTTTTTAGGTACCGGCAGGCAATGCGGATCAACAGGCCCATGGCAAGCCCTCCCCGAAAATGTATCGTTATGGCGAAGAAATTATATATAGAGACCTATGGGTGCCAGATGAACGTCGCTGACAGTGAGGTTGTCGCNTCAATACTCAAAGATGAGGGNTATCTCTATACGAACGACATTTCCGAGGCTGACCTCATACTTNTCAACACATGCTCGATACGCGAAAACGCCGAACAAAAGATATGGAACCGGATGAAGCAACTGAAGAGCATGAAAAAGAAAAGGGCCCAACTGCTTGTCGGCTTGATAGGATGTATGGCCGAACGGCTCAAGGAGAAGTTGATAGCCGACGGACAGGGGGTAGATTTTGTGGCGGGACCTGATGCCTACAGGGAACTTCCCGGGGCCGTGGCCGCAGCGGAACAGGGCAAGAAATCGGTTAACACCATACTGTCCCTCGAAGAGACTTACGGCGATATCTCCCCGATGCGCTTAGATAGCAACGGCGTCTCCTCGTTTATCTCGATAATGAGGGGATGCGACAATTTCTGCTCATATTGCGTGGTACCCTATGTCAGGGGCAGGGAGCGGAGCAGGGATCCGGAATCCATTTACCGCGAGGCCTCCGAACTGTTCGGCAAAGGCTACCGCGAGGTGACGTTACTGGGACAAAACGTCAACTCATACCGCTGGAAAGAGAGCGGTGATGTCATGGAGTTCCCCGATCTCCTGGAAAAGATAGCGGGTATTGACCCGTTGCTGAGGGTGAGATTCGCGACCTCACATCCCAAGGATCTATCGGACCACCTCATCGAGGTTATCGCGAGGAACGCCAATATATGCCGACATATCCATCTGCCGGCACAGAGCGGCAGCAACAGGATACTGAAGCTAATGAACAGAAAATATACCCGTGAGCAGTATCTGGAGAGAATCGGGGCGATAAGGAGGGGTATCCCTGACTGTTCCATCTCAACCGACATTATTGCCGGATTTTGCGCGGAGAGCGAGGAAGATCATAAAGATACACTGGCGTTGATGGAGGAGGTGGGATATGATTTTGCCTATATGTTCAAGTACAGTGAACGCCCCGGCACCAGGGCGGCGGAGAGCATGGACGACAATGTTCCCGAAGATACCAAGATAGCGAGGCTCAACGAGATTATCTCGCTCCAGAACAGGCTTTCGGAGATATCCAAGAAAGGTGATGTGGGAAAGTGTTTTGAAGTACTTACGGAAGGGGTATCCAAAAGGTCCGCCGAACATCTGACCGGACGAACATCACAGAACAAGGTAGTCGTTTTCCCAAAAAACAATATCGCTATTGGCGAGTATGTGCGGGTAACGATCGAACGCAATACCTCGGCCACTCTGATCGGAAAGGTGAGCGAATAATTCTGTTGGCTTCAGTTTAAGGCCAGGGAACTGCCCTGACCTTGGCGTTGCTGTATTATCGGTATAAGTTCTTTGCCCGATATCCTTTTAAATTTGTCGGGTCTCTCCGGATTCTGCAGATAGATAGTCGAATTCTTTTTCAACCCATCCTCAACAATTATACTGTTATCGTTCGATTCGCCGAGCAGAACAATCTGCTTTGAACCGTTTTTCATGTAAACGAAAGGTATATTGTTCTCATCTTTATGCACACAGGCAAGAGGAATGTACATCACATCCTCATAGCTGCCGGTATAGATCCTGTTTCCTGTTGTCATTCCGGTACGCAGGTTGGCATCTACCTTGTCAAACCTCACTATTACCTCGAACACCTTGGCGTCGGCCGTAGCAAGCTGTTCACCCACATTGGCGACACTGATAACCTTTCCGGTATATCTTCTTCCCGGCAGGGCGTCGAGTGTCAGCAGAACATCATCGCCCACATCTATAGTGTTGACATCTATTTCATTCACGAAGGTTTTGGAGATAAGGCTCGACATATCGGGCAGCACGGCAACAATATTCTCGCGGCTGTTTATGGAAGAGCCCACATCCAGTTTTTCTCCCAAACGGTTTTTGTAATAGTTGACGATGCCCGAAGCGGGAGCGTAAACAATGAACTGGTCGAGCATCTTGGCATAATCAGCCACCAGTTGCTTCTGTTCTTCATACCTCTCCTTAACATTGTTGATGTTCTGTATCTGTTTCTGGACAGTTAACTGGTACTGTTTCACAGCGGCATTATAACTCTGTTTTGCCTTCTCAAGTGATCTTTCGGCCGACCTGACGGTAGCGGGCGACTCAAATGAAACCTGATCCAACCTGATCTGGGCGGCCTCAATAGAATAGAGTGAGTTTTGCAGGTTGAATCTCTGGTTGCTCAAGGTAACCGCCGAGTCTAATAGCGCCAACTCGTAGTTCTGCCATCTTGTTTCCAGTGTCTCCTGGGCATCTTTGTAGGTGTTCTCAAGCGAAGTTTTGTCGAGTGTGGCGATATAATCCCCCTTGCTGACCTCTGTTCCCTCTTCAACCAGATCCAGAATATCTATATTCTCTATCCTTATCCTTCTATTGGTAGTCCGCGGACCCTCAATATTAACCGAAGATTCAGCCTCTATCTCTCCGGTGGCGGTGACAATAATCTCAAAACGCCCTATCTCGGGAGTAACATAAGTCTCCACCAGGGCTACACCGCTATCTCTACCAAGTTTGCTGATAATTACGAGAACTAAGGCCAGAGCCGCCGCGCCCACCAAAATAGCTATAATCTGTTTTTTCCCCATTTAACGAAATTTTAATATAAAGACAATTGTCATCCCCAAATTAATCCGCAAAGCCCTGTTTTTTTTACCTGTTTATCGAGATTCCCAACTCTTTTAATTGCTGATCGGCCACAACAGACGGCGTTTCCAGCATCACATCCCTGGCCGAATTGTTTTTCGGGAATGCGATGCAATCGCGTATAGAGTCCTCTCCGGCGAACATAGATACCAGCCTGTCCATCCCGAAAGCTATTCCTGCATGAGGCGGGGCACCGTACCTGAAGGCATTCATCAGGAACCCAAACTGGCGTTGCGCCTCCTCTTCACTGAAACCCAATGTCTTGAACATCAACTTCTGGGTATTGCTGTCATGTATCCTGACAGATCCTCCCCCTATCTCCACTCCGTTTATCACAAGGTCATACGCATTGGCCCTCACCTTGCCGGGATCATTTTCCATAAGTTTGAGGTCCTCGGGCCTGGGTGAAGTGAAGGGGTGGTGCATGGCGAAGAACCTGCCGGTTTCATCGTCCCACTCCAGTAGCGGAAAATCTACCACCCAAAGGGGAAAATACTTATCTTTTTTTCTGAATCCCAATCTATTGCCCATCTCAAGACGCAGTTCGCAAAGCGCGGAAAGGGACTGTTTCCTGTCACCACTGATAAGCAGTATCAGGTCACCTTCCCTCGCGCCGAAGCTGTCCGCCCATTTTTCCAGCTCCCCGGCGGGGTAGAACCTGTCGACCGATGATTTGAAACCATCAGCGCCATACCTCATATAGACGAGCCCTTTCGCCCCTATCTGCGGCCGTCTTACAAATTCGGTCAGTTCATCCAGTTGTTTTCTGGTGTAGGAGGCGCAACCTTCCGCCAGGATACCGCCAACATATTCGGCACCGTCAAAAACAGTGAAACCGTGACCTTTTACAAGCCAGGTAACATCCTTTATCTTCATTCCAAACCTAAGATCCGGTTTATCGCATCCATAGTTCTCCATCGCTTCGGAATAGGGAAGCTTTATGAACGGCCCGGCAAAATCTATACCCTTGATCTCCTTGAACAGATGTTTTATCATCCCCTCGAAAGTATCCAGCAGGTCGTCGCGCTCCACAAAGGACATCTCACAATCTATCTGCGTGAATTCCGGCTGTCGGTCCGCCCTCAGGTCCTCATCGCGGAAGCACTTCACAATCTGGTAATATCTGTCGAATCCGGCCACCATCAGGAGCTGTTTCAGGGTTTGGGGCGATTGCGGCAGAGCGTAAAAATTGCCGGGATGGAGTCGCGAAGGAACCAGGAAGTCGCGCGCCCCCTCGGGCGTCGAGTTGACAAGTACCGGAGTCTCAATCTCCACGAAGTCGAGAGAATCAAGGTATTCCCTCGTGGTCTTGGCAACTTTATGCCGCAGTAAAATATTATTTTTTACCGGATTCCTTCTAAGATCCAGATACCTGTATTTCATCCTCAGTTCATCGCCCCCATCAGTTTCATCCTCAATAGTGAACGGAGGATGATCACTGCTGCTCAATATGTTCAGTTCGGTCACCTCTATCTCTATCTCGCCGGTGGGAATCCTGGGATTTTTGTTGCTGCGCTCCCGCACCGCGCCTTTAACCTGGATAACATACTCCCTGCCAAGTTTGCGGGCTTTCCCGCAGAGGTCGGCGTTGCTCTCCATATCAAAAACAAGCTGTGTAATACCGTAGCGGTCGCGCAGATCCACAAAGGTCATGCCCCCAAGGTCGCGCGATTTCTGCACCCATCCGCATAAAACAACCTCTTTACCGCTCGCCGCGGCGTTCAACTCCCCGCAATTGTTAGTTCTGTACATATCCTTATATAGTGTTATTAGCGCGAATTTAATAATTTGTCGTTATGATAACGTAATCAACGGTAAACCTGTAAATGTTTCGTCGGCAGGTTACTGATCCGGGAATAATAGTTACCTTTGTTCCGGTGAGCCATAAAAATCTTTGAAGATGACGTTCGACAATGAAGCGACAATAATTGGGGTACGTATCAAACTGTTCGTCGCCACGGTGTTGATGATAACTTACCTTGTGTTGGCTTATGTTGCCGAAATAATTAAATTTCCGGTACTGGGCCTGGAGGAGGAGTTCTGGACCTTTATACTGGTGCTTATATACATATTGTTTATAGGCTACCCCAGTTTCGCCGTTTACCAGTTTTTTTATTTTAGCGATGAAGGGGATACATTGGTGTTCCGCTATTTCACGGCGGGAATTATAGGTGGCAGGAAGAATTCTGTTGTTATCCCAAAAAACAGTTTTGAGGGATATAAAATTGAAACCGAATATATGGGATTACGACAATATATTGTTCTTTACCAGAGAGTTGGAGTAGAATTGGCACAATATCCCAATATTTATATCAGCGCCCTGAAAAAGAATGAGCTGAACAAATTGGTCGCCGCCCTTAACAGGATAAAGAGATAAAAGGCATATCCATCGGATAACCGGTAATCCCACCCTGACCTATCAAATCAAAGAGTAAAAAATATCCCAAACCCTTGCAGTGTCGGGAGATTGTTCAAGTTTCGCGACATCTCTTGGCCGTTTATCCTTGTAGTGTCCTCCCGTTTTTCCCTGAACCGAGCTGTCGGTCGCCAGAAAGATCGCCGTCGCCGCGCCCCTCTCCGGTCTTCTGATAAACGGCCGGAATAGCAGGTTTACTAGCGGATCCAGCCAGTTGTTCAGCGATATTATCGAGGTATCCACAATTCCCGGATCGACGCAGTTAACTGTTATTCCGTCATCCCGCAACTCCTTCGCCAGGGAAAACGACAACAACTGGAGAGCCAGCTTGGAGTCGGAATACCTCTTGAACCTGCTGGACCTATCCACAGGATTGGGGTAGTCATTGGGTATAACGCCAAACCATACCGTAACGGAAACAGTGTTTATTATCCTTGACCCCCCGCGCAACAGCCGCCGGATCTCCCATGTGAAGAGAGAGGGGCCGAAGCAGTTGACCATAGCGTGCATCTCAAAACCGTTGGACGCTGTCCGCAGCTCCTTCTCCATCATGCCGGCGTTATTGATGACAACATCTATCGGGTCGCCCTGATCAACCAGTTTTCGCGCCCCACGGTGGATGGATTCGGTGTCGGCCAGATCCACAAACAACAGAGAGACCCTCCCCTCCCCGTACAGTTCCAGCATCTTCTCAAAAAAAGGGGTTCTGCCCGTGGAAGGGCGGCTGACCATTATAACCGAATGGCCGGCGGCCAGCAGTCCGCTACAGATAGTCCTGCCAATACCCCCATTAGCGCCGGTAACAATAGCCCTCATCCTATTAACATAAAATTTTCGGAACAAAAATATACTTTTATCGCGAAAAGAGCGCGGACACAAAAAATTGTTATATTCGCATGTTCTCGTAAAAAGTGCTATCATGGAAGAGGTACCATTGGAATATAAGATCGCTCTCGGCCAGATTCCCCGGATAGGTGACATCAGCGCCCGGAAATTGGTGGCTTTTTTCGGTTCCGTCGAAGCTCTGTTCCGCGAGCCGGCAAGCTCAATGATGAAGATTCCCGGTATCGGGGAGACACTGGCAAGGAATATATGCGATAGATCATATCTCGATTCTGCCAAAAGAGAGGCAGAATTTGTCTCCAAATACAACATAAAGACCTATTTCTATCTGGACGCCGATTATCCGTACCGACTGGGGCAGTGCGAGGATTCCCCGGTGGTCTTTTTCTATAAGGGCAACGCCGATCTGGATGCCGACAAGATCCTCAGCATTGTTGGCACCCGCAGCGCGACGATCAGGGGCAGGGAGATATGCGACAAAATTGTATCGACACTAGCGGCGAGGCATAGCAACCTGCTGATCGTGAGCGGACTGGCTTACGGTATCGACATTGCCGCCCATAAATCGGCACTGAAACATGGACTTCCAACCGTGGGGGTACTCGGAACGGGACTCAAAACAATCTACCCCTCCCTACACCGGCCAATAGCCGAGGAGATGGTCAAGCAGGGAGGATTGATAAGCGATTTTTCATCGGATACGCCGCCCAACAGGGGCAACTTCATCAAAAGGAACAGGATAATAGCCGGGCTGGCCGATGCCACGCTTGTGGTTGAATCCGGCATTAAGGGGGGAGCATTGATCTCGGCCGACATCGCCGCATCATACAATCGCGACGTGCTGGCCGTTCCCGGAAGGGTCAACGATCAGTTTTCCGCCGGTTGCAACAACCTGATAAAAAGCAACAAAGCGGCCATGGTAGAGTCGGCATCCGACATAGAATATATCCTTGACTGGACAGTGCGGGAGAAAGAAAAGCCGCTCCAAAAGGCAATACCCGAAGATCTCTCTCCCGAAGAGGAGATGATAGTCTCGCTGCTGACGGAACAGGGCGAAGCGGATACCGACACCATACACAGAACCACCGGCATCCCCATATTTAAGCTCTCCCAGGTACTGTTACAACTGGAAATCAAGAGTATGGTCAAATTCTCGCCGGGAAATATCTATAAGCTGGCCTTATAGGATCAAGCAAACAAGAATCTATTTTATGCCACAACTCCTATATTGCGAATTCGTATCTATTTTATTAATTTTGGGGAACAATAGCCCTCTTATGAAGTTAGCCGACACACATGCGCACCTTTATCTGCCGGAATTCAACGACGACAGGAAGGAGGTGGTTGAGCGATCCCTCGCGGCGGGCGTGGATAAGATTTTATTGCCCAACATAAACGGCGACTCCCTGCGGCCCATGCTGGATCTCTGCGCCGATTTCCCGAAAAACTGCTTCCCTATGATCGGACTTCACCCAACATCGGTTAATACCGGATATGAAGAGGCTTTGGGCACCCTGTTCGCCACCGTTGAAACCCACCAATTTGTAGCCGTGGGAGAGGTTGGCATCGACCTCTACTGGGACAAAACCTACCTCAAGGAACAGTTGGAGGCTCTGGAGAGACAAATTGAATTCGCGTTGATCAATGACCTGCCGGTGGCCATACACACCCGCGACGCCATGGCGGAGATATTCGATATGCTGGAAAGTTTCCGTGGCAGGGGGCCAAGGGGCGTTCTCCATGCCTTTTCAGGGGACCCTTCCGATGCGCGCAAAGCCGTTGATGCGGGTTTTATGGTGGGAATAGGCGGACCGGTAACCTACAAGAAATCCACGCAAGCCGAAGTAGTTAAGTATATTGGCACCGAACATATAGTGTTGGAAACCGACTCTCCCTATTTATCGCCGGTACCTTTTAGAGGAAAAAGAAACGAAAGTTCCTATATTCGCGCAATAAACGAAAAGGTCGCCTCTATTCTGGGCATTTCCCCCGAAGATACGGCACTTATTACCTATCGCAACAGTTGTAAACTATTTGGATTGGAATGTTGACTATGAATCGAATCCCTTAACAAGACTCCCATGAAAAACAGAATTTTTTTATTGCTTCTCTCTATTTTTATCTTTTCCCCTCTATTGGGACAACCACCTGAGACAATATACCTGGGCAATATTATCCATCAAGGATATGATGATGATACAGGGTACGGTCCATACAATATAGGATTTAACTTCACTTTTTTTGGAAACGTTTACTCAACATTCTACGTCAATACCAACGGAATACTCACTCTCGGTGAATCCATGGACGATTATGTGGAACCCGCGACCATTCCAACCGCAAGCGCGCCAAACAACTATATAGCCCCTTTCTGGGACGACCTGGCAATGGGAAGTGAGGGGAAAATGCTCTACACAACTATAGGAACCTCCCCAAATAGAAAATGTATCGTACAGTGGACCAATATGCGATTCCCGTCAGATCTTCTTTTGGGTACTTTCCTGGTAATTCTCTATGAAGGGTCAAATAATATACAGTTACAATACAGGAGTATCATATCGTCACATTCAATGGCACATGGAGCCTTTGCCACAATAGGGCTTGAAAATTCGGATGGCAGCACGGGAGTTCTCTATTCCTATCAAACAGTCTCTGTAGATTCGGAGCAGGCTATCAGATTTACCCCCTCAGGATTGACCTATACAATCGATCCCTCCGCTTTTTATGACGGTATCTATCTTACAACCAATATGTCCCTACCCGAACCGGGAATCCCCGATCTCATTATACCCGCCAATAACAGCACTATAGGTAATGCGGAGAGATTCGACTGGTCCGAAGCTTCCAACGCCGGTTCATATACCCTGAAAATATCAAAAAATGCGGACCTTAGCGGATCTGCCAATTATAATACCGGCACCAATACCTATTGGGATGTTTCCGGGTTAACAGTTGATGCTACCTACTATTGGGCGGTATTCGCGACAAACGCCACAGGTACAACATGGTCGGAGATAAAGCGGTTCTATACCAGTGCCACCCCTCCATCGACACCTGTACCGCAGACAATATGGATGGAGTTCACTGAAGAGAGAATGATCGATCTGCAATATACCGGAGGGGATGCCAGCGCAAAAACTGCGGTAATAACCACACTACCCGTAAGCGGGGAGCTTTATCAATATAACGCCGGCGTAAAGGGA
>JGI24710J26742_10003210_pt1 | contig 13990 bp, 9 predicted proteins | sample BioPla2DNA2_FD_26742 | JGI IMG/M metagenome (IMG submission 26742) | reverse complement strand
GCAAACGGCACAGTACTGGTGCACTACGGCGATACGGTTATAATGGTAAATGTAACTGCCGCTTCCGAGCCAAGAGAAGGCACGGATTTTTTTCCGCTTACAGTTGATTTTGAAGAAAAGCTTTACTCCGTGGGTAAAATTCCAGGCGGATTTATCCGCAGAGAGGGAAGACCCAGCGAAAAAGGCATACTCACATGCAGACTGGTAGATAGACCCTTAAGACCTCTTTTTCCCGATGGTCTTAGAAACGAAGTACAGGTTGTAGTAACAGCGCTTTCAGTTGAAGAAGATGTACCCCCGGATGTACCTGCCATAGTTGGCGCTTCCGCTGCCCTTAGCGTAAGCGATATACCTTGGGAAGGACCTATAGGAGCTGTGCTTGTCGGCATGGTAGATGGAGAACTTATACTTAACCCTGATAGTGAGGACCGCCAAAAGAGCGATCTTCACCTTGTAGTTGCAGGCACAAAGGATGCAATACTCATGGTTGAGGGTGAGGCAAACGAAATTTCTGAAGAAAAGCTTCTAAACGCTATACTTACAGCACATGAAACCATAAAAGAAATAGTAGCTTTCCAAGAGAATATAGTAAGCGAAATAGGCAAGGCGAAGTGCGATTTCCCGCTTTTTACAACAGGCGATGATGTTAAAGAAGCTGTACGCAGCTTTGCATATGATAAAGTTATATGGGCATTTGATACCTTTGACCGCCAAGAAAGACAGCAAAGGGAAGAACAGCTTAATAAAGAAGTAAAAGAGCATTTCGGGGAACAGTTTGAAGGTAGAGAGCTTGAAGTAAGCGATGCACTCTATTCTCTTAACAAAGAAGTTATGCGCCGCAAAATAATAGACGACGGTGTACGCCCCGACGGCAGAAATGTAGACGAGGTACGCCCTATTTGGTGTGAAACAGGCATATTGCCGCGCACGCACGGCAGCGCAGTTTTTACCCGCGGGCAGACACAAGCGCTAACTGTTACTACACTTGGCTCACTTCGTGAAGCGCAGATGCTTGACGGGCTTTCAAGCGACGATACAAAGCGTTATATACACCACTATAATTTCCCGCCCTATTCAACCGGTGAAACAGGGAGAATGCGTTCTCCCGGCAGAAGGGAGATAGGCCACGGCGCGCTTGCAGAAAGGGCTCTTGTACCCATTATCCCGAGCGAAGAAGAATTCCCCTATGCCATACGCTTAGTTAGCGAAATACTTTCAAGCAACGGCTCTTCTTCCATGGCATCGGTATGCGGAAGCACGCTATCGCTAATGGATGCAGGGGTTAAAATAAAAGCTCCTGTCGCCGGCATTGCAATGGGGCTTATAAAGGACGAAAAAACAGGCAAGGTAGCCATACTTACCGATATACAAGGGCTTGAAGATTTCCTCGGGGATATGGACTTTAAAGTAGCAGGAACAATGAACGGCATAACTGCAGTTCAGATGGATATTAAAATTTCCGGTATAGATGAAACCATACTAAAAAACGCGCTAGAAAAGGCGCTTGCCGGTAGGCTTCATATACTTAGAATCATGCTTGAAACACTCCCTGAACCCCGCGAGAGTCTAAGCAAATATGCGCCTAAAATTATCAGCTTTACCATAAACCCTGATAAGATACGCGAAGTAATAGGTTCCGGCGGTAAGACAATAAACAAGATTATAGCTGAAACAGGCGTCAAGATAGACATTGAGGACGACGGCAGAGTTGCAATAGCCACAAACGATGAACAAGCCGGTCTTAACGCCCGCAGAATAATAGAAGGTATAGCAAAGGACATAGAAGTTGGGGAAGTATACGAAGGCAGAGTTGTGAGGATACTCAGCAATATGGGCGCGTTTGTAGAACTACTCCCCGGCAAAGACGGTCTACTGCATATATCAAAGCTTGCCAACGAGCANGTGGAAAAGGTTGAAGATGTGTTTAACATAGGCGATGAAGTTGAGGTTAAGGTAGCCGAAATAGACTCTCAAGGCAGGATAAACCTCATACGCAACGACATTGAATATAAGCCCAGAAACCGCAGTCCAAGGCAGGGCGAAAGGCGCCGTCCACCACGTAGGGACGGACAGAACCAGCGCAGAGATGACTAAAGCATAAAACTAAAGCCTGCGATTAGCGCAGGCGTTTATTTAATAGAGGAAGTATATGTCTAAACACTATACACTATCTAATGGGCTTAGGGTAATACTCGAAAGGGAAGAGAACAGCTTTTCCACATCGCTTGGCATATGGATAAAGGCGGGTTCTATGCTGGAAAAGAATAGCGAAAACGGACTTTCCCACTTTATGGAGCATATGGCTTTTAAGGGCACTGAAAACCGCTCTGCCACTAAGCTTGCTAAGGATATGGACGCGCTTGGCGGCCAAGTCAATGCCGCAACAAGTAGGACAAACACTATTTACTATGCTAGAGTTCTTCCAAGGGAAATAAAGAAAGCGCTGTTTCTGCTGGCTGATATAGTATTAAACCCTTTAGTAGAAGAGGACGCTTTTCAAAAAGAGAAGCAGATAATTTCCGAAGAAATATCCATGGTTGAGGATTCCCCTGAAGAAAGCGTGTTTGACCTAATAAACCAAAGCTTATATGAGGGCACCGGGCTTGCGCATACCATACTTGGCGATAGGGAGCAGCTTATGGGCTTTAAAAGGGAAGAATTAGTTAATTTTCGACAGCGTTTCTACAAACCTAAAAACGCCGTTTTTGTAGCTGTCGGCAGCTTTGATTATGAAAATATGCTATCACAAGTTGAAAAGGCATTTGGTGCATGGCGGGGCAATAGCAATGCGGATTATCCTATATACACAGTACAAGTCAAAGCTAAACAAATATATGTGCACAAGTCCATAGAGCAAACGCATATTAGCCTAGGCTTTGAGGGCTATAAAGAAGGCGATGAAAGGCTGTATCAGCTATCCTTGCTATCCACTATACTAGGCGGAGGGCTTTCATCAAGGCTGTTTCAGAGCATAAGGGAGGAGCTTGCGCTCGTCTACCAAATCTACACTACCTTTACCAGCTACCCCGGCTGTGGAGATTTGTTAATATACGCAGCCTGCAAGCATGAAAGCCTAGAAAAAGTAAGGGAAGAAATAATAAAACAGGTAGAAAATTTAAAGAAAAACGGCATAAGCGACTGGGAGCTGGACTATGCTAAAACACAGGTTAAAACTGAAATAGTAATCGCAAATGAAAGCATAACCCACCGTATGCACGAACTTGGGGACCATGAACTATCCCGCATAAGGCATCTGACGCTCACTGAAACGCTAAGTAAGGTAGACGCTGTTACTAAGGACGATGTGATCTACACCGCACGCAGCAAGCTGCTTTTCCCCTGCGCCATCGCAATAATAGGACAATCACAGTAGGAGTTATTATTATGGACAAGCTTACAGAAATTTTTACTCTACAAAAACAATTCAACGATGAGGTAATAGAAAAGCGCAACTTAGTCAACATAAGCCAGCAGGAGTGGATAAAAAACTACGCCATAGCCTTATATGTTGAGCTTGGAGAGTTTCTAAACGAAACCAATTTCAAGTGGTGGAAGAACCCTAAAGAAATAAATATGCCCGCATTAAAGGAAGAGCTGGTAGATATTCTCCACTTTTTTATTAGCTTATGCATACGCTGCGGCATGAACGCCGATGAGCTTCACAGTATGTATATTGATAAAAACAAAGAAAATATCCTACGCCAGCAGGGTAAGAGCGATAAGCAGGGTTACGAACCTATTTGACGCTTAACAAAATATAATTGTTTTGTTGTAAACTTGAAACATGTTGCGCTTTGCGATAGAATAACAGCGAGGAGGTAATGTTATGAAATTGATAAAGCTGATGTTTCTGTTACTCTTTTATTGTATGAATATATTTGCCGAATCTGAACCTGCTACTCTACAAAAAGTTGAGATAGCATATGTTTATGAAAATTTAGGCGAAACTAAGCTACATTTCCTGCAGATAAGCGGGCTTGAAAATTCCTTTGTAGAGCAAAAAATTAATGACACAATAGTAGAAAAAGCCAATATAGAAAACTTAAGAGCTATGGCAAGCTCCGGTTATGACAGCGGCACAAATGTTTCATGCAGCGCTTACTTGCTTGGTGATGAAGATAGTCCTAAAATACTATCCACGCTTATGAGTGTTTCAGGCAGGCTTAGCAGCGGCAGAAATGGGCATGAATATTTCCCCCTTATGTTCAACCTTGAAAGCGGGGATATTATACCATCAGACGAGTTGTTTTCTGAAAATGCACAGGAAAAGCTAGATGATTGGCTTTATAAAAATATACTTGAACAATCCACCTACTATAACATTGAACATGCACTACCTGTTCCGCTAGATAACGCAATACTTACAGATACAGGCGTATTGATAGCTTATCCTGTTGATACATTCAAATTCCTCTACAACACAAGCGCAGCTTTTCATTTCTACTACTATGAGATTATTGAACTGCTAAATAAAGACAATAAAATTATTTCCGGTATAGATATATTAAAGCTATCGGATAAAAAAGAAGAGATAGATAATATATCAAAAGGTTTACTACCCGGAGTGCCTAATATAATAGGTTCTAGCATAAACGAAGTAACCAAAAAATACTATGAGCTTACAGACTCTGAAAGATTTTTATCCGGTGAGCGCTATGTGCTTGAAGCGCCCGAATTTAGGGATATATACCCCATAGTATCAAGCGATTCTGATACTATAAGCGGTATACTCGCTAAAAGAATGTCAATAGGCGGTCTTAATATCGGCATATCCACAAAAGAGGATTGTGTTTCAACGCTTGGCGAAGCAATCGCTGTACTTCCCCTTGAAGGCGCAAGCGCAAGCCAATACTACATGCCTGAGGGAGAATTATCAATATATTTTTTTGGAGAATATAAGCTTATGTTATCCACAGATAAACAGGATATATTAAGAACAATATATATTGAATACGAAGGAGATAGTGCTACTTGACAACTCGCAGCAAAGCACAGCAAAATGTGCGTTCAACGGATAGGGCGGGAACTTTATCGCTTAGCCTTGGCATAATAATTATGGCATTTGGGCTTGCGTCAATGCTGGGTATTTCAGCACCTACTACTACAAAATCCCTCGCCTTATTTAAAAGCCTTACCATAGGTATTGCAGGTCCCTTCTATATACCCTTTCCTATATTAACAACTATATTTGGGGCTTTTTTAGCGGTTTCATCAAAGCGCAAGGTTTCTTTCAGGCTTATACTTTTGCTTATGGCATTTTACCAAGGTATATTGGTGCTTTTAACCCTGCTCAGCAGCATTACGGGATACGGCAGCCTTATGGATTATACGCTTAACCTAAACATACATTATCGGAACCATCCTAATCCCGCATCTTACGGCGCATACTTAAGCGCAGCTTTCTCCCAATTTGGGGGAAGAGCTGATCCGCTGCCCGGAGGCGGCTGGCTTGGAATGCTGCTGGCTTTTCCCCTTTGGCGTTTGTTAGGCTTTGCCGGCAGTATTGCCCTTACAATTTTTTGCATGGTAATAATATTCTTCTCTATTATAAGTATAAACCCGCTGCTTATAATTCAACACATGATAGATAAAAGACGTATTGTTAGCTTAGATAGTACACAAGAAAAAGCTTTTGAGGCTGCTGAACCTGATGAAGTAAATGACGGACAAGAAACATATGAAGCGGGGCAAGCTAATTGGGAAGTTCCGTCCTTTCAGGGTGAAGTGTTTGACACTTCAAGCGTTGGCTCCGGGGCGTTTTATGAGGAAACAACCCGCGCTGAGCAAGGCTTTACACAGATAAATAACGATTTAGACGATGTATACTCTCAGGCTTCAATTTTCGACGAACCTAAAAAGAATATACCTGACATACAGCAGGTACCTGATACAAAAACTGAGGATTATTACACCCCCGCTTATAGTAAACCAAGCATTCCCGACCAAATAAAAACACAGGCTATACCTGTTGAAGACAAACAAGATATTCAATATACGGAGCCTACAAAAAAAACCGCTCAGCCAAAGATAAAAACTAAGGATACTGATTATAAGCCTGCATTGGAAAGCGTTAAAAAAACCTACACAGCAACGCAAAAAGTATCTACTGTGGATAAAACAGACAAACCCTCAGAAACCAAGGCAAATATTTCAAAAAGAAACAGTCTGGCAAAAAAACAGATAAACGGAGAACAGCTAGAGTTTATCCCCAAGTACTATGATAGACCATCAGATACTCTGCTGTCCGCGCCACCTGAGGGTAGCCGTCCGGATACTACTGAAGAAGATACAATACGAGCTGAAAAGCTTATAAAAACATTAGATTCTTTCAATATACCCGCTAGTGTGCAGCAAATAGTACATGGGCCTGCGATTACTCGTTTTGCAATACGCCTTGGCGAAGGCGTAAATGTAAACAGAATACGCAATGTGCTTGATAACCTATCCCTAGAATTGCTTGCAAAAGCGCCTGTAAGGGCTGAAATACCTATACCCGGCACACCGCTTATTGGTATAGAGGTAGCGAACGATAAATCTGATATTGTATACCTAAGAGAAGTGCTTTTTTCAAAGAAAATGCTGGGTAGCGCTTCTCCGACTACCGTTGCACTTGGCAAGGATATAACTGGCAACCCCATAACATGCGATTTGTTTGATATGCCTCACCTGCTTATTGCTGGTGCAACGGGTTCCGGTAAATCTGTATGTATAAACTCTATAATAACAAGCATACTATATAGAGCAAGACCAGATGAACTAAAACTAATACTGGTTGACCCTAAATTTGTAGAGCTGCAGCCATACAATGCCTGCCCTCACCTGCTGCACCCTGTTATAACCGATGTTGCAGATGCTGAAGCTTCGCTTGAATGGCTATGCGATGAAATGGACGACCGCTACCACCGCATGCAGGAACTTGGCGTTAGAAATATATCCGGCTATAATAGGCGAGTTGACAGCTTTGATAAAAAAATGCCTTTCATTGTTGTTATTATAGACGAAATGGCGGATTTAATACTAACCAGCGGTAAGGAAGTTGAGGAATATATAAAACGCATCACAGCTAAGGCGCGCGCCGCGGGTATATGTCTTATACTCGCAACACAAAGACCGTCGGTAAATGTAATTACAGGCGTTATAAAGGCGAATATACCAAGCAGGATTGCGTTTCAAGTTTCATCTCAGGTTGATAGCCGCACTATACTGGATTCAATCGGCGCTGAAAGGTTGCTGGGCAACGGCGATATGCTGTATATGCCGCGCAATTTCCCGGCGCCTGTAAGGGTTCAGGGCTGCTATATATCCGATAAAGATGTTGAAAATGTAACGAATTTCGTAAAGAGCCAAAACAGGGTTGAATACAATGCAGATCTTATGGAGCATATTAAAAACGCAAGAGAGCGTAGCGACAGCAATAAGGGCTACTACGCAACAGACGATGATAATGGGGTATTCGATGAAAAATTGCCTGATGCCATTGAAATGGCAGTTGAATCCGGTCAAACATCTATAAGTATGCTGCAAAGAGTGCTAAGAGTTGGCTATGGAAGAGCTGGAAGGCTAATAGATGAAATGGAGCGACGCGGTATAATAGGCGCAAGCGAGGGCACAAAGCCACGCAAAACCATTATGACAAGGGAAGAATATAATAGACTGGTTGAAGCCGGCGATGAAAGAGTACGATAATACTATGTTGCCTTTAACCCAGCGTTTTCTTGTGCGTCTTTTCCACTTTGGCTTCGCCTTGCAAAGTTCCCATAGGGACCACTATGTTTCCTTCTCAATGCTTTGCCAAACCGAAAAAACCACTACAATAAAATCGCTGTTCTAAAAGCAACATAGTATTAGTCATTTACAGTTTATTCATCTTGTATACAAGGTAATATGCTATAATTTTATTATAATTTCTATGAAAGGGGCTAGCTATCTTGATACATGTGTCTGAGGTTTCTAAAGCTTACGGTAAGCACATAGCATTAAAAGATGTGTCCTTTTGCATAGATGAGTTCCAAGCGGTAGGTCTTCTGGGCGAAAACGGCGCTGGCAAAACAACTCTGCTTGATATTATTAGCGGCTGCCTGCTTGCAGATAGCGGAAGCGTTACAATTGACGGCTTTGACATAGTATCAAACGCTGAAAGCGCAAAACATTCTATAGGCTATCTGCCCGAAAAGCCTCCCCTGTACACAGAAATGACTGTTTTTGAGTATCTAAAGTTCTGCATAGAGCTTAAAAGAGTGGTAAAAAAAGATAGGAATAGGCACCTTGATGACTTACTGGAAACAGCAAACCTAACGCAGGTTAAAAACAGAAAGATAGCCAATTTAAGCCATGGTTTTAGGCAAAGAGTAGGCTTTGCGCAGGCGCTATGCGGAAACCCTAAAATAATACTTTTAGATGAACCTACAAATGGTTTAGACCCATCGCAAGTGATAGAATTTAAGCGTGCTATAAAAACACTTTCTAAAAAGCATATATTAATACTTTCAAGCCATATATTAAGCCTTATACAGTCCGTATGCGATAGGGTGCTTATACTGCATAGCGGAGTGCTTACAGTTGACAGGCTTATAAAAGAAAGCAATAGCAGCAGCTTTTTTGTTTCGCTTTATGCACCGCAAGCACAAATTCTTTCAAAGATTAGACATATGCCCTCAGTTAAAAGGCTAAAAACTGCAGATAAGGGAAACCCCAATATTACAAACCTTATAATAGAAACGGACGATAAAGACAGCCTGCCTAAGGAGCTTTTTTCATTTTCTACAGGCAACGGCATAGCAATACTAAGGCTACAAGAATGTGAGAATACGCTTGAAGAGCTGTACCAAAGCAGCATAGATGAGGGCACATTATCATGAAGGTGTTATATAAAAGAGAGCTTTACAGTTTCTTTGTAACCGGTACAGGCTATGTTTTTTTATTTGTATACATGGCATTATCCGGCATATTCTTTTATTTCGGCAATATACTTACCCGCTTTTCAGATTTAAGCGGTTATTATTCTATGGCTACATATATCTGGATATTATTAATACCTATACTTACAATGCGGCTTACCACAGAGGACAGAAAAAACGGCACATATAAACTGCTGCTTAGCTCCGCAATATCCATACATAAAATAGTGCTGGCTAAATACTTAGCCGCGCTTTCTGTAATAGCTGTTGGGCTTTTGTTATCCGTGATTTTCCCTATAATAGTTGCAATATATGGGGCGCTATATATACCTGAAATGCTGCTTGCATATACAGGCATGTTACTATATGGAGCTGCGTATCTTGCATTTGATATGTTTATATCATCTTTCGCCAAGGGAAATACCTCAGCATTTATGCTTGCGCTTGGCGCAAATTTATTGCTACGCGTTATAGGTCTTGCATCTAAAAGTGCATCTTCAGGGTTTATTAAGGAAATATTATCCCTGCTAGATACCGAAAAGCGCTTCACCCCTTTCCTCTATGGGCAATTAAGCTTTGCATGTATAATATATTTCCTTCTATTTATTTTGATAAACATATTATTAACAGCCCAAATAAACAGTACGGACGGAGGATATAGAGCATGAATAAAATAAAAAAGTTCTATATTAAAAATACTGTGATAATAGTTATATTACTGGCTATGTTTGTACTGCTTGTAGTTTCATCGGAAAAAATAGAAGAAAAATACGCCCTTAAAACAGATTTGTCTTTCAACAGCATAACCATGTACGGAGATACTACAGAAAAGCTGCTTGAAAATTTAAGCAGCCCAGTGCATGTGTACGCTATATTTACCCCGGGTGAGGAAGATTACAACCTAATAACCCTGCTTGAAAGATATAGCGCAAAGAGCGAATACTTTACTTTCTCCATAGAAAACCTTGCGGAAAACCCCATGTTGGTACACGCCATATCCGACAGCCTGTATGATGGCGCTGTTAGCGGCGACTGCCTTATAGTACACAGTACAAGCACAAACAGAACCCGTATACTAAATGAGAAGGACTATATAAAACAATCATACGACATGGATACAGGTAGTTTTGTAGTTGACGGGGCAACATATGAAAGCAGCTTGAGCGAAGCTATAAGCTATGTAGCAAGCGAGAAATTGCCTACTATTTACATGCTATCAGGTCATGGGGAATTAAGCCTTGATGAAGTTATGCCGCTTGTTGATTTCCTTAAAAAATGTAATTACAGCGTAGAACAGCTTGATATTGAAAAGTCAGGTTCGGTTCCCGCTGATGGTTTGCTTATGATACTATCCCCCGACAAGGATTTAACTAATAACGAATTAAGCCATATAATGGAATACGCAAATAAAGGCGGTTCCCTATTTATAAGCACTGATTATGATGACCCTGCGAATTTGCCTAACTTTAATTCATTACTTCGGTACTACGGGGTATCTATAATACCCGGCATAGTATCTGCAGATGAAAAAGACACAGCTTCATATATAGAAAACCCGCTTTATTTAATGCCATATATGCAGCAAAGTGAAATTACATCTACGCTTATTTCGCTTGAGCAGGATAGGCTTATACTTGTAGGCGCAAGGGCATTTGAAATGGAAAACGCTTCAGGCAAGGATTTGCAGCTTACATCTATACTTAAAAGCGGCAATGCATATATACATGACTATAGTTTTGATGGACAATTAATAGAAGCTGAAATCGCAGAGCCTTCAGTTTATGACCTTGCAGTTCTAAGCCGCAAGGCGGGTGAATACGGCGAGCAGTCCATTGCTTTTATTATAGGCAATTCATCTGTACTTGTAGATGAGTGGCTGTACACCAACTCTTATAGCAGAGAGTTTTTGTTATCTACCATACAGGGCATATATACTAAGCACCCTGAAACCCTTGATATACAGGCAAGACCCGCATTTAGAAAGTCTATGGAAATAAATAACGCCTTTGTTCCAATTAGCATTATAATACTTGTACCTATAGTTATAGCAATATTTGCGGCAGCTGTGCTAATAAAGAGAAAGAAACTCTAATATGCAGAGCGTACAGAGAGAACCTAATAAAAAACTATCTAAAAAATGGAGAATAGTGCTTTTAATTGCGTTGCTTATTTTAATCGCGGCTTTTGTATATATATCAAGACCCCATGAAATTGTAATTGAGCCTACAGATGAAGATATAATAATACTTCAAATAGAGCCAGAGGATATTATAGAGCTTACAATAAAGCCCAAAAAAGGAGAAGAATATACCCTTGAGCAGGTAGAAGCGGACAGCTTTCGCCTTAAGGGCTATGAAAATTATCCACTTGATATAGATATGGTACGCGAAATGTTTGACATAACCGCAAGCATTACCGCTGTAGATGCCATGGTAGAAAGCATTGATATTATTAAGGCTAGGGAATATGGAATAGATAATAATTCTCTTAAAGTAAGTATTGCGCTAAGTACAGGTAAAACGCATACATATATATTCGGCTATGAAATAAAAACCGAAGTGCCTATGCGCTATATGTATTGTGAAGATAGCGGCACTATGTATATAACAAAAATAAACTATCCTGATGTATTAAACTATACTGTAAAAGAGCTGCACACAGTACCCCCGCTCAATTTTTCCTCTGAGCTTGTGGATAGTATTCAAATATACGAAAATACCGGCAGAAATATAGAAATTATTAGACAGGAGGATATGTGGAGCTTTGTTTCCCCAATTAAATATCCCATAAACGCGGATAGCGCAAAAAAGCTATGCGATAATATAGAAGACATGCGCCTTGCCGTTTTTGAAGATAAGGCAACAGACACTACGCTTAGCAAATACGGGCTTAAAAAGCCAAGGACAAGGGTTATATTTTATATTGCCAAAAGCAATGTAAGCGTTACAAGTATTATAGATAACACTAAAGATATCTATAAAGTAGATGAACACAGCATTGAACTTCTTATAGGTGATGATTTTGATGATATAGGCTTTTATTGCCTGTATGATGGCAATATATATAAGGCAAGCCGTCTATCCATGGGTTTTTTGCTTCAAATGAATATAGATGAAATGTATATTAAAAACCCTGTAAATATTTCAATAAATGCTCTAAAAGAAGTTAGCGTTATTAGAGCAGATAAGAAAAATATTTATACGCTTGACTTTATTGAAACTGTACTTCCAAATAACAAAATATCCAAAGACAAATACGGCAATACACTATACGACATGCATGTATATAAAAACGGGCAGGAAATAAATTCAAAGGAATGGACAAGCAAATATATGCTACTAACGCAGCTTAATATAGACGGCAGATTGCCTAATGATTCTATACCTGAAACTAGTCCCCTGTTTGAAATAAAGCTTATATACGAAGGCGGGAATAGAAATATAACATTTTACCCATATGATGCGCTACATGCGGCTATGAGCATAGACGGCATTTTTATTCATTATGTATCGCTTGATAAACTAAGCGAAATAGAACTTTAATCATTTGAAAGCCTCAACCAGTATACCGCCGCCAAGGCATACATTGCCCTTATAGAATACCACGCTCTGCCCCGGGGTAAGCGCCCTTTGGGGCTTTTTGCATTCCACTATTCCGCTTGTGCCACTGTAAGTTAGTATTATATCTTGGTCTTTCTGACGGTAGCGGAATTTAGCACAGAGTTCAATTGCCTCATTTTCCATAGGCTGTATATCGTCTATCCAAGTTATATCTTCAATTTTAGCGCTGTTTGAAAACAGAAGCGGATGGTCTTCACCCTGCGCTACTATAAGCGTATTGTTTTTTATATCCTTACCCACTACAAAAAAGCTGCGCCCATCTCCTCTGCCGCCTATGCCTAGCCCCCTGCGTTGACCTATGGTATAGAACATAAGCCCGTCATGTTCGCCCACGGTTTCGCCTGTGTCGGTTATCATTGCGCCCTTTTGCACGGGGAAATAATCCATAAGAAACTTCTTAAAATTGCGCTCGCCTATAAAGCATATACCGGTTGAGTCCTTTTTATCGTACACGGGTATACCTGCGTCCGCAGCGATTTTCCTAACCTCCGCCTTAGTTAAACCACCCACAGGAAATAGGGATTTTTTAAGCTGCGCTTTTTTAAGCATATATAAAAAATAGCTCTGGTCCTTGCTGGAATCTACGCCCTTTATAAGTTCGCCATTATCATTTGTTCTAACGAAATGACCCGTGGCTATTTTTTCAGCGCCGGATTTTAGAGCAAAGTCTAAAAAGGCGTTAAACTTTATCTCCTTATTGCATAGCACATCTGGGTTAGGGGTAAAGCCTTTGCTGTATGCCTCAAGGAATATTTTGAACACACGCTCATAGTATTCCTCAGTAAAATTAACGCTGTAATATGGGATATCTATTTTATCGCAAACGCGGCGTACGTCCTCCCAATCTTGCTCAGAGCTGCATACGCCCTCGTCATTTTTTTCTTCCCAATTTTTCATAAATACGCCGGTAACATCGTAGCCCTGCCTTTTAAGAAGCAGAGCCGCAACGGAGGAATCCACTCCCCCCGACATGCCTACTATTACCCGCATAGTACTTTCTCTTTATCTATTAAGCGCTCTATTACGCATGCGAATATATCTTTTGAAATTATTTCGGCATCGCCCGCGGCATCTACGCTTATAAAGCGCTCAGGGTTATCCTTTACCAACTTATGAAAAGCCTCTTGCGCTCTCTCGTGGAAGGAATAGTCGTATAATTCTATGCGGTCTGCCTTGGAATTTTCCTGCCTGCGGCGCATTGCATTTTCAAAGGGCAAATCTAGGTATACGGTGGTATCCGGCATAGCCCCATTTACCGCGGGGGCGTTTAGCTTAGCTACAATATCCATTCCAAGCTCATGCCCTGCACCTTGATAGGCAACGCTGGAATCCACAAAGCGGTCAGATAAAACCAACCCTCCCCTATTAATAGCGGGCATAATAACCTCTTCAACATGCTGGGCTCTTGCGGATGCAAAAAGATAGGCTTCAGTAAGCGATGTCATGGAGTTGTTCTCCCTATCAAGCAGCAAC
>JGI24710J26742_10003207_pt1 | contig 14000 bp, 14 predicted proteins | sample BioPla2DNA2_FD_26742 | JGI IMG/M metagenome (IMG submission 26742) | reverse complement strand
AGGGAACTCCCTCCCCGGCGAAGAGAACCACACAGTCCCTCCACAAGGCTCCCGCGCAGGAGCGGGAGTTCTCGTGGCAAGAGCCCTGGTGGGGCGTAACCGCGAAAGGCGATCTATACACCGCTTTCCTCTCTCCCCCACTCCGCCAAAGAAAACCAGATTAGCCCCTCCACAGAACCCCCGCCCCGGATCGGAGGTTCTCGTGACAAGAGCCCAGCGGGGCGCAACCGCGAAAGGCGATCTATACACCCTCCCGCCTACGACACCCTCCCGATCCTTCCACCACTCACCTTCCCGATCCACTCCATAAGAACCGCCCAAACCCTCTCGATCACCCCGCCCCCCTCCTCCAGCGCCGGAGACTCAGTCACCGGCGCAACTGGTGGGGCGATTGTCGAGACGGTCGCCGGCACGTCTGGCGTCCCCGCAGGCTTCAGGTCAAGGGAGGCCAGGCCCGTCGCCGCCGGCAAATATCCCACATTCCCCGGCACCACAAACCAGCACCGGCCGTAAGCATCGACGAAGAGCCTCTTGACGGCGTTTGATCGGATGCCGTCCCCCGACGTGACGTGCATGACGACGCGCGACCCCTCCCATCCGTATATACCGTTATCGGACGCGATAAGGAGCACTCCGTCCGGCGTTGCCGCGATATCGTTGATGATGACCGGGAACGCACTGAGATCGCGAGCATGAACGACAGGAATCGCCCCCGCGCCCGGGACGTACCGGAGGACGACCGTGTTGTTGAAGAGGTAGACACCCCCGAAGGGATCGGCCCGCACCTCAGATATCCTCCGGACCGGTTCCCCCTCAGCCACAACGGTATCGCCGGCAGCATCGACCGCCACACCTGACGGTGCATCAAAATCCCGGTCCTCCGCATAGACCACCGGCTCAAACCGGATCTCCCCGGCCCTGTCCTGGAGCATCCAGACACCATCGCGCTCCGATCCGATGACGAGCGTATCGCTCGCGGCATCGACCACCATGCTCTTGATAGTGTAACACCCGGGGTTCTCCTGCCCACCCGGTTTGAACCACGTCCAGTTCCCGTCATGGTAGCGGTGGAGGCCGGCCCGCCCGGTGGCTATCCAGATCTCATCCCCCCACCGCGCCAGACAGTTGATGCCGAGATTCTTGAGGAGATGCTGATCCTGGATGGACTCATACCCCGCCCGGGTCTGGAACTGAAGCCCGTTCGGATACCCGATCCAGAGGCGGCCGGTAGAGTCCAGGGCAAGAGCGCTCACCATATCACACCCGGGCGAAACCCACCCGTAAGCGGTCTCACCCGGATGCCTCGCGTTGACCGAGTACCAGGTCCCGTTCGCCGTATACACAGAGATCCCGCTGTCGGTCGCGAATATGACATCCCCGTACCGACCGTTGATCACATCCTGCACCCCGGCAGACGCTATACCGCTCCAGTAGTCGGGGACCTCGACGTAGATGGCTGAAGATACAGGAACAAGAAGGATCGCCAGGAAGACTACGAGAACTCGACGCATGTCCCGTCCGCCCTCTTGATGATCAGGCGACCCTTCTTCTCAGGCCAGTAATACACCGAACGACCAACCCTCCCGCCGGTCTCCTCATACGCGATCCTGATACCCACGTCACCGAGCAGATCCTTCACGGCAACAATATTCCTCTCCCCGATGTTCAGGGAGTTCGCCGAGTACTCAAACATGCTCGCACCGCCGATGACACTCGCCGTGATCGCAGACACCGTGCTCCCGCCCCCCTCCATCTCCTGGAGGAGGGTATATATGGCGGTATCTGCGAACTTGCCGGGCCGATCGCGGTTCCCGCGACTCTCCGGGAGCATGATGTGTGCAAGCCCCCCGAACGATTGCCTCTGGTCGTGTAGAATGAGCGCGATGCATGAACCAAGCCCTATCGTCCCCATCGGGCACGTCCCGACCCGGAGCTCGCCAAGACCCAGGATTACAGCCGTCTTCTCACTAAAAAAATTGTTATTCATGAGATCCCGGGCACCCGTTCAGGCGGTTGACGTCATCAGGTCATCCAGCAGGGTGAACAACTGTTGCATGAGCTCAGGCTTCGGGAGCATGTAGATACCCCCATAGATGGGCGGCGCCTCGCTCGTAAGCTCGGTGTTGAATATCAGGATATCGTTCACATCGCCGGCCATCTGGGCTATGATCGACTCAAAAGCAGCATGCGCCATATCGATAGCCAGCGCCGGCGGGCTCGGCAACATGACGATCTCCAGGAGCTCGGCGGTCGCATCAAGAAACGCCGATATCATGATATTCCCTATCTCGATCGCGGCGCTCTGGTCCATCTCGTTTATCTCGCGGTCGACACCCGTGGTGCCGAGCATCAGGTTCGTCAACCGGATGACGGTCTCCTGTGGCATGCTGACGACGATATAGCCCCCGTCGGCGACCTCACCCTGGATCTGGAAGACGACAATAGCCGCTATCTCATTCCCGATGTAGTTGTGCATATCCGCGATATCAACCACCTGCACCTCCGGCACCGTCATATCAATCGGGCTCATCAACATCTGCGAGAGGCTTGTCGCAGCGTGCGCCGCACCGATGTTCCCGAGCTCCCTCAGCGCATCAGCCTGAAACAGGTCAAGTTCCATGAAATACTCCTCCTACACGATCGTGTTCACATCGAGAACCGGCACAACCTCGCCGTCTCCCGGGATGGTGATCCCGCTGATCCCCCGGCAGCTTCCTGCGAGGCGGGAGAGCGGTTTCACCACCACTTCCTGCTGGCCGTCCACGGTATCGACGGCGATACAGCATTTCCTGCCGCTGTTCTGCAGCACGACAAGCGTATCACACCTCTGCGACAGGCCAAACATATCCTCAAGGCGGTACATGGGGAGGATCTCATCGCGGAGCAGGATCGTCTCAGCATCGCCGATCCGGTGGATCGCTTCCGGCCGGGCCAGTGCCACCTCGACGACGTTGGTGATCGGGATTGCGCACCGCCTTGCGTTGATCTGCACCATCATGACATCGATGATCGCCATCGTCGGGGGCAGCATCAGCTCAAACACTGTCCCCCGCCCGGGCTCGGACTCGACCTCGATGGTCCCCTTGAGCGACTCGATGGTCTTCCTGACCACATCGAGACCGACACCCCTGCCGCTGATATCGGTGATCGCCTCGGTCGTGCTGAACCCGGGTTCGAAGAGCAGGTTGATGAGGTCTTCATCTGTTGCAACCGCCGCTGCTTCGGGCGTCATGGTGCCCTGCCTCACCGCCTTCTCCCGGAGCCTCTCAGGATCGATGCCGGCACCGTCATCCGCGACCTCGATGATGACGTTATCCCTGTCCCTCCGTGCAGCGAGCCTAATCGACCCCTTCCGTGGCTTCCCGGCAGCCTCGCGGACCTCCGGGAGCTCGATCCCGTGGTTGACGGCGTTCCGGACGATATGCAGGAGCGGGTCGGAGAGTCCATCCATCATGCCCCGGTCGAGTTCGGTCTCGCCACCCTCGATGGTGAACTCGACCTCCTTCCCGTCGTGGGCCGCGACGTCCCGCACGACACGGGGGAAGCGGTTGAATATGCGGTCGAGCGGCATCATCCGGATCCCCATCATGAGGTTCTGGAGGTCCGAGACCGATCGGCCGATCATACTCAGCGCCTCATCAAACTCCTTGATACCGTGCTTCCTCGCAATCTGTTCGAGCCTTCCGCGGTTGATCACCAGGTCCTCGACGAGGTTCATCATCTGGTCGAGCCGCTGGATATCGACACGGATGTTCTTGATCTCGCGGCTCTTCTCACCCCGGGCGGGCTCTGGCGCCGGATGCCCGGGTTCCGGCACCCCCGAGAGTGAGAGGAGCGAGGTCTCGGGGCCGGAGGCGACCGTCCGGAGCGCATCCTCCCCGGCCTCGCTTGCGATCCGGATCTCAAACGGACCGTCAAACTTCCCGTCCTCGATGAGGTCCCGGGCGGGCGTCGTCCCGAGGACCGTCCCGATCTCATCAAGGTTCTGCAGAAGCAGCATCGCCCTGACGTCTTTCATGGCAGAGGCAGGGTCGATAGCGACGGAGAGCGTGTAGACGGGCCCACTCGCCGGTTCGCTATCAGGGGTCGGGTGGAGGGGTGGGGGTTCATGCGACACCTCCTCATCGGTGAACGCCCGGAGATCCTGCACCAGGCTCCCGGAGACCTCATCCGAAGGTCTCCCGCCGGCCTCGATCTCATCCAGCATCACCTCGATCGCGTCTGTGCAGGTGAGCAGGAGGTCGGTGAGCGGGACGGTCACCTCGCACCGGCCGCTACGGATGAGCGAGAAGACATCCTCCATCGAGTGGCAGAGATGCTCCATCGCATCAAAACCCATCGATGCCGACATCCCCTTGAGCGTATGAGCGGACCGGAAGATCTCATCGATAGCAGTCTGCTGGTCCTCCCCGCTCTCCAGGAGGAGGAGACTGCGTACGATATTCTCGTGGTTCTCCCGTGACTCCTCAACAAAGAGTTTCCGGTATACATCTTCATCGATCATGGTCCCAGCCTCCTGACCGCCCGCACAATCTCGCGCGAAAGACCCTCAAGCGGCACCACCTTATCGACACTGCCCCTGGCGATAGCCGACCGCGCCATCCCGTAGACGAGGCAGTCATCCTCAGCACAGGCCATCGTGGTGCCACCCGCAGTCTTCACCGCGAGGGTGCCCTCACCGCCATCGCTCCCCATCCCGGAGAGGATCACCGAGACCGTGCGCGGTCCAAAGACATTCGCGGCAGAGGTAAACGTCGTATCGACGGCCGGCCTGACCGCATGCAGGGGGGGAGCGGTCGAGTGGATGATCCGGCCGTGGTTCCTCCCGGCGGCCGCATAGACCCTCGAGATCACGGTGTGGTACCCGGCTTTTGATACAAAGGCGGTCCCGGCCTGCAGGGCATCCCCGTTTACGGTCTCTCTCACCGGCAGGGGCGAGATGCGGTTCAGGCGTTCGGCGAGGGACGCGGTGAATCCCTCGGGCATATGCTGGGTGATGACGACTGCTGCGGGAAGGTCTGGTGGGAGCGTGGAGAGGAGTGTATCGAGCATCGGCGGCCCCCCGGCGGACGAGCCGATCAGCACCACCGCATCGGCGTTGTTCCGCTGGACCTCCCGGGGTTTAACGATCGTGGGGAGCGATACGAGGTTTCTGATCTTCTGGATGAGTTCCCTCTCGATGCCCCGCACCTTCGGGACGTCCCGGGGTTTGAGCATGAAGTCGTCGGCCCCGAGACGGAGCGCCTGGTGGGTCATATCGGCGTGCCGGGACGTCAGCGTGCTCAAAACGATAACCTTCGGTCCTCTGCTCTCCTGCCGGAGGGTCTCAAGAACCTCAAGACCGCCCATCCGGGGCATCTCGATATCGAGGGTGACGACGTCGGGTTTCAGGTCGGCTATCTTTGCAAGGGCATCGATACCGTTGACCGCCGTCCCGACTACCTCAATATCGGGGCTGTCTTTGAGCATGTCGCGAAGGATCGTCCGGATGAAGAGAGAGTCATCGACGACCAGAACCCGTATCATGATCACGCACTGAGAACGTTCTTAACTTCCTCGAGAACCTTTGGAGCCTGGAAGGGTTTGACGATGTAGCCCCTCGCACCGCTCCTGATAGCAAGCTTCACCATCTGCTCCTGACCGACCGCTGTGCACATGATGACTTTCGCCCCGGGATCGGCGGCTTTGATGGCTTTGAGCGCCTCGATCCCGTTCACCTTCGGCATAACGACATCCATCGTGACGAGGTCGGGTTTGAGTTCCTGGTACCTGGCAACCGCCTCTGCGCCATCAGCAGCCTCACCAACAATGTCATGCCCGCCTGAAAAGAGGATGTTCTTCAGCAGCGTTCTCATAAACATTGTATCATCGACGATCAGGATTCTCCCCATCGAACACCACTCAATGATTATTTGAAGTGCTTCATATATAGCGCTTCGCGTTTCCGGGAAATAATATTACTGATTTGATGACGATTTTACCGCATCTGAGATATACCGGACGCCTTTCGTGGTCAATTGTATCTCTTTTCTGATGTAGATCACTTCAGCAAATCCGGTGGTGAGGAGTTGCTCATAGATGGCGTCGAGGTCTTTGTGCGAGAGTTTGAGCATGTTCTCGATGCTGCTTGAGTCCATACCGCTGTAGACCAGCATGGCTACCTGTCCGGTCAGCGGGTCGAGTTCCCCTTCGTACCTGGAGCCCTGTGTCGCCTCGTTGAGGAAGTTGTAGAGAACCTGGAGCGTCGTCTTCGGGCAGAGGATGAAACTCGTCACGACCTCGTTCTCGATGAGGTGATCGATCTTCACGACGTCGAGGTCTTTCTCCTGGATCTCACGGCGCGTGAGCTCGATGCCGGTCACATCCTCCAGGGGGATACAGACCTGGTTCTCCTGGCTGATGAACCATATACCGGTCTTCATGACCGCGATCGCGCCCTTCTCCCAGTGAGCGTCCTGGACGAGCACCCCGCCACGGATCGCAGGGGACATGAAGAAAGCGTTCAACCGGTAGGCACTGCACCGGGTGATGACGAACTTCTTGAGGACCGAGAGGACCTTCTCCACCGACGCGATCCGGTAGACCTCCTCCGCCTCCGGGCCGGCGGCGATCGTTACCTGGTTCTTCTTTGCCTCGAGATCGACCATGGACCGGTACGGGATCTCACAATCGAGCGGAGCTCCGATACGGATACGGTCTTCGCCGATGCCCATCGTCGCCGGGACCCATTTACCTTCGTGCTCAACCTTTATCGGAACAGATTTCATAATCGCCATCGCGCTCCCTCCCGTATCATCACTTTGGTTTCAGCATTGCGAGAATCTCTTCAAGCTCATTGGCGAGATCCTGTGCGTTGTATTTCTCTCCCCGCAGCTCGCGGACGAGACTCATATCCTCCACAAATTTCTTCTTCTTTACGTCTGATTTGAGCGAGGCGATCAGATCGTTATCGACCACGCCGCCGGAGGCAAAAGAGACCATATCAAAGACCTCTACCGGTTGCTCGATCGCCTCTTCAAGGTCCTCTCCATCCCGGGCGGATTCATCGCCCCCGGTCTCCTCATCATCGAACTCTTCGTCCTCCATCCCCTCATCATCGAACTCCTCACCCTCGATCTCGATCTCATCGAAGTCGAGGTCATCGAGCGTGGAGAGTTCCGCACTGAGGGCACTCATATCCGGCAGTTCCAGGAGATCAGCGGCGAGTCCGGAGCCATCGGGAAGACCGTGCTCCTCGAGTTCGCTCTGGTGCGCTCTGAGGATCTCTGATACGGCGCCTGCCTCTTCCCCGGAGAGGGAGGAGATCCGGTCAGACCCGAATACACTCTCCGGGTCAGCATCCTCATCGAGGTCAAGGGAGTCCAGCGAATCGAGATCGAGGTCCGCAAGCGCGGCGAGAGGGTCGACCACATCCGCAGGGGTCTTTGCGGTTGCCGGGTCGTCGACCGCCTGATCGAGCATGGTATCGATCTCCTCGATCGCTCTCTTCTTCTCGCCTTCGGGGGTGCGGGCATGCGTGATCACCTCCCGCACCGACGTCGCGAGCGTCCCAAACATACTGCCGAGGTCGATCTCGGAGGTGGCAAACCGCCGGATGAGCGAGGGATCGGGTTTCTCTTCCTTCATCTCCGGCCGTTCCCGGAGCGCAGCGCGCAGGCGGGAAGGCTTTAGGTCTGCGATCTTCAGCGTGCCGGTGATGATAAGCGCAAAGAATCCTGCAAGCATGGTGCCCGCGATGATGACATCTACGGAGGCATCGATGATGATGAACAGAGATCCGGTGCCGACGGTGATCAGGAAGAGGAGCGGTCTGCGTAATTTCTCCTTCATGTTATCCCCAGAAATGCCGGTATGGTGAAGAATGCGCTCACAACGATCGGTGCAACGATGTAGACGACGCCGGTGGCCGCACAGAGGAGACTCGTGAAGAAGTAGTAGATGTACCGGTCACCGCCCATGACAATCCTTCCTGCAAAGATATTTGCAATAGTGAGCATTAAGAGGATCGTCACCACGTACATCCGCATCGTGTCTTCGGGGAAGTCTACGAAGAGGTTCAGGGACGAGCTCATGGCGCCGCCGACCGTGGATGAACCGCCCGAGAGCGCCGCCGAGGTCTCGGCAAAATGGCCCATCACGTCCGTGATCGCGTTCCCCATCGTGAGGAGGATCTCGAAGAGGAAGACAAATATGCCGATCATCGCCGCGTGCATCGGCACGAGCAGGACGACAAAACCCTTCACCATCATGTCGCGTTTCCTCCTGAGGAGGACCTGTTCGAGCATCGATGAACCGGTGATCTTTCCGATCTCGTCCGGAGATCCGCCGAGAGCCACCGAGTCACGGAATATGTTCATGTACTTGTAGATCAGGTAACTGCCGGTCTCCCCGATGAACTTCCTCCAGCTCGCGGCTTCATCGAGCCCGAGGTTCAGTCTCGATGCCACCGAGTCGATGAAGGGTTCCAGGTAGGGCAACGACTTTCTGTCCACCTCCTGGAGGGCGTCGGCGGTGGTGATACCCTTGCCGCCCATGATCGACCCGAGGCCCCGGATGAACGTGGCGAAGTCGTTGTCCCGGTTGATGACGTTCGCATCGTCGATGTAGCCGATGATCCCGAGCGGCATCAGGAGCAGGCCGGTGAGCAGGAATGTGACGCCGGCGTTGACACCGATGAGGATGAGGAGGAGTGAGACTGCGGCGACGATCGGCAGGATCAGGCGCTCCATGCGCCGGATGATCCCCTGCTCCCGGGAGCAGAACCTCTCGAGTCCGTGCGTCCTCGGGTCGTCAGGAACCGCCCGGTACATGATCGCAAGACCAAAGGCTGATATGACGAGTATGATGGCGTATGAGGCGTTGAGCGCCGCATCGATACCATCGGGGGCGTAGATCGCCACCGATATCATGATGATGATCGCGACAAGCGCACCGGAAAGAAGCATCGCGATATAGGCGTCGCCCCATTTCTTCAGGAGCTCGATCCCCTGCTCGAAGGTGTTTCGATAGATGCTCCGGATACTTGCGAGCTCTGTGGTGATGAAGGCGTCGTCAGGGACCCCGGAGTCGATCGAGTTTGCGTAGCGGTTCAGCATGCTCCGGAGAGACTCATTCCGGCTTCTCTCGGCGACCGCCCTGAGCCCTTCGGCGTAGCTGTAACCCCATCCAGCGACCAGACGCTGCACCTTTGCGATGTAGCGCGACGGGACGTACTCAAACCTCTCTGACGTGTGATCGAATATCTCGGGCCTGGTCACGGCAGACGTGGTGATCGCTGCCATGTAGGTGTACATGAAGAGCAGATCCTGCTCCATCTTCTTGTTCTCAAGGAGGGATGACCGGAAGTCGCTGAGAGATCCCAGTTGCTCCTCAAACGGCAGCTTCCCCTGGTTCGCCGCTCTCAGGCGGTCGGCCATATCCTCAAACAACCCTACACCTCGATGTTGAGCAGACCCTGTTTCTTGATCTTTGTGGTCATGTGGAAGAGATCCCAGAACTGGGTGTACCCGGCTTTGTGGAGACGTTCAAGGATCTTTGCCCGTTTGTCTATCTCATCGTAGATCTCGACCCGCCGGTTCTCGGGGATGCCGAGGATCGTTGCGATCTTGTTCTCGAGGAGGTAACTGCTCCCCCTGCCGGTGAACGTGAAGGTGTCGGTTGCAGGGTCCCAGACGAACGCCGCCATGAAGGAGAACCCCTCTGTCTCGGGGTCGTAGCCCACGAGTTCGTTGACGCTGAGCATACGCCGGACGGTCCCGCCTCCGGGGCGTTTCACGGCGCTCTGGATGATGACGAGGTTTAAGTTGTCGACGTAGGTTCTCGGGATGCTGATGGGATCCCCGCAGAGACGCTGGATCAGTTTCTCGACCGACGCAGCGTGGAAGGTGCTCATCACCGGGTGGCCGGTCTGCATCGCGGAGAACGCGACGGAACCCTCCACGCCACGGATCTCACCGACCAGGATCTGGTTCGGACGCTGACGCAGGGCAGACTTGAGGAGGTCGAACATCGTGACCTCCGATCCCTCGCCCTCGCCCTTCCCCTTGGCCTTCGCGACCTCGCGGGTCCAGTTCCGGTGGGGGACCGTCAGCTCAGGGGTATCCTCGATGGTGACGATCTTGTTCTCAGGGGGGAGGAAGGTCGTCAGGGCGTTTAAGGTCGTCGTCTTGCCGCTCGCAGTCTCGCCCGAGACGAAGATCGACATACCGTACTCAAGGCAGATCCAGAGGTAGGCGGCCATCATGTAGTCGCATGCCCCGCTCTCGATGACCTGCAGGATGCTCATGGGAACCTCGCTCGCCCTGCGGATGGTGAAGTTGCTGCCGTGTTTGCTGATCTCGGTCCCGTAGACGATGTTGATACGCGACCCATCGGGGAGGGTCGCGTCGACGATGGGGTTTCTGTAGGTCAGCGGTCGCTTGATCCGCTCGGCGAGCTTGATGACGAAGGTATCGAGTTCGACCGAGTCCCGGAACCCGACGACGGACTTCAGGCCCTTGAAGATCTTGTGCTCGATGAATATGGGACCGACGCCGTTACAGGTGATATCCTCGATGTAGGAGTCGGAGAGGAAGGGTTTGAGTGTTCCCATCTCGATCATGTCGCGGATCATGAGGTACTCGAGCGCCCGGTACTCCTGCTGCGAGAGGATGACCCGGCCGTCGGCGAGTTCCGGGATCCCCTCCGCCCGGGGTTTTGACGATGCACCGATATCGGTGGTGAGGAACCTTATGATCCGGTCTTTAATATCTTTTGGTACCCCCCCGGCGAGCCGGGAGGAGTCGATCTCCTCCCCAGGTTGTTTGATGTACACGAGCTGCTGGATGAAGTTCTTGAGCACCCTGATACGTGCCTCCGCGGTCAGCGGTTCTTCTTCAAGGACATCGATCATATCGATGAGTTTCTCCTCGACGACCGGGACGATCGCTTTTGTGGAGTGGAGGAATGAGGGTTCGATCGGTATGTACCAGTTCCGGACATCGTCGGGGTCGGGGAAGATGTGGATGAACGTTGTATCGCTCACCGGGTAGATGATATTCGGGTTCTCCATCGATTTCAGGTCGCGTTTCAGTTCTGAGAGGAAGAGCGGGATCCCGACGGTGTTGACCGGCAGGATGTGGAGGTACTCGAGGAGGTGCGGGCTATCCCTGACGTAGCTCCGGGCGTTTGCCGGGAGCATCCGGTAGAGGGCACAGGATTCAACGTTGTTGTAGCAGTCGCTTCCCTCGTCGGTGATCTCGGGCTCGAAGGGGAGGGTTATCGTTGCTTCCAGGGCCGATCCCATTCTCTTTTACACCTTCGCGACCGTGACCGGTATGATCTTGATGCCGTACCCGGGGTGGACCTCGAAACTGATGATGTTCCCCGTCGTCTTTCGTGCGCCCCGGACCTTGACGACTTCGAGCATCATGACGTACTTACCGCCGACGAGCGCTTTTTTCATGAAGAGGTGAGCGTCGCAGATCGAGCGGATGCGGACGAGGGCGTCCTCGACGAAGGCGTATGTGTGGAGCGTGATCAGGATGGTCTTGCCGTGGTCGACGAGGTTCTTGCAGTTCGTGAAGAACGTTAAGACCGTGTCCTGTCGGGCGTACTCGGTGAAGAGCGTGAGCGAGTCGATGACGATCACCTCTGCCTTGCTCTGCTCGATGTAGGCGATCATCCGCTCGAGGGTTCCCTGCATCTTCTCCTTCGTCCACTCAAAACCCACGACGTGCATGGGAAAGACCCGGAGGTAGCCCCAGGCGAAGTGGTCGGATATGTCGAGACTCATCGACTCCATCTGGGTGAGGAAACTCTTACTCGTGTTCTCGGTCGAGAAGAGGTCGACGTTGAACCCCTGTTTCAAGGCCCCCCATATGATCTGCTGGGTGAGCACGCTTTTTCCTGTGTCGTTCTCTCCTTCGATGAGGGAGAGCGATTGAAGCGGGAGGCCGTCGGCGATCTTCTTGTCGAGTTCGGTGTTCCCGGTCGAGAGGATCGTCCTATCCGGCATCTCGAGAATGTCGCTGGTTGCGTCTTCGCTCGTGGCCATGGTTGTTCACCTAGATGTATGCTGAACTCGTGACACCGTTTGGTGTGACGACCTGGACCCACAGCGGGTCTGTGTCCAGATTGTGGGCGATCCCGATGGTGAGGGTCTCGCCGGGATCGAGTGCACCGGGATGGATGGCATCGGGGTCTATTCCTGCATTCCACCAATAGAGTGAGCCCTCCGTCCCGCAGGGGACGTATACGGGGTCGTCTCCGGTGTCGATGTAGACGTCGATCAGGGCTATATCAACGATAGACTCGCTCCCGGTGTTTTTGACCTGGATGTGGAGGATGTTTTCAGTGATCTCTGCACCCTGGATCTCGATCGCGGTCCGCATCCGGACCTCCTGGTACCGGGCGAGGTTGGTCTGAGCCTCGACCATCACCTCGGTGGTCGAGAGGGTGCCGCCGATCAGGACGTAGGCGGTGACGATCAGGAGGAGGATGCCGATCCCGGATGCGACGAGGGGGCCTGCGCTCATGGTTATGTTCCTGCGGTGAAGGTGGTCGACCGGGAGAGGCCCGTGGAGAGGACGAACTGGAAGTAGACGATATCCCCTGTACCCGGGATCTTCTCGGTGCTTGCCTGGATGTAGAGGGTCTCGCCGGGGTCCCAGCAGTTGTTCCCCGGGGTATCTTCGAGGATCTCGTAGGTCCACGAGTCTGACCCCGGAGCGTTCAGGCCGAGCCGTATGAAGTTCCCCTGGCCTCCGAGGAAGACGTCGGCCTTCCGTATATCGGCATCGGATATCCTCCCGGTGCCGACGTTCTTCAGCCAGATGCGGGCGTTTCCTCCGCCGGCGTAGGTCGTGACGATCTTCACATCGTTGCTCAGTCGTTCATCTACCGTGTGGGAAGAGGAGGAGATCGTGCTTGCGAGCGTGTAGATTACGGGAAAGACTGCATTAATGAGAACACCGGCCGCTATGATGGCGGCGATAAGGAACATCGCTGTAGTGAAGGCTTCGCTTGACATCCATTATATCCTGTCCAGCAACTCGATCCAGGCGTCACCAGCATCGCGTTCCCGCGAGGCTGGTTTCCCGGTGCCCTGTTCGTCCGGGCGGCGTTTGGAGAGCATCAGGACCTCGATCATATCCCGGTCGAGCGTCGCATCGTCGGGGTCGAGGATCCGGTTTAAGACGTAGAGTTCGGAGACAAATTCGTTTGGACCGATCTCCTGTACATCCTTCCGGGTCCGGGGGGCCATCCGCATGATATCCCTGACCTGATCGGAGACCTCGTCGGTGATGTAGCCCATCGATTGGTAGGCGTCGATCATGATGGTCATGTGCTCGTGTCCGTACTTCCTGCACCCCTGGTGCACCCACTCAAAGAGCCGGTGGACCTTCTGGAGTTTGAGCTTCCCGGCGGGTTTTGCCGGCGGGATCGCGGGCAGGTTGTCTGTGGGGATCTCCGGGATCTCTGCCGGGAAGAGGCTCCTGTCAGGGCCGGGGGCAGGCAGGGCCTGGAGCGCCTCCGTATCCGGCAGGCTGCTCATGGGTGCGTCGTCGGGGGCGTGATCTGTATCGGTCTCTCCGGTCAGGAGATCGTGATCGAGGCGGCTCCCGGTATACGTGGCGGCGCTGGTGAAGGGGTTGTCCAGTTCGTTCATCCGTTCCCGGAGGTCGATGAGGAGCCGTTTGATCGAGGTCTTGACAAAGTCCAGCTCCCTCTCGAGCGCGTCAAGACGGGCCTCCGGGTCATCGGTTGATACACCGGCAAGTATTTTGTCGATCTGAGCCTGATCTACCCCCACCATAATAGAGAATTATATAATTTTCCTGGTTTATATATTTTTGCTGCGTCTATACTGTGTTTGCTGTCGATCTGGTGGTTTTCAGGTGGTCTGGCAGTGTAGTTTTTGGGTAAAGTGCCGGAGGTGGGAGAGGCGTGCGGCGGGGATCCTGGTGGCGGGCCGGCGGGTTTTGCCAGGGGAGAGGGGGTTTGACGCGGGAATGGGGGTG
>JGI24710J26742_10003205_pt1 | contig 14008 bp, 11 predicted proteins | sample BioPla2DNA2_FD_26742 | JGI IMG/M metagenome (IMG submission 26742) | reverse complement strand
GGAACAGCATGTAAGTGCTATGCAAATAGCATTTGAGGCATGCATAAAAGATAGGCTGTAATGGGAGAAACCACAATGGAAGAGCTTTCGGACAGGGGTTCGACTCCCCTCAGCTCCATTGACTTTGACCGTCAAACGATTGAGTTTGGCGGTTTTTCATGCATTGGGTTGACTTGCAGGTTGACCGATTGGTTACTGTCGAATCTTAGTGTATTTCCTGGATTATTATGCTATAATATATAAAATATAACTAAGATTACAGAGGCAGAGGTAAACCATATGGAACTGAAAAATGAGAATGTTTTTACTTTGTTTATAAAAAATATTTTATGTTTTTTATCTATTCTACAGATATTTATCTGTTTTTATATCTTTGGTGGTTTCTAATCAATCTAATCCAAGTGTTTTTTGGCAAGATGAAGTTTTTTGATTTATTTACTTTCATCCCTTTTGCTACAAAACGTCTTATCTTATTTACCCTTCTTTACTATTCACTTGGTATGAGTATTGCTTCATTTATTTCTGATTTAACATGGAAAAAACTATCCCAGGGGAAGTATGGGCTTACGAGAAGGCATCCCTTTACCTATTACTTTTTTGAAAAATTATTTATATTAACAGGACTTTTTTTACCGATCCACTTTTTTACGATTAAAACTGGGGAACTGAACAAAACAAGGATAGCAATATTAATATATCTTGTTTTGAGTATAGTGAATCTAATTATAGATATTTATAAAATGAAAAAAGGAATCAAACAAGGATTTTCAGAGGATCGAGTGTGTGCCTATATATCCTTAACAGAATGGAACGATAGATATAGTACCAATCGTGAGTTTTTTCATAGCTTTCGATTTTGCAAACCTTATTTTTTATCTTGGGACTGATATTTATAAAACGGATAATGGTATCATATGTCCCTATTGGCTATATTTAAATTATCTTAAGGATGATAAGGGGAAGAAAAATGTTAAGTTTATTTTAATTTCTGATCCCAATAGCATATCTAGCATAACTTCACGACAAATGCGGCAGATATATCGGATTATTGATGAATGTCTTCAGCGAAAAGAACCTGTTTTAGTAGTCCATAGGAAAAACATATTGGATGATACAGAGAATAAGTTATATACAAAAAAGATAAATAAGCAAAGTAGATTTCTACAAGAGATACTTAAAAGACCAGTTCAATTTCTTTGCGGTAGTACAATAAAGGAAGAAGAAGTGAAAGATTTTATCTTACAAGATAATGAGAAAAGCAATCTTGTGGATTATATATCAAAATTGCGGGGCTACTTGGATGCTTATGCCAATACAGACAAGTATAGCTATGTAAAAGAAGAACTTACCAAGACTAATCTTGCCTCTGATGAAGTAGCAACTTTTTATCGCTTGGTAAAAATAGTAGAATACATTTTTCATTACCGTGCCATAGCCTTGTTAGCAATGGGAAAAGGCAATTCGAAACACATCGATAAAAGGAAATTTACTTCATCCATGGGTAGCTGGAAAGCAATTCAAAATATCAGTAATAAAGTTTATAAGGATGATGAAGTTGTGCAAGCTTATCGGTTGATTGATGGCATATTAAATCAATCCCTTGGAGGAAAAAGAGTCGTTAAGTATCATGAGATCAGTGATTTACTAACCCAACTAAGAAACAGATATATTGGACATGGAACCATGGCCTTTTCTGTTTCAACAAAACTTTTAATATCCCTTATGATATTGGTATTGGTTGTTTTGCAAGAGTTTTTAGAAGATGGATTGGAGATATCTGATAATGATGTGATAAAACTGGATGCTCTGGAGGGAGAAGAGGTCTATTGCATGATCAAGGATCCAAACCCTATGGAAGAAGACCCCTATGTGGGTTTACTAAGTGGTTTTACAAAGGAAGAAAGGGTCATCATGGAATTCTTGGATTATAAAAAAGGAGAAATTTTATCCAATACAGAACTAATTTATGACCTATCATATCATATATAGGAGGTGGGGAGATAGATGAATAAAAACAAAACACTCTTAAGAGAAAGAAATAAAGGATACATATTTTCCTGTATTTTTATTGTTTTAAAATGGTTGTTTTTAATTGTTTTACTTTTAAAACAATATAGCATCTCTCTTATGTTATATTATAATTTGATTTGTGTTTTATGGTTTTTTCTTGGTCGAAAACTAATCTTTAAAATATTATGGAAAAGAATAAAAGACAATGAAAACATTTGTATATGGAGAAAAGATGAGCAGTATATAGAAAACAAATCTTACTATATATTTTCGCTTTATAATTTCGGAATTTACTTAATTTCAGCTGTATTATTGTTCTTTAATAGTCCATTCATGAGCTTCTCTTTAATAAAGATGAGTAAAAAGCTTGGGGTTGCTAGCTCTATAATGATACTAGTAATGATAATCCTATTGATTTTAAGTAATCTTCATATTCTAATGAACACAGTTGTTTTAAATTCCGTGGATCCTGCGATAAAAAAGCTTAGGTTACATAGTCCCCATAGTCTTGCCACAGAGTCCATCGTAATGATAATCAATGAGACTAGCATCGGTCCTGAGAAAATAAATAAATTAAGTGTTTATAAAGGTTCCCTAGAGCCAACTATCAGAAATTATTTATTAGAAGAAAGTCAGTTAAATAAAATATTTGCAGGAAAGGCTGGATATGAGGCCATAAGACAGTATATCAAACGATGGTGCTACCTAGTTCAGATTGAAAATGATGAGGAACTGAAAGCTTGTTTTGATAGGGCATATCAGGAAAGAAACCAGGAGAGTATTAGTAACGGTCTAGAAACCACGGTGATATTAAATTATAATCCCAAAGGTATTCCCTTAAATTTACCGATAGAATATAAGAATTTTGCATTTCTTCGATATATGGAGATCGATGATCTCGAAGAAATCTCTTTTGTGGATATATGGAACTGCGCAGGTGGTAAGGGAGATCATTCTAGGAAGGATAGTGACAAATTTTTATGGGAACAAGTACACTATTACTTTCAGCATCCAGAAGTTTTTCTACAACGGATCAATAGCTCCAATGAATTTCAGATTGATTATAAGGGGGGGAATCCCTGGTTAATCGATTTTTATAAAAATGCATGTGTATTTCAAAACCAATCAAGATCCATCATGGCAATGTTGGATTATATGGAATTGCTAATTCGATTGGTTTCCATTTATTATTATGAAAAGAGCAACCCGGATTTTGATATGGAAAATCAGCTAATCACAGGAAATTTATTATCAATCGCTAAGCTAATCTTAAAAAATTCGGTGGTTAATCCAAAAAAGCATGAGAAACTTATGAAAGTGGAGTACAATAATTCTGAATTGTTGCAAAGTTATCTAAAAAAATTAGAGGTATTTTTATATATATCTTTCCGAGGAGAAAGGGTAAGTTTTTTAGGACTAGTAAGTTTAATTCAAGTAGTGCGAAATAAAATGGTTGCTCATGGTGTAATCAATGAATCCAATGCACCTGTTGTTTGGGGCTTGTTATTTTATGCGTCAGTTATGCTGAATAATTTTCTTGATGTGAAGGAGTTTCGTTTGGTGCAGCAGGAGAATGGATTTTTACTCGGTTACGGGGAGGATTTAGTAGATGGGGGAAACTTGGTAATCAATAGAGATGGTTTTCCTTGTATTGCTTCTATCAAGAAAAAGAATAAATCCCAGACAACATTATATGTGAATTATTTTAATGGTGAATTAATCATGCCTGAATATATTGCTTGATGAAGTAAGAAGATATTCTAAGGGATAAGTATAATAAAATGAAAAAATGAAATAATAAATCTATCCAATGATTAAAATAATAAAAGAGTAGTTACAATACTACTCTTTTTTGGTTGAAAGAGAACTTCTCTTAAAATAAAAGGGATTCCCAGCAGGAGGACAGGACAACTCAGGCTATGGCTATGGTAAGAACAGTAAGATTATTTGGTGAAAGCCTGATATCCATAGCTGAAAAAAATCTGATAAAACAGGATTTAGCAGGTTAGAATAAGATTACTCTATAAATATAAGAAGGTGAGAGACATGCTTCAATTAACCCTAGATTTGGTTATGGGTTTTATAGCCTTGTTGATTACTACAAGGATTTTAAGGAAAACCCAGATAAAAGAAATAAGTCCATTCGATTTTATATCGGCATTGGTACTTGGTGAACTACTTGGAAATGCAATCTATGATGAAGATGTTAGAATATGGAATGTTCTATATGCCTTAGGGATATGGACAATTTTAATGTATGCGATTGAGATTATTACTTTAAAATTTCGCAGAAGTAGAAAAATTATTGATGGAGAACCAGCAATTATAATTAGAAAGGGGAAAATAGATTACAATGTGTTGAAAAAAGAGAAAATCGATTTAAATGAACTCTTGAGCTTGTTAAGACAAAAAGATGTTTTTTCCCTACGAGAAGTTGAATATGGAATTTTAGAACAAAGTGGGGAGTTAAGTGTATTAAGAAAATATGAATATGATAACCCAACCAACAAGGATATGAATTTACCTTCCAAATCCGTATATCTTCCAGTAAGTTTAATTTTAGATGGAGAATTATTGAAAAAACATCTTGAGGTCATTGGTTTTGATGAAGAGTGGTTGTTAAAACAATTACATCGTTATGGAATTAATAAGGTTGAAGATGTTTTATATGCAGAATGGAAAAAGGACGAAGGATTATATGCTGTTTCTAAAAATGCAACAGAAAAGGAATAGTATAAATTAGTAATTAATTGTCGGATTTTCTATATGATATTGTGGGATATTATGCTATAATATTAAAAAGTTTCTAGAATAATAAGCAAATGACAGGGAGTAATATAAAAAAAGGGGATTGATCTAGGTAATCTGTTTATAGGGGGAGTATACATTTTTGTGGGGGAAGTAAACCCTCGGAAATGGTATGATATTAAAGAAACCTTATGGTAAAAATGGTAATTTTAAAGTAGAAGAAGCAATCGAATACTATAAAGATTGTTTTAAAAGTACATAAGTAAATATGGGATATGATATGGAAAAAATACGTAATGTTAAATTCAAGTATACATATATCGATATGGGTTCGGTAGCTGGATCCAATGATTTTCTAGAAGTAAGAAAAGACAGGATCTTTCTTGATGTGGGCAATGGTTTATACACAGGAGTGATTGACCATCATCATAGATTGAATGGGATAGTGATTCAAAACAGTATATACCGTAGTGCTACGAAGTTGGTCACCGCATATCCAGAATATATTCTTAATAATATCAGTGATCATGCCGAAGAGGTTGAGATTATATTACATAAGTCTCCGGATTTTGATTGTTATGCTTCTGCATTCTTGGTTGAACATTTAATCCAATATGGAGGTTTTCCTGAAAGATATGATGCTTTTGCCGATTATGTGGATATGGTCGATGCTGGATTAATTCGAATCAAGAAGGATAATTATCGAGAAGTCTATGGGATTGCTTATTCTATTTATAATGTTCTGGCTCAGGATTTGAAAGAAAATTAGAAGGAAGTAGACCAGAATCAATTCTCGATTTTACTACGGAATCGCTGGTATGAATTGTTTGACTTTGTTTTGGATTGGATTAATCAACACAAGAATTATAATCTTTATGGTGCAGATATCTTCGGACAAGGCAGTCCATTTGAAAAAGAGATTGCATATGTAGAAAAGGATTATGAGATTTATAAAAGAGAATTAGAAGATTCGACCATGTGTCAGCGTATTTGGTTAAAACTACCCCAAATAAATGATGATTCGAACGGACTGTATGAAGTAGAAGGACTTCTTTATAACAAGGTTCCGAAAAGCACATTGACCAAAGCTTGGGCTAGGGTAGATAGTGAAAATTCATCGGGAGATGGTTTTGTATTTACCTTTATTCCTGTCAGCATGGATCGTGAATTGTCNTCCTTAGCGAACGGTGAGTGTATTAGAACCAATCGAGTGATTATATCGGTTGAACCCAATAGTGGTTATTCTCTTAATGGACTAGCCAAGCAATTAGAAATTGCAGAAAAAGAGAAAGAAGATATGGTATTTGCAGACCATAAACACTTAATGCGATGCAGAGATAAGAGAAGGCCAGGCTTTAACCAAAGTTGGTGCTCTAATGACGACCCTTGGTATGATGGTCAGAATTTTAATTATACAATCGTTGACTCACCTAGAAGAGGCAGTATTTTAAGTCTAGATGAAATTAAAAAGATTGTACTGAATTATACGATTGCCAAATTACAAGAATTTTATTGTAACATCGTGTTACCATTTACCATTGATGATAAAAATGCCACTGAATTTTTTGAAAATCCTAAAAATCATATAAAATATGTAATTCAATTGCATGAAAATGGTGTTACAGATTATTTCTTAAATTATATTCAAAGATATCTTCGTTACACCCAGGATGACGATGAAAATATAGGCTGTAATAAATTCCGCATAACAACAGAACCCCTTTGTTTTGTAATCAAGGAAGATGAACAGTTGGAAATAGTAGCTGCTTCAAGAATGGAAAGAGCTTCGGAACAATCTGCATTAGCTGTGAGTACCATTGATTTAATTACCTATAAATACGGGATTGGCTTTATTAGTATCAATACTCATATGCCTAGCTCAAAGAAAAAAACCAGCTTCAAAGAGGCATTACGGATGAATTATGTAATTAGACAATCCTATCAGTATATCAGTAATTATTTTATAAAGGAGAAGTGTCTAATAAACACAGAGTTTTATAAGCCACTCTTATATTCTTCCGTAATACTTGATCCAGAAGGTTTTTATGAATATGAGAAGAAAGAAATGTTATATAAATTATGCAATTGCTTTGATTGGGATGAACCATATGCCAATAATACTTTTGTTGAATCCTCATTACAGCAGCTGTTTATGGAGATGAATAGCAATTGTTGTTATGGTTTTAGTAAAAGTGGAGGGGCGGTTATATGTACACCGGATCATAAAGTGCTGTCGGATAAGTACATAAGGAATCAGGTTAATACCTTTAAGACCATATATTATGAAATATTTCTTTTCTCCCTACATCAAAGGTTAAGCCTATTACGATTAGAAAATCTTCTATCAAAGTATGACGGTAGAAATAAAACAGGCCATTTGGGAAAATTAAGAAGGCAGATGATGAACTTTGTTACCCAAGGCTGGTTTAGTCAGATTACTGAAGATGAAGTTGGGCAAGAAATTTACCGGCGTTGGCAATCAGTGTTTGAATGTGAAAAACTTTATGAGGAGGTATTACAACAAATAGAATCCGTGGATGAATATAAAAATTCTAGGAAATCACAGTTGTATGAAAACTTATCCATCATTGTTTTTCCGCTTTTGTTAATACTTGAGATTATTGGATCAGGATTATTTAAGATAAAAGCTATTGGTCCTGAAGAGGGATTTGACTGGTGGATTACATCGGGATTCATCGTTGTATTCTCAATAATTACATTTTTATTGTTTAAATTAAGAAAACGATAAACTGTAAAAAACACCCGAACTCAATCTTTTATTGTGTTTTGGGTGTTTTTTTCGTAAAACTGCACAAGATGATAGGGGTACTTTCTTATCAAAGTCTAACAAATTTACTATTTTTGTATAGTTACCCTTACAAATTACTAGATTTTGTGTTAATATAAGGATAGAGAATTAATCTATCAACCAATTTATGAGAATTATTTGATTTTTTCAAATGAATTGGATGAATGATATAGAAACTATGGAAAACCGTTTCACACAATTCGTGAAACGGTTTTTAACAAAAAGCAGGTCGTTGGTATTCTAGTTAGGAGGTAAGCATATGTTTCAAGTGAATGATTATGTAGTTTATGGGAAGTACAGCGTGTGTAAGGTGGTAGATATCTGCACTCCCCCCTTTGATGGTGTTGATAAAACCATCAAATATTATATGCTGAAGCCTATGAGTGAAAAAGGAAGTACCATCTATACGCCGGTTGAAAACAATAAGGTGTCAATGAGAAATATCATGACAAAAGAAGAGGCAATGGAACTAATCGATAAGTTTCCTGAGATGGAAATGATATCAGTAGAGAATGAAAAATCCAGAGAATTATGTTATCGTAATTCCCTGCTGAAAGGTGACTGTGAAGAGTTGTTCAAAATGATAAAAACTTTATTTATAAGGAGAGAAGAACGTTTGGCATCTGGGAAGAAAATGTCTACAACAGATGAAAAGTATCTTCGTCAAGCAGAAGATAGTTTGTTTGAAGAATTATCCTTTGCATTTGGTTGGTCGAAAGAAAAAGTAAAAGATTATTTTATTCAAAAAGTTAAAAAATTAGGTGATTTTTCATATTTATAGAATGCGTATCTTGATATCCTTTTAACATTTCAACACAGTTTTATAGCCTGTTTTCTTCTCGGGGGTAATTTATAATCAGAGAATAAAACAGGCAAAACAATCCCTTGATTATAACTTTTACCCGTGATAAACTTAACTTCATTAATAATGGGAAAGAGGGTTACAAAATGATCAACAGTGAAGTGTTGGAGATACGAAAACAATTTAAACATGAAAATACAGCCATAACAAAATTTAGTGGTTGTTATATTGATGGGGAAAAAACTATTGTAACAAAATTTACGGAAACCTTCCTTTGTATGCCAGAGGAAGAAACCTTCAAATATTTTGAAATATTTAAGAAAACCTTATCTGGAACCCTAGGCAAGAATCTAATTCATATGGAATTTCCTTTGGAAACAGAGTTTAATGGTGGCCCTCAGGAGTTTCTATTAAAATTAAGGGATAGTGAGTTAAAGGATGAAGCATTGTTAGATGAGTTTTACCAAAGAATTATTGATATGTATGATTATACTGGTAATTATTTGATCTTACTTGTTTATTCTGCCTACGATGTACCTGGTAAAACCAATGATAATATCTTAATGGATGATGCTTCAGAGGAAGTTTATCGTTTCATACTATGCTCCATATGCCCAGTTAATCTTTCAAAACCAGGGTTAAGCTACAATAACGAAACCAATCAAATTCAAAAACGTATTCAGGACTGGGTAGTATCCATGCCTATGAATGGTTTCTTATTCCCGGCCTTTAATGATCGTAGTACTGATATACATAGTTTCTTATACTATTCAAAAAACCCGGAGGAATTACATAAAGATTTTATTGANCAAATGTTTGGCTGCCAAGTACCTCTCTCTGCCGGAAGCCAGAAGGAAACATTTCAAGCATTAATCACAGAGACCNTAGGTGATGAATGTGAATATGAGATTGTAAAAAACATTCATGAAAAACTCAATGAAATTATGGAAGAACATAAACTAAAGGAAATACCCGAGCCCCTTACTTTGGATAAGACAGAAGTAAAGAATTTATTTGCCGAAAGCGGTGTAAGGGAAGAAAAACTTGTTGAGTTAGAAAAAAATTATGACATGGTTACTGGGGAAAATGTGTCCTTATTGGCTACCAATATAGCCAATACCAGAACTTTTGAAGTAAAAACTCCCGATGTAGTGATAAAAGTAAACCCAGAGCGGACGGATCTTATTGAAACAAAAATGGTTGATGGTCGAAGATGTCTAGTCATTGAAATTAACGATCAGGTAGAAGTAAATGGTGTAGTAGTCAAACCTACATGCCAAAATGAATAAAGGAAGCTATCTTGATTTAATAATTTTTAATACTATGAAACAAGTAAAGACCTGGTACAAAGCATAACTACTTTTCTTTGTGCCAGGTCCTTTTTTATAAGAAAGTTAATGAAATCGGCTTGTCAATTTTATCATAACCTATCGGAACAATCAGTACATGTGCTAATTATGATAACTGGGACATGTCTGACTTACTGCTTTTTCTGATTTCTTGGTCTGTAAAATGGAAATTCCCCACTTTCTCTAATTTCTTGATATTTTTTTTGCATTAGGGTTTTGAAATCTTCAACATCTTCTTTTTGCATAACCTGAAGTTTTACTAGTTTATCAAGTATTTTCATTTCAGCTTTTAAATCGTTTCCAAGTAAATCGTATACTTCTTTTTTCTGTTTATCGGTTAGGGTATTCCATTTTTCATAAGCATCCTGCATCTTTTCTTCAAAAGAAGTTCTTTTACCTTGATGCTCTTTTTCAGAAAGTGTTACCGATTCAGTTTCTGTTACAGCTGCTAAGGTGGTTATTGGACTTAGACCTGCAATACCCACCAAACAGGCAAGAGCAAAACTCATCAATTTCGCTTTGTACATACTACTTCCTCGCTTTCCAAATTGACAATGGACTCATTAACTTTCAAGATTAGTATTACCAAAGCAAAGCTTGATTCAATGGGTAATAAGTGGGATAGAAGAATCTACTTATTGAACTTCTCTTGCAGGCATTTCCGTTGGAATAGAAGGAGTAGCTGTTGCGGGTTTTGGTGTATTAATTTCTCTTGTATAATTATGATCATTGCTACTGTTGTTTTCCTTAGCAAAATCATTATTTAAAGCAGTTCTTTTTGAGGGTGTTCCTTTGTTATCCTTTATATTATCCATAAATTACCTCCCAATTAAGAAAGAATACTATTTGTAACATAGATAGTGTTTGCCTATTGTGTAAAAGCTATGCAAAAGAAAGGTAAGCTACATAAATGCTAATGAAAAGAAATCAAAAAGAAAATATTAAAGGAAAATTTCAAGGAAAGTATGAAAGAAAGTGTTAAAGGAAAATGTTCAAGGAAAATATTAAAGGAAAGTATTAAAGGAAAGTATTGTATAAACAGAAGAATTATTCCATGTATTTGTGATTGTTATATCGAGAATTAACATTTATGTAACAACTATTTAAAAAATAAACAATATATTTTAACTTTTCACTTTCTTTATCAATATGTGATGAATGAATAGAGTCTCCTTACCCCTAGGAGTAAATATGTCAAGATTCTAGTGCAAAAAACTCTGTATTTATGGTACTTCCAGAGGTTTTTTGCATTTTATTTTTGAATACTATTTGCTTATTTCTTATATATAAAAGCAGGATATAATCCCTGAAAAGAGACAGGAATTACCAGTATTTAGGAAGAGGAACCATTATATTACTCTTGAACCGCAAGTTCTACTGTGGTAGTCTAAGAGGGCAGCAAGACAGAAGCCAATAAGGAGGAAGACAATATGAAAAGAATATTAGTAACCTTATGTACCTTATCACTGTCACTCTTAGGAACTTATGGCGTAAATCAGTTATCTCAAAGTAATGATAATAACGTTAATAATAATATAGAGACAGTGGCACAGATGGATGAAAAGGCAGCAGAAAGTGAAGAACTTCAAGCGGACAAGGATAAATCTGTAGCCGACAATGAGACTATCGTAGAAGAGACTTCAAAGAATCAGGTAACCCCTGAGGAAACAAAAGAAGCAGATGCTAAAACTAAAGATGAAACTACCAATGAAGTAGCAAGTAAAAAAGTTTCTAAAAATATAGCATCAAACAAGAATGTAAAGGAATATGAAAGCAAGAAAGTAGAAAACATAGAGGCTAAGACTTCTACCAAGGCAAGTGTTCCACAGGAAACTAAGAATAGCAACAATAAGGAAGGACAAACCTTAGTATATAAAAACGTAGATTTATCTTCCTGTAATTCAGTTGCTGAAGTAGTAAGTAAACTTCAGAAAAATGGATTAAAGGATATTAATATCAACAATATTAATGACATTGAGTCTTTAGAAAATATTATTGCTAACATTCAAAATAAGACTGGTGATACACAAAAGAACAACACCGGAAATAATAATACTCCTAGCAAGGAAGAGACTAAAAAACCAACGACACCAAGCCCTACGCAAAAACCTAGTACATCTACAGACAATACCAATAATTCTGGGTTAAGTAATTACGCTAGTGAAGTTCTTCGATTGGTGAATATTGAGCGTTCTAAGGCAGGATTATCCGCTTTATCAACAAACTCTACCTTAACAGCAGCAGCAGACAAACGTGCTCAGGAAACAAAACAATCCTTCTCTCACACAAGACCCAATGGAAGCTCATTCTCAACCGTATTAAAGGAATTCAATATTTCTTATAGAACTGCTGGTGAGAATATTGCCTATGGTCAGAGAACACCACAGGAAGTAGTTACTGGATGGATGAATTCACCAGGTCATAGAGCAAACATTTTAAATGCTAACTTTGGTAAAATCGGTATTGGTGTTTATCAGGCAAGCAATGGTACCATTTACTGGACTCAGTTATTTACCAACTAAGAGTTTTACTATGGATTATGTTGTTCATGTAACATATAAAATAGAACAGTAAATATCTAATCAATGAAAGTAATATAACAATAAAAAGGAGCGGTTATGCATTGATATGTATAACTGCTCTTTTTTACTTAAGTAGATCTGTTCTTTGAGCTTGCCAATAAAAAGTATATTGAATTTGTACACTGAGCTTGCTACTTAAAAAGTAAATTGGAGCTGCACTTTGAGCTTACCAAAAAAGTAAATTGAAGCTGCACTTTGAGCTTACCAAAAAAGTATATTGAATCTGTACACTGCCCTTGCTACTTAAAAAGTAAACTGAAGCTGTATTTTGTGCTTGCCATATACTCAGTTTTATACTGGACTATAAACTCTATAGTAGCCTTGAGGAAGGCCGCAGACTGGGCATCTTACAGGTGCACATAAGCCGCTCAAAATATTTCCACATGACATGCAAATCCACAGTACACTTACAGGTTTACAAAATACTTCATTTCGAATGACATTTTCATATACCGGTTGAAGTTCTGATGCATGGTTTAATTTAATATTTGCAACTCCATTAAAAAGTGAGGCGATATCTGTATAACCTTCTTCGTTGGCTATTTCTGCATAGGATCGATACATAGTATTACCAGCGTAATTTTCAGTTTGGATACCGGCATATAAATTTTCAGAGGTATTAGGTAACACTCCTTGATTTATTTGTCTCAGCCATATTCTTGCGAGTTCTTTGTTATTTCGTGTAATAATATCAAAAACATTACTAATTTCGATTAAGGTTTCCCTTCTTGCTTGATCAGCATATAACTCAAAAATTGTGGAAGACATCAGTTCGTAATCATAAGCATTAAGTAAGTTTTGATAGGTTCTACTTTGTTGAAAGTCCATGTTTCCTCCATCGTTAACAAACCGGTTGCTATATTGTATGATTTTAATTCCCCATATATGTGAAAGCCAGGAAGGCTAATTGATCTTATNATGTAAAACTGGCATGTAAATAGGAAGGTTACATGCCAGNTTTTTGAAATAATAGGGATATTAAAAAGTATNTAATTTATCAGTAGCTTCCTTAATTGCCTTTTGAAGGATTGCATTAACATNATTACCAATAACATCCAAGCCATCAGCACTTACCGTGGTAAAATCACGAATACCTAAAAATGCAAAAACTTTTTTTAGATAGCGGTCTCCCATTTCCATGGAAGCTCCNGGGNCTTCNGAATAGTAACCACCCCTAGTGACAATATTTATGGCTTTTTTATTTTTGCAGAGCCCGACGGGGCCATTTTCCGTATATTGAAAGGTAATCCCGTTTACACAGATATAGTCTATATAAGCTTTTAGAATTGCTGGAATGCTTAGATTCCATAGTGGCTCAGCAATAAGGTATTTATCTGCTTCTAAAAATTGATATGCATACTTTAAAATGGGATGGTTTTTACTTTCATCATTTTTTTGGCCAAACAAAGAATTTAAATCATCTAAATTTAGAAAACCAATATTCTCCTTGTATAAATCCAAAGTAATAATATTATCCTCAGGGTGTTTTTCTTTATATGCCGCAATAAAGGCATCCGAAATTTGAAAAGTCCTTGACTCCCCTTTTGGTTTGGCATTTGCCTTAATGTATAAAACAGTACTCATATATTTTCCTCCATACTTTATTTGGTAGTGTCAAGTCTGACACCCCTTTTTTCCTTCAAAACCTTTATTTATCTGGGGTTACATAGTTTTTTAATAAAAATAACAATGACCCCCCTTTTTCATG
>JGI24710J26742_10003201_pt1 | contig 14015 bp, 14 predicted proteins | sample BioPla2DNA2_FD_26742 | JGI IMG/M metagenome (IMG submission 26742) | reverse complement strand
CAGTGTCTTCTACAGTAAATGCCACATCAGTTGCCTTAAGATATCCGTAAGGTGCAAATTCCTCACGAAGTACATAGGTCTTACCTACTTCAAGCTTCTTAATCACATGAGTCTCGCCTGCTTTAGAAGTCCAAGTGTCAATTACTTTTCCATCCTTATCAAGAACGGTAAGTGTTGCACCGGAAAGCTCTGCACCGCTTGTAATGTCAACCTTTGTGAACTCAAAGGTAGTAGGCATATTAGTAAAGTTAGCACTGTACTCTGCCACTTTTACATCCTGTCCCTTATATTCAGCGGTAAAAATGATTGCTGTTTCACTTGAAACATAACCCTTAGGAGCTTCAATTTCCTTTGCGGAATACTTACCAAAAGGATAATCCTTCACAAACTGGATTACTCCGTTTGCATCAGAAGTTGCCACTTCTAAAAGAGTGCCTGCTTCTACAATTACTTTACCTTCTGCATTTACAATATCTTCATAAGCATACAAGCCAAATACTGCACCTGCAATCGGTGTTTCATCCTCTGCATCCTTCTTAATTACGGATAAATCAAGTTTCTGTCTGTCATTTGCAAATGTGAGGCTTTCCTGAATCACAGGAGTCTTATCATCTACATACACAAAGGTTACGAACTGCTCTTCTGCATTCAATACATAACCATAAGGAGCTTCCACTTCCACAACTCTGTACTTTCCAAGAGGAAGGTCTGATACAGTTGCCTTACCATCTTCTCCGGTAACAACAGTTGTTACAAGGTCGCCTGCAGAATAATACTTGTTTCTGTTTCCGTTCTCATCAGTCTGCATATCTGCTGTGTAAATATCTTCAGCTGCATAAATTTCAAACTTTGCACCTGCAAGGGAACCTTCTACATATACAAATTCCTTTTCTTCAGAATCCGCAAATAAGCCACCCTTATAAGAATCCAAAGTCTCACCCTTCTTCTCGATCACAAGCTGACCAACCGCAGGAGCATCTTCATACTCTACAGTAATAATCGCTTCGTAAGTGTCGGGGTCCACTTCATAGAAAGTATCAGTATCAACTTTTACTTCTACATAATTGTCATTGAGTACATATCCGTAAGGAGCTGCTACTTCTTCAATACGGTAATTACCAAGTGGTAATACATCCGGCAGAATCAAATCGCCATCTGCATCAGTAAAGAACGAAGTATGAATTTCCTTTGAAGGATAGGTTGTAATCATTTCCACATACTGGTTGGTATCCATGTTGAAAATCTTAAACTCTGTGTTAGGAATCAGAACTGTCATTCCGGTATCTGCATCCATTTTGATTACACGGAGTTTTGCAGTAAACTCTCTGTCAATGAACACTCTCCAAATCTGAGGCTGATTAGGATTGTTTTCAGTAATATGCACCTCGAAAGGCTTGATAGTCTCCATATTATGAGGTGTTACTGTTTCAATCACAACATAAGTTCCATAAGGGATAGGAATTGTAACAAGATGTCCCTTTGCATCTGTGAAAAGCTGTGTTTCTCCATTTGCACCAATCACAACAGGAGTCGCACTGTCAAAATCGAAACTACCATCTTCTTTTACGGATAAAGATGACTTAAGATAAGCCGTAAAACCAGCCTGTTCAAGTAACGGAGCTTCTGTGTCTTCTCCGTTGTCAGATACCTTAATCATCTGGAAAGGCTGCTTCATAACCTGCTCTGCTGAAGTTGTGCTTCTTGATACTTCCGTAACAAGATCACCTTCATAATCACAGACTACATCATGCTCTTCCTCGTCTAAAAGGTATCCTTCCGGTGCAGTGATTTCCTTTACATAGTAATTTCCAAGATAAAGGTTATTCACTTCCGCATCACCGTTTGCATCAACTGTCAAGGTTGCTACCAAATCATTTGCTTTGAACACAACACCTGTAGCACCATCCGGATGCACAATATCTTCACGGGCATACAAACCATACACTGCTCCCTCAAATGAAGCATCGCCCTGTGGTACTGCAAGACCTGTTTCCTTATCTACCTTGTAGATATGAATCTTTGCAGTTGTTCTGTCATTTACAAACGCATGACTAAAGGTAGCCTTTGCAGTAGTTTCTGACAGATAGTTGAAATTGAAGCTGTAAACATCACTACTGTTTCTAATATATCCAAAAGGTGCCTGGGTTTCAGAAATATAGTAGCTGTTTGCAATCGGTAAATCCAAAGAATATGCAGCTTTGCCATCTTCTCCAGTAGTCACTGTCTGTAAAGCAGTACCTTTGGTTACGATTACCTGACCTGCATAATTCTTGATATCATTGCCTGCATAAAGAGTATATTTGCCTCCATCAAGCGGCTTATCAGTTTCAGAATCCTTCTTCATCACAGATACTTCTGCCTTCTGTCTGGTATTCTGAATGGTTGCTGATTCATACTGCACTTCCACATTCTGATCCTTGTACTCAATCTTTACAGTCACAGGAGTTGTGTTAATGGTATAGCCATCAATGCTCTTCGTTTCTGTTACTACATAAGTTCCAAGGTGAAGGTCTGTAAGAACTACCTGACCATCGGTTCCGGTAACAAGGTTTTCTGCAATCAAATCGCCTTTGCTATAGACCTTAGTTCCATCTGCCTTATAGATGTCTGCACCTGCAGTCACTTTAAAGGTTGCTCCCGGTAACTTTCTTAACTCATAAGTGAAGTTACTGCCATTCCATCCGGTTAGAACTTCACCTTCCTTATAGATGGTAAGCGCTCCAAGCTGTTCCTTATCAGTTGCAGTAAAAGTAGTTGTCTGACCGGCTTTTACGGTAAGTGTATGAACCTTGTCACTAATCACATAACCTGTAGGAGCCTGAATCTCTTTTACATAGTAAGTTCCGGCAACCAATGCCTTTGAAGTCGCACTTCCGTCACTTCCGGTTGTAATGGTATCTACTTTATTGGTACATCCGCTGTCAGTATAAATACCATACTTTGCACCGGGAAGATTCACTCCACTTTCCTCGTCCTGCTTGATAATCTTTCCATAACCGATATTCTCAGTCTTAACCTTGAAATATGCTGACACAGGATCAACGGTAGGCTTTTCGGAAATAAATTCCTGATAGCCATCTTTTCCGGTAAGCCAGAATACACAGCTTGAAGTCGGTTCCACTGCACCGATGGTAGAACTCATGGATGCCATTGTTGAATTGGTGTTTACTGATGTTGTATGAATGGTAACACTGTTTCCACTCTTCTCAACATTGTAACCGCTTAAGGAAATATTGAAGTTTCCTAAGACACCGTTTCCATCGGTCAATGTGGTTTCAAATCTCTGATTTGCATCATTCCACTTTAATTCATAAGTGGTTGCACCACTCTTTGTCGCACTGGCAAAGCTCGGTCTTGTCGCATAATAAGATGCACTAATACTGCTCTTAAGACCCAAATAGTAATTGTAAGAGTTTGTTGGATTAGGTGCTGAATCACACAGCTTCTTAGCTGCTGAATCATCTGAACCCGTTCCAAACAGATTTCCTACAATGACCCATACCATCGCCTGTGTTGCAATAAACTGGTCGCACTGGTCATTAGTGGGTGGTTCTGCTTTGTTACTTCCATATCCGAAATACAGACAGTATGCTAACAATTTTTCTTGTGCAGCAGATAAGTTTGTGTTCGGATTCTCAAAGCTGTTCATCAACTGACCGCCATCTGCAGCGAGACCGAAATTCATACAATACGCCGCATTGCCATCAATGATTGCATAAAGAATCTTTTCATGACTGTGCCCAGGTCTTAACTCACTTACTTCGCCGACATTTCTTGCCGAAGCATACCAAAACTGAATCTTGGCACTCGGACTGGCAGCAAACGTGGTCATTCCATTTGCGAACAAAGTGGTGAACATAGTAAGCACGGCTAAAAAGCCTGCCATAAAACGTTTAAACTTCTGTTTCACTTTCATTCCTCCTTAATTTTTGGCACAAAAATAGCAGGTCACTTTCATGGCCTGCTACTTCTGTTATTATTAATTTGTTATCTGAGACAGCGGAACTCATAAAACTCTGTTCCATTGTTATTATAAACACCTGCGTAAACAATGTTGAATACCTGACCATTTTCAAGTAACAGCATATTTGCTATGTAAGTTGCAATGGCATCCTCACTTCGCAATGGCTGTCCCGAAATCGTTCCTGCAATATTCAAATCTGTTTCTACGAACACACTGTAATAGCTGTTCTCCAAACCGTCATACGGATAATACTCATCGTACTCTTCCTGTGTAATTCTTCCTTCAGCTAACGCATTTGCAAGATTGTCCTGCGTTGTTATCATACCTCCCGCCTGACACTTTGCAATCGCAAGTGACACAACGTTCTGCGGATTATATCCAACTGCCTGAGCAGGTTGTTCCGGTTCCGGCTGCGGCTCCTCTGTAGGAGCTTCAGTAGGCTCCGGTGTAGGTTCACTCGCCTCTTCCTTCTGCGGTTCCTGCTCTTTTGGTTCCTCTGTAGGTTTCGGTGTATCTTCTGGTTTCTGCGTTTCTTCCGGTTCTTGTGACTGTGCATCACTGTTTTCTTCTTTCACATCTTCTGCGGACTGATAAGGCTCTTCCGTAACCGCTTCTGCATCTTCCTCTACTGTTTCTGCTTCTTTCACGGTTATTTCTGTCTCCTCGCTTTCTGCAACAAGAGTTTCTGTTTGTTCCGCTGTCTCTATTGTTTCCTCATAACCGACTGAAGTTTCAGTGCTAATATCTTCTGAATTACTGCATCCGGCTACTGTCAAAACCATTACGGATAAAAGAATCATCAATAATCTTTTCATAATCGTCACCTATCCCTTTCCGTAAGAGGGATAGGCTTTAGTGTCCGTGCCCGTCCACCCTTACTGTGTGAACATTATACTATTGGTACACGGGACACTTACTTGGGTCGGTCCCGTACTCGATACATATTAAACTCCTTCCATTATACCATCTTCTTCAAAGCGAAGAAATACTTAACTAATCGACGGTTCTTACGATAATTCATAAAAGTCTTCATCATACCGCTTTCCTCCCTTCTTATGGTGTCCCTGCTCTTACAAAAGCAAGAAAAACTCTGCCTACCAGTCCTAACAGCAAAAGGAAGACTTTTGCCATATTTAAGACCAACTGCAACGCATTCAGCACAAGCCACGCGATTGCTTTTAATATTGCTACCAAAACACTGCCTAATCCGACAAAAAATCTTCCTACCATATTGCTACCTCCTACAAATAACTCATTGCCAAATTGGAGATTACCTCATCATCCATTATCTCTTCGTCCAATTTACTCAATTCCTGCGGTTGTTCTGAAACATATGACTGAAATACTTTTTCTTCCTTCACCCCCAGGCTGATTCTCAACATTTCATCCTTGGCTGCTATAACAGCTTCCCGTATAATCTTCTCTTCCAGTTCGTTCAACTCTTCCCTTGTTACATACTCAATAGGTTTTTTCTTCACTGTCATAAAAGATTCCTTGCCAAAGTTGTTAATATAGAAATCAATTGCATCTATCATAAACTGGCTTTTTGATTTGCATACTTCCGTATTAAGATTAGCTAAGACTTCATTAATCCTTTTATGCTGTGGATTTTTTACATTAAACCTACAGGTATGCCTTACAATATGCTCCATAGCCATTTCTAACCCTCCTTATGCTAGCTTCTTTGCCTTTCTCAGAGCTGTTGTAGCTAATTGTTCAAATCCCTTCGCATTTGCCCTTATATCGGTGATATAAGTGATATTATTCTGCGAAATACCACCAAACAACTTCATGACAGATGCACCGCCACCAACAAACACAATCGGTGTCGTAGAAAGGTTATAGCCATACTCACGAATTGAGTTATACACTCTTTCGCAAAAAGCCTCAATCTCCGACTTTGCAATGTCATAATATTTTCTATCAATCTCACACCTTCCGGTTCGCATAATCTCCTGAATGTATGATTCATCAAGCTCACCATTCAACTGTCTGACACACTGTTCATTAATCGTTCTCATGCAGGTAATCAGTCCCTTAGGGATAGTTACACACTTTGCTTCATTCGGAGCTTTATCTTCGACAGGCATAATATCAATCGTCCAAGAGCCAATATCTACAATCAATGTTTTCCTGCCAAATGTGATAAGCTTATCAAATACCGCCGCATAACACTGTGGAAATACAGCTGCATTCTCCACTAATATATGATACTTAATGTTCTCAAACAGAAACTCAATATCTTTTTCTGTGGTCAGGTACTTAATAAAGTCTGCTTTTTCACTACCGAACCTAGTAAGTGGCAACCCTACTGCCAAGAACACTCTTGCTTCACATAATCCTCTTCTTTTCAGTTCCTTTGCTACTGCCGCCAAAGTCAGAAGATAAAACGTGTCATCCTCTGTCTTTGTACTCCTTACTTCCTGTCTTCCACCACCGACCTTATAATACTTACCCTTATACTCAAGAACTCCATCATATAATGCAGGTTCCGTTGTAATCTCCTTCACTCCGGTAACAAATACCTGAGTTGCAGTTTTTATATTACTCCAGCCATGGTCAATACCAATAACTTCAATTTTGTTATTCATATACAATTCCTCCTAAGCTGTTCTTTTTATATCTTTCCTAAGCTTCCTCTTTCTACGAGAATGATTACTTTTCTCATCATTCTCCATCAAGCATTGCGTTGTTCCCCAACACTTTCGTTCTTGAAAGTAATAGCATTTCCTGCAATCATGTTCTATACGAAATTGATTAATTCTTTCCTTACGAACAATCCGCCTATAACGATCTACTGCTGACTTCATATCAATCAGTTCTTCTTTAATGCCATCTTTTCTATGCTGGTTCTCCAACATAATCTGTCTGTTTGTACGTTTCACTAACTGCCGGAATTCCTTTTCATTCCTAACAGCATAAAAGTTCATTTTCTTATCCACTCACTTCACCCCCGTTTAAGGAGAAGTGTTTTTGGACTAATTCCTCATATTGCTTGTCTGAATCTCCGGCAACCTTACACATTGCAAAAATCGGTAATGTCAAGATTATAACTAACACGATAATCAAAACCTTAATCATGCCACACCTCTTTCTGCTTACTAACCACCTCCACAATCTTATTGGTGCTTGGTAGTAACTCCATTAGCTTATGAATTTTTACTGTCATATGGTCCTCCTTCAAATAAAAAAGTAGGACTAAGTCAGCACGGTATTTTCATACCTTTCATAAGCTAATTTAGTCCTACCTAAAATCATTATTCAGTTGTTACATTTGCTTTTTCAACAAGACCAGTCGCTTGTTTTGTCTAATTGGTTCTATTGCGACAGTTTCGTTCAAAAAGCCTAATAGAAGAAGGACCAAATCAGCGAAACCCTTGATTTTATGCGGGTTCATCTAACTTGGTTCTATTATAACAGTTTCGTCTATTCTTCTAACTATGCCTGTTGCCTTCATAATTTCCTCCAGTTTTACTAATTTGCTTTAGATTTTTTGTAATCCTAGTATCTGTAAATGGAGGTATTTTATACCTTATTCTGCGTCTTGCTTAAAAAGAGTCCGCCTGCGGCAACCAGTTTGCGATAGATCCCATATTTCAGGCTTCGATACTTTGAAATAAAAACTTTTTAAGATTCGAAGCTTTCGATCATTGTATATTCCTCTACTACTTCCTCATTAACAAGAAGAGACATACATGTATATCCATTGTCCTCAAAATAAATAAGCGATACGGAATCACCAGAATTCCCAACTACATCATAGAGACCCGGCATCACCTCGATCAGCTCTCCATAATAGGACATGCCTCCTTGCGTAGGATGCTCACTGTCTATATAAATCTCAGCATTTCCAATCGCTTCCCCTTCTGGCGCAGAATACATATTAATCGTCAATACCGACTGTCCAAGCGATCCACCGTAATAGCCTGCAATGCTTAAGCCACCGAACGGGCTGTGATAAACGCTTTCATCTGCATACTCTTCATCTGCAAACGCTTCACCACCCGCAGTCGGCGTTTTCGAATTCACAATTTCACAGTCCTTCATTTCCAATCCCATGAAACCTTCCTCTATTCTTCCCGTTATCGTAGCAAAATCACCATTTTTCACCTTGGTTATGACTTCATCCGCTACATAACAATCGATTGAATCAATCTGCCAGGCATCAAACGGATCCGCCAAGCTGACATAATAGGAGCCTTTTTCACCGCCTATATAGGATATCTGCCCTGTCAATCTCATAACCTTATTCAAATATTTTTCCTTTGCAGCAACAGGATTATCATTCATTTCCTGCAGCAAATCGGATACCTCGCCCCAATAATCGACCTGTCCGGATTCCGCAGCTTCTGCCTTCGTTTCTTTCTTTTCCTCTGCCTCTTTCTTTTCTTCTCCCCCTGTTTGCTCTTGAGAGACTGTGGACTGCTGACTGCTGTTATAAGAAGCTTCTTCGTCCTGTGCCTCTGCCACGATGCAGATAACAAAAGCCACACCAAGCATAACACCCATGATTCCAAGCTCTGTCAAAACAGAGACTCCGGTTTTCCAGAATATTTCCTTCTTCCGCAACAGGATTGCCAACAGCAGAATCAATCCAAATGATAAGGAAAGGGCACTCCATATAATCAGATCAATATAGATGCCCACATCCACCATACCCATCAATGCACCAAAGAAATAAAACCCCGAAGCTGTCGCCACTGCAGGGATATGCTTTCTGCCTGCAATCCCTACAATTCCTGCCACAAGCCACGATACTGCCAGCACCATTCCGGCTGTGCCACTGACTTTTCCATTGCCTTCAAGGGTGTTTGCTACACCTACTGCACAGGATTGAAACGAAATCCAGAAGAATAAAACAATCGATACAATTCCGATTACCAGTCTGCAGGAGCTAAAGAGCATTCCTCTTTTCACATCCGGTTCCATATTGATATTGCTCTGCACAACACCCCGATTCACAGGCTGCTGCCCGTAATTTGCCCCTTGAAAACCGCCAATTTGACTTCCACATTCCGGGCAGAACTTTACACTGCCATCCATCTCTTTTCCACAATTTGTACACTGCATCTGTATACCTCCACTTTCATTTGTATTTGTCTTTTCTCCATTCCCGGAAAACATCTCATATTTTTACAAAATTGGGACATAATATTCCGTGTTTCTGATCTTTAACACAATTTTACATTCTTTATGTGTTAAAGTCAAGAATATTGCAGAGCTTTAACACACAAGGACTACACAACATGAAAATATATACTTACAAAGGAAAGAAAAACCTTTGCGGCGAACGTATTCGGGAAGCTCGATTAAAACAGCGCCTTTCACAATCTGATTTAGCTGCACAATTACAAATCGCCGGAATCACAATAGAACGCGACAGTATAAGCCGCATCGAAATCGGAACACGCTTTGTTCCAGACTATGAACTGAAAATTTTTGCAAAAGTGCTTAAGGTGACTGTAGAATGGCTACTGGAAGAATAGTGCGTTCCTCAAGTCCGTTCTGCCTCCAAAACCTCTCGAAACAGTTCATATCCCCCCCTTCTCCTCTTCCCACCTTTTTTTGCCTTCTTCCTTTAAAGTACCGCGAAAATAAGCCATGTCGTTATCCGAAAACAAGCACACCAGTATCAGCCATTCCTCGGCACAGCACTGTCCCATTTTGATTTTTCTTAACCCTTCCAAGACTGCCTTGAAATACAAATATAATATATCTTTCGAAAACTGTTGAAAAATTACATCTCCCTAATCGTCCCAATACCTTAAATATCTTTTATCCGATACCACAGACTTCTCCGAAACCGAAGTTTCCACCGGTAGTATGCTCCTGATAATAATCTCCATAATCTTCCTCATGCTTGCAGGGAAAATAAATAATCTTCGACGAATCTTTCATCAACAGCGAATAAGCAATCTTCAAATATTTGTACGCCCCACCCATCCTGACTGTTCCCTTCCATTTTGCCATTCGAGCATGACAAAATGTGTCATTCTCATAGAATCAGTAAAATTTTTAATAGAAAAAGGTTGACGTAACCGCCAACCTTCGTTCCATCTTTTTCTATCTTATTATATCATTTGATGCACTGTAACATACTTTTGATTCTGACCATTAGGTTTATCAGGATATCTTTTCCTGAATATCGACTTGGGTCGCCACTTGTTCCGGTCACTTTACATCTTTTCCAAAATCATACGAATATTCATCATCTAACGGAACAATAATGCAGAATACATCACCTTCCCTAAAAGGCACAACATTCCTTAACATAAAATATCCAAACAGAAAGATGCCCGGTTCAAACCAAACCGGGCACCACGCTTATTCCACTATTTCATTTCAACAAAAATTTCCTCACTCTACATCAATCTGGCAGGACCGCATCGTCTCCAATGCAGCCTCATGCTTTTCAGGCGTCACTCCGGCACAGCAGGAAGAATCTACAGAAATCTTCATTTCCGGGAAATTCGCTTTTAACAGCAACGCATTAGAAACAACACAGATGTCAGTACATAAGCCAATCAGCTGAATCTCCGTATCGTCGGTATCATATTCCCGAACTAGCTCTACCAGATCCACAGAACCGAAGGTCGGCTTACAGACTGCCCGGAAACCCTTTGTCTCCAATGCTTCCTGAACCCTTTTATCCAACTGCCAGCCTTCTGTATCCTTGATGCAGTGAGGTACCGGAAGCTTCCTTCCCTCCTGCGTATTCCTATAATTTTCATTATGTGTATCATAGGTTGCAATCAGATCTCCTTCAAAATTTCTGATTTTCTCTGTTACATGCTCTACAATACCTTCTGCCTCTTTCGTGCCCAGTGCACCGTCTACAAAATCCTTCTGCATATCCACTACGATCAATACTTTTTTCATACCCTTACTCCACCTTTGGCAGCTTGGCAAGTGCTTTTGCCAGCTCTTCGTCCGTCGGAATGTAATCTCTCATCTCACCGTCATTATATCTCTGATAAGCTACCATATCAAAATAACCGGTACCGGTCAGACCGAATACGATGTTTTTCTCTTCTCCGGTTTCCCTGCACTTCATTGCCTCATCAATCGCTACCTTGATCGCATGACTGCTCTCCGGCGCCGGAAGGATACCCTCCACTTTGGCAAAGGTCTGTGCCGCCTTGAATACCTCGGTCTGCTCCACGCTTCTGGCGCTTAACAGTCCCTGATCATACAATTCAGATACAACGGAGCTCATGCCATGATAACGCAGACCTCCTGCATGGCTTGCTGACGGGATGAAGCCGCTGCCCAGTGTATACATCTTTGCAAGCGGACACACCTTTCCGGTATCACAGAAATCATACGCATATTTTCCTCTGGTCAGGCTCGGACAGGATGCCGGTTCCACCGCCACAAGCTCATAATCCGCCTCACCTCTTAATATTTCTCCTGCAAACGGTGAAATCAGACCGCCCAGATTGGAACCGCCTCCGGCGCAGCCAATGATCATATCTGCTTTGATTCCATATTTATCCAGTGCCGCCTTTGTCTCCAGACCGATAATAGACTGATGCAGCAGCACCTGTGTCAATACAGAACCGAGCACATAGCGGTAACCTTCCTGACTTCCCGCTGCCTCTACTGCCTCAGAGATGGCACAGCCGAGGCTTCCTGTCGTACCCGGAAACTCTTCATTGATCTCCCGTCCGATCTTGGTACTCATGGACGGAGAAGGGGTTACCTTTGCTCCATAGGTACGCATGACCTCACGGCGAAACGGCTTCTGCTCATAGGAACACTTCACCATATAAACCTGACAGTCCAGATCAAAATAGGCACATGCCATGGAAAGCGCCGTCCCCCACTGACCTGCTCCCGTCTCTGTGGTCACACCCTTTAATCCCTGTTTCTTTGCATAATACGCCTGTGCAATCGCAGAATTTAATTTATGGCTGCCTGATGTGTTATTGCCTTCAAATTTGTAGTAGATGTGTGCCGGTGTATCCAGCTTCTTTTCCAGACAATAGGCACGTACAAGCGGTGACGGTCTGTACATCTTATAAAAGTTACGGATTTCCTCCGGTATATCGAAATAAGGAGTCGTATCATCCAGCTCCTGCTTTGCAAGCTCTGTACAAAAAATACCGGATAATTCTTCCAACGTAACCGGCTGCAGTGTGGCTGGATTTAAAATCGGTGCCGGCTTTTTCTTCATATCAGCCCGGACATTGTACCACTGCTTTGGCATCTCCTGTTCTTCCAGATAAATCTTATATGGTATTTCACGCATTCTGCTTTCCTCCGTTCGTACATAATCTATCTTCTATTTTATGGGTTGTCTCATACTACGTCAAGGAATATCTCTCCCGCCTGAATCTTCCCTTCCTTTTCCAGCGTGATCCGCTCATATTGTTCTGTATTCGTCACGATCACCGGCGTAACGGTACGGAAGCCCTCTTTGCAAATTCCGTCCAGGTCCATCACGCAAAGCAGCTCACCCTTCTTCACCGGATCACCGTCCTTAACTTTTACCTCAAAGTATTTCCCTTCCAGTTTCACCGTATCGATTCCCATGTGGATTAAAAGTTCGGTTCCCTGTTCATTGTGCAGTCCAATGGCATGCTTCGTTTCAAAAACCATGTCCACTACACCGTCAAAAGGTGCATACATCCTTCCGTCCTCCGGCTCAATGGCAGCACCGTCCCCCAGCATCTTTTCCGAAAAGACACCGTCTTCCACCTCAGACAGGGGAATTGCCGTTCCGTTCATGGGAGCTGCAATACGGTTATCCTCTGCAGTACTCTTCTGTACCATCCGTTCTTTCTGCACAGGCACCCCGGACAGTGTATCGTCCGATGCTTCCTGCTCTAACTCTCCCATGATCTTTTCTGCTGCCGGAGATGCCAGAAAATCTTCCAGATTAGATTTGATCACCGTCACCTTCGGTCCGTAAATGACCTGTACCCCGTTTCCTTTTTTTGATAATCCCTCTGGCACCGCTGGCATTTAATGCGGCTTCATTTACCTTTCCGGCATCCTTTACGGTCGTTCGAAGTCTCGTTGCACAGCAGTCCACATCGCTGATGTTATCTGTACCGCCAAGCCCTTTTACAATAAGCGGGGATACCTGATCTGCCGTCTCTCCTCCCGATACAGCAGCATGACTGCCGGAAGCCTTTTCTTTCTCCACATCTGCCCTTGTATAGAGCTTCACATCCGCATCTCCTTCTTCCCGTCCCGGCGTTTTATAATCAAATTTGCGTATCAGAAAACCAAACAGGAAATAATATACTGCAAAGTAAACGGCTCCTACCGGCAGGATAGAAACCCAGTTCGTCTTGGCATTTCCCTGCATGATACCGAATAAAAACAGATCGATCAAACCGCCGGAGAAAGTCATTCCTACCCCTACCTCCAGAATATGCATAAGCATATAGGCGGTTCCCGCAAAAATACAGTGAATGACATACAATAATGGCGCCACAAACAAAAACGTAAATTCCAGCGGCTCCGTAATACCGGTCAGCACAGAGGTTAATGCCGCAGAAAGCAGAAGACCTCCTACCTGTTTTCTCTTTTCCGGTTTTGCCTGTCTGTACATGGCAAATGCCGCTCCCGGCAGACCAAATATCATGAGTGGAAATTTTCCGGTCATAAATCTGGTGGCTTCCACACTAAACCGTTCGATTCCGGGTGGCGCAAGCTCTGCAAAGAAAATATTCTGCGCCCCCTCAATGAGCTGTCCGTTCACTATGGCAGTTCCTCCTACTGCAGTCTGCCAGAACGGCAGGTAGAACACATGATGCAGTCCGAACGGAATGAGCGCCCGTTCCATCAGACCATACACCCAGGTTCCAGCATAACCGGAACTTAACACTACATCACCAACCTTGTAAATACCGCTCTGCACCGGCGGCCAGAGATAAAACATGAGGATACCGACAATCAAAAACACAATGGCACTGATGATTGGTACGAACCGTGTTCCGCCAAAAAAGGATAACACCTGCGGCAGCTCAATCTTATAAAACCGATTGTGAAGTGCCGCCACACCCAGCCCCACGATAATTCCACCAAATACGCCCATCTG
>JGI24710J26742_10003200_pt1 | contig 14016 bp, 16 predicted proteins | sample BioPla2DNA2_FD_26742 | JGI IMG/M metagenome (IMG submission 26742) | reverse complement strand
TACCTTATCAGATTGAGGAATTCGTTGCGGGTGCGCGAGCTTGACAGGAAGATGCCGGAAAAGGCGGAGGTGGTGGTAATTGCATTATGCTTCTCTACTCCGCGCAGTTGCATGCAAGTGTGATGGGCCTCGATTACCACCGCAACCCCTAAGGGATGAAGAGCCTCTTGAATGCAGTCTCTGATTTGAACGGTAAGCCTTTCCTGCACCTGAAGACGGCGGGCGTAAGTTTCCACCACCCTGGCGATTTTGCTCAGGCCTGTGATTTTGCCATCGGGGATATAAGCCACATGACATTTGCCTATGAAAGGCAGCATATGATGTTCGCAAGTGGAGTAAAGGTCGATGTCCTTCACCAGCACCATCTGCTTGTATTGTTCATCGAAAACGGCCTTGCGGATGATGGCCTTCCCATCCTCCTGATAACCTTTAGTCAGATATTGCAGGGATTTTGCCACTCTTTCGGGTGTTTTGAGCAGGCCTTCCCTATTTGGGTCCTCTCCTAAAAGACTGAGAATGGCCTTCACATGCTTTGCTATTTCTTCCGTCACCTGCGGTTCGTATTCATCTTCTCTTAGATATGCCATAGTGGCGCAAATATAAATAAAATTGCAAGAAGTAGGAAAATATTTTGAGGTATGGAAAAAAATTCTATCTTTGCGCAAAATTACAGATAGAAGAGATTATGTTTTGGACTTTGGAACTTGCAAGTTCATTGGATGATGCCCCATGGCCGGCAACAAAAGACGAACTTATAGATTATGCCAACCGCTCCGGCGCGCCGGAACAGGTGATAGAAAACTTGGATGAACTCGAAGATGACGGCGAGGTGTATGAGACCATAGAGGACATCTGGCCCGACTATCCCACAAAGGATGACTTCTTCTTTAACGAGGACGAGTATTAGCCGCATAATCGCTTAACATGCGCGGCCCGGCTTTCGAGTCGGGCCGTATTGTTTTAATATGTTGCTGCGACAAGTTAAATCATCAAGCGATATATCCATGCTTAACAAGGTCCTCTTTTGATTTGATTGGAAAGGTGTAGCCGTCACGAAGTAAGAACAAATCATCAGACAACTCAAGAATGGCATCATATAAGTGGTCGGAAACGATGATTCCTTTGTGTTTCTTTTCTTCTTGAATAAGCGCCCGCATGCTCTCCACATACTTGGGCGCTATGTTTAAGAATGGCTCATCCAAAATGCAGAAATCAGCTTTCGATTTGAGGACAAGGTACATTTCCGCGATTCGCGCTTCGCAGTACGGTCAACTTGCCGAACTCGAGATGCACGCTATCAACCAGCATGGTATTTATATTATCCGATAGCATTCCCTATACTGATTGAGATTGAGATTGATAATAGAATAACGAAGAATATAAACTCGACGACTATCGGAATAACATAATACTCAATCCTGCTGATGCCAAGATTGAGATAGAAATAGATGGTATGTTTATTCTGAAACGTCTTGAAGAGGTAGAGGACGACCGGAATTGACAACAACTTCAATATTATGCAAATAGGTGCTGTCGTAGGATATACGAAACACAACACGGCCGCGGCAAGAGAATAGATTGCTAAAGTTATATATACGCCTTTAGCATATCTTGTTGATAGTTTTATTTTCTGTAGCAGAGTCATCTATCATCTTGTAATCGGTGATAAAGGTACAAATTTTAGAATAATTCGGAAAAATGTATAGATTTGTACTTGAAGTCGGCCTTGAAATTTGTTAGAATAAACTAATATTAGCATCGCGTTAAAAACTAATGGAATAAAGAATAGGAAAACTAACACTTAAGAAAAATACTGAAAATTTATTGTCTATACGCAATGAAATTAAAATATTTTCAGCTTTGTTGTGTATATACAATAAGAAAATACGGTCATGCAAAAAAAGTGAATACTGCGATGCGGCAGGCTGAAGTTCCTTATTTCCCATGATATTCTATTAGTCCATCAATGGGCTCCGCGATAAATCCGGCGACTTTGATGCCGGATTTTTCGCACATGGGCTCGAATATCCCGCGGTTGGCATATCCGAATCCTCCGACGATTCCGACCGGATAGGTGTCGGTGTCGTATTGTTTGAGGGACCTGTCGATGAATGCCTGAAAGTTTGCATCGACCATAGTCTTGATGTACGGATTGTCATAGTGCGAAAGGATGAAAGGCGCAAGGCTGCCGAGATACCCCGCCGGAGCAGGGCTGCGGTAAACATTCTGCACTATCCCTGCATACGAGGCATCGAATTTTGAGGCAAAATCTTCAGCGACATCCTTAGGAATAAGATTCTTTATAAAATCTCTAAGGAACAGCCTTCCCAAAGCAGCTCCGCTGCCATCATCTCCGAGGATGAATCCCCCTGACATCACCTTCTGGCTCACCTCTATTCCATCGAAGAAGCAGGTGTTGGAGCCCGTCCCCATTATTGCAACTATGCCTTTGCTATGGCCGAGAACGCTTCGTGCCGCACCCATAAGGTCGTTCTGAATATCAATGTCGTCAAATTTTGCAACAGAAAGCACGATGCTGCGGAGTTCTTCATATATAGTTTCGGTTACGACTCCTGCTGTGTACATATAGAAAGAATCGCCGTCGGATGCGCCTGTCTCCTTAAGCCCGGCCGCGAGAATCTTGCGTATGCTCTCCATTTTACCGGAAGACACATTCATGCCGTCTAAAATCTTACGGGCAACCTGCTTCCCATTACTATCTATTACGCGCCAGTCGCTTTTGGTGGCGCCGCTCTCAACTATTATCGTTTTCATGAGCCAGTTTTTCAACATCTTTATTATAAAACTTAAATCTTGCCGGTATAATTAGAAGCCTTGTTCCACATACTGTCAATCTAATTTGCTGCTATTTCTCTCATATGCTGCCACTGCCTTGCGGACTTGTCCGTATTTCAAAAGCAAGGCCTTGGCTCTGTCGTAATCGGTGATGCCGGTCTTCTCCATTATCATCCTCGTACCACGGTCCACAAGTTTCTTGTTGGTAAGCTGCATATCAACCATCTTGTTGCCCTGAACGTGTCCGGTAAGAATCATTACCGCCGTCGAAATCATATTCAGGACCAATTTGGTAGCGGTGCCTGACTTCATCCTTGTGCTGCCAGTGACAAACTCGGGCCCTACAATAACCTCTATGGGGATTTCGCAGGCTTGTGAGAGCTCAGAGCCCTCGTTGCAGCAAATACAGCCGGTAAGCAATCCAAGCTCGCGGGCCTTCTTTATTGCTCCTATCACATAAGGGGCGGTACCGGAGGTGGAGATGCCGACAAGGGTGTCGGCGGAAGTGGGGTTGTAAGCCATAAGATCACTGATGCCCGATTCCGCATTATCCTCGGCTCCCTCTACTGCGGTTCTGAATGCTTTGTCGCCTCCGGCTATTATGCCTATGAATTTGCCGGAAACGCCGTATGTGGGAGGAATCTCAGATGCATCCACCACACCTAACCTTCCGGATGTTCCGGCACCGATATAAAATATGCGCCCGCCACGCTTTACTATTTCCTCAACGAGCCGCTCTATAGAGGGAATCGCTCTATTTACAGCAGCCGGAACGGAATGGTCTTCATTGTTGATACCCTCAAGTATTTCCCTCGGGCTCATCTGCTCGAGATGAGAGTAATGCGAATCCTGTTCAGTCGTTTTCATATTTGGAAAAATTACTTCCCGAACAGTTCGTTCAAGAGTCGGGCGAGACGATACCCTGCATACTGAAGGTCTGTCTCAACTATACTGCGGGAGAGTTCCATCGTATCCGGCTTAAGTTCGGTGGCTCCTGACTCATTTATATCCCAGATGCCGCGGTTTCGCGCCGCAATATCATGACACCACTCATACAGTGCGGCAGAATAGTCGCGATGTCCCCGCACGCTTATATAATCTCCTGCAGCCACTTTTTTCCTTTCCCTTTTTGAAAGGACATCAAGTTTCGCGGCAATCTCTTCCGCTGTCATTTCCGGAAAGAGAAAATTCGGAGACGCATCATAGAAATAATGGAAACTGCCGGTCAAATCACTGCCCATTGTGCATTTTTTGGCAGCTATCTTGCCTGGAAATTTGTTGTGAACCGGACAATGCATATCACCTACAAAGTGAATCAACTGGCGGATATGGAAGATAACAACAGAATCCGGCTGCGATTTATAATCTGAAAGTATATAGCATGCCGCACGCAGAGACTGCACGGCATCGCCATGCCTCAACGTCCTGGCTGTTCCGGGGTCATAGGTATCGTTGTCGTCCACAGCAAACTCGTGCCAATAATGAGTGAACGAAATTTCCTTATCCCTGCGATGTATATCCATCCAGACGGCATCCAACTTGAGGTCGTAAGGCATATAATGAGCGATATTAGCCTTCGCCTTGTCAGTCAGGTGCCGTTGTGCGATTTCAACTATTACCTCGTGCCCCAACTCGCCCCATGCAAAGACCGAATGCTGCGCCATAATGGCGGCAAATACAATGATGACAATTTTTTTCATTGAGCTGTATTATTATGATTCGTGTTTGTTTAGCAAATATATCATATCGTTGTAATAAATCCAATTTTATTTTTTCGTTATAATATTAACTCTTGCAAGCCAATAAATTGCTGATTATATTTACAAAACAAACTAATAACAAAGAAACGGAATAAACCTATGACGACAATTCAAGAAAAACAGTACTCTACAAAATACGGAACAATCCACTATTGGGTTAATGCCTTTAAGAAAGGCAGGGCCACGCTTGTGATGCTTCCGGGTCTGACGGCCGACCATAGGCTGTTTGACAAGCAGGTAGAGGCTTTTGAGTCGAAGTACAATCTTTTGGTTTGGGACGCTCCCGGGCATAATGCATCAAGACCTTTTGAACTCCGATTCAATCTTGAAGATAAAGCGCGCTGGCTCCACGACATCCTAACTGCCGAGGGCATTGAAAAACCTGTTCTGATAGGACAGTCGATGGGAGGTTATGTTTCTCAGATGTATATTCATCTATACCCGGGAGAGGTGACCGGATTCATTTCCATAGGCTCAGCGCCGCTGCAAAGAGAATACTACACAGGCATTGAACTGTGGCTCCTGAAACATATGTATCCTGTCTATCGGATGTACCCCTGGAAGGCGTTGGTGCGGGATGGCTCCAGGGGCTGCGCAACAAGCGATTATGGACGCAATCTTATGCGAGAGATGATGCAGACCTATGAGGGCGCATTCGAAGAATATTGCCGGCTCACGAGTCACGGATTCAAGATGCTTGCAGAGGCGGTAGAACAAAACCTGGCCTATGAAATTGACTGCCCCGCCCTATTGATTTGCGGAGAACGCGATATGGCCGGTTCCGCAAAGTCCTATAACAAGAGGTGGGCATCCAAAACCGGATTCCAATTGGAATGGATTCCGGGCGCCGGACATAATACCAATACAGACAAACCGGAGCTTGTCAATGCGCTTATCGAAAAATTTGTACAAGGAGGCGGAAAAGATTAATGCCCCTATTTCTACAAGTTACTTAAGAGTGATGGTCAGCCATTCGCCGGGATAGTCGGAATTCTCGCCTTCGGTTTCCTCGAACCTAATGCCGGATTTTACAGCAACACCATTTTTGTGATAATGAATTTGATGCACTGCTATCTTCTCGCCTTTTGCGGGGGCACCGCCGATTAAGGACCATGGTAACTTTACAAGGGCGCTGTACCCAATATCTTCGTCAGAATCATCATTGATTGTGCAGACGAGTTCAGTATCAGCCTTACCATATTCCCAGACAAGCATCTGCCAGCTGGAACGCACCTCTTTATACACGGTGTAATCTCCTTTGGCATTTACAACCACCTTGAAAGTGCCCTTTCCGGGGCGGCTCAGCAGTATGCCTCCGGCATCGGAATTCTGCGGTGCGAATGCAGCGATGTTCTTATCGAAGAGGTAGGAGCCGAAGTAAAAGTACTTGGAGTCATAGCCGAAATCGGCATAAACTTTAGATAATGCAACCTTCCCAAGCATCCAAAGACCTTCGGGATTAAAAGATGATACCTTCTGCATCTTCAAGGCCCCCTTCTTAATCTCGCGGTTTCGATTGAGAGTGTTGATGGATCAAACATTGATGGAGTCATCATTAACAATATCACTATGGAAGATGTGCGTTGTCCTATCTTCATCCGTCTGGCCAACAGGGGCGCAGGCAAGCAAAAAACAAACAATCCCACCCCGGGTTCTATACGCAATGTGGTCATATCAAATGTTACAGTTCGTAACGCTTGGTATGCCTCATCAATTACGGCAATCCCTGGAAGTTATGTGGAGAATGTCATATTGTCCGATATCATCGTCAATATGAAGGGAGTGGCCGATGAAAAGCTTGCCGAGAAGGTCCCGGCTGAAATGATTGACAGTTATCCCGACGCACATATGTGGAAAGACCTTCCTGCCTCTTCATTCTTTGTACGTCATGTAAAAAATATTGACTTCTCTAATATCAAGTGTAATCTGGATGCAATAGATGCACGTCCCCTATTTATCTTCGATGACGCAAAGGACGTGCGTATCAGTGGTCTGGTGTCTGACTCAAATGTATCCGGAAATGCAGCAGTAAGGCTTAGCAATGTGGAGAACGCCTGGTTCTCAGACATCAATATCAAGGGAACCCCCAAATATCTGTTCGAACTAAGAGGTGCCGGGAATTCGGGAATTCATCTTTCCGATATTGATCCATCAGGAGTATTCTCGGATACTTCCTGCAACGTTGTCCCCCAAACTTCATTCATTATCCATTGAGCCTTTCATAAAATAACCGTATTAATAAATAACAAACAATAGAAATAATGATAAAGAAACGGTTTATACTGGTATCGTTGGCTCTACTTGCAATCTCCGCTTCCTGCAGTCAAGGATTGCCAAATAAAGCTAAACAGATATTGAAAAATATTTATGAGCCTGAGTTCCGTGAAATGAACTATTACATAACGGATTTTGGAGGCGTTGCTGACAGTGTTACCGACTGTAGAACAATAATCAACGAAACGATTACAAAGTGTTCCGACGAAGGGGGTGGTCGCGTGATTCTTCCTGAAGGAACTGTCTTCAGTAAAGGAAGTATTACCCTAAAGAGCAATGTCAATCTCGTGATTCCCAAAGGATGTACTCTTCTCTTTAGTGAAAATCCAATGGATTATCTGCCGGCAGAGCCTACAGTCTGGGAAGGGACAGAACTCTTCAACTATTCCTCTTTGCTTCGCTCATATCATTGTAACAACATTGCCATAACAGGCAAAGGGACAATTAATGGCAATGCTACGAATGGCTTTGCTAAGATGCGTCCACAACATTCCGCTCAACAGGATTCACTCCGCCAAATGGGGATTGACTTGGTACCTGTAAGAGAACGGTATTTTGGTGCACACTCCATCATGCCCCCGAATATGATTGAGCCATATGGTTGTAAGAATGTTCTTATCGAAGATGTGACAATTATAGACAGTCCATACTGGGTAATCCATCCTCTGTACTGCGACAATGTGATTGTCCGCAATGTCACTATTGATTCACATAACAAAAACAACGATGGCTGTGATCCTGAATACACTACAAATGTGCTGATAGAAGGATGTAAGTTCAATACGGGAGATGATGCCATCGCCATAAAGGCCGGTCGCGATCAGGATGCTTGGCGTATAGGGCAGAAAACCGCAAACATTGTCATTAGGAACTGTAACTTCTCGTCTCGCTGCAACGGTCTCTGTATAGGCAGCGAGATGGCCGCAGGTGTTGAGAATATATACATGTACAACATCCATGTGGGCAAATGCTACTCTGCCATATATTTCAAGTCTAATCTGGATCGAGGAGGATTTATCCGCAATGTATGGGTAAACAACATTGTAATAGACACTGTTAGGACAGCATTCATACGCTTTGAAAACAATTATCATGGTGGTCGGGGAGGAAACCACCCTACAAAGTTCTCCGACTTTACTATCAAGAATGTAAAAGGAGGAAAATCTAAAGAATGCGGCTTCTATGCAGTTGGCGTAGAGGGTGTGCCTATCACGAACGTAACCCTTGAGAATATTGAACTTATGGATTGTGCTACTGCTTATACGTTGGTTAATGCAGAGCATATCCGTTTCAAAAACGTTCGTATAAATGGGAAAACTCTTCCAGAAACTCCTCAGACAACTGAAATAACCCGTCTAAATACTAACTAATTACAGTTCGTCCTTTCCCCCTACTCCCCTGCCTCTTTGATTATCTTCTCAACCTTTGCGTAGCCATCAGCCGGAACATTCCAAATCAGGGCGATGATGATTGAGCCGAGCACGCCAAAGCCTATCACATAAATATAAACGCGGTTCCATCCCAAGGCGGAACTTGCCACACTGCCGAACCACATACCGGAAACCAAAGTGCTGAGATAGCCTAAAATACCTAAGATGCCGTTACCGGTACCGGCCGCATACTTGGTGCACTGCATTGAAGCACAGGTGCCGTAGAGAGCCTGAGGACCATAGATAAAGAAGGATGAGAGTATGAGGAATATGATTGTGGAAGCCATTCCGCCGGAGCCCCAGAAGAGGGCAAAGCATATTGTAGTCAAAACCATACAAACTAAACAGGTGCGATGCGCCCTATGACCGAAGAATTTATCGGTTGCCCAGCCGGAAACAAGCATTCCGAGAATGCCTCCCACAAGCTCGCAGCTGCCTATCACCGTACCTGCAACAGCAATTTCAAAGCCCTTGTCCTGCACTAAAAAAGTGCCGCCCCAATCTAAGATAGTACCGCGGATTACGTTCATACAGAAATTAGCTATAGCAAGAATCCAGATGATGGGGTTTTGGAAAACCATTTTCAGCATAATCTTTTTCTGGAGAGCCTTGCTCAGCGGCTTCTCCTTGGAAGAAGCATCTTCATCCATCTTCTCTACAGGAGGAAGACCTACCTCCGCAGGGTCATCCTTGACGCCAAAGAAAATTATCGGCACCCCCATAAGCGCTATTGCCGCAGGCACTATGAAACAGAGATTCCATGCGCTGTAACCATAATGCCTTAGAAGGAAACCGCAAAGCACCACCACCAGACCGGCGCCAATACTATGGGAAGTGTTCCAAATTGCCTGTTTGGTCGGAAGCTCTTTCGGCCTTACCCAATGAGCAAGCAGGCTCATGCAAGGCGGAACGCCCATTCCCTGAACATAACCATTCACTAACCATAGTGACCCTATAAGATAAACAAGCCCCATCGTCGCCTTCCCCTCGGCATCCAAAAGGTGCATCACACCATTCATCTTGGGGCTGAAGGCAATGGCGAAATTGATAAGCGCAGAGAGCAGCAGGCCAAGTGACATGATTTTCCGGCGGCTGAAGCGGTCTGCCAAATAACCGTTGAAAAAACGTGATGCGCCGTAGATGATGCCGTTAAGCGTCATGAAGATACCAAGCTGCACCTTGGTTATGCCCAATTCGGCCTCCATCGCGGGAATGGCCATTGAAAGGTTCTTGCGTACAAAATAGAACAGAGCATAGCCTATCATAAGGCTGATAATTATCCGCCACTGCCAACGATTATGCTTCTTTAAGGTTGCTGCGTCCATAGAAAGGATTGGTTTTTTGATTCAGGTAAAGTAGTTGGATGCAAAAATAGGCAATTTTTATAATAGAAGGGCAAAGAATGGTTCATGTTGACGAACTCGCATAGTTGTAACCTTTTTACAAAAACAGCCGCGAACTATCTGCTACAATATTCATTTCATGGGAGGCTTACATAAAAAACTTTTATACCAATAGAAGAAAGCCTCAGGATTGTTTTTCCGTAATTTATTCAACTTGTTGTAAGATGAATTTTCAATCACCCAATCTTTAATTTCCAACGGGGAAATAAATTTCTCTATTTTTTGAGCATCATCTTTATACAATAGTCTTGTCAAATAAGCAGCTTTTGCAGATGCGGTTACGGCTTCTTCAATAGAAAATCGGTCAACTGTAAAATTAACGAAGTTTCTTAACCCCAATTGGATTTGTTTGAAAGCATCAGTGCTTGTATCTCTTGTAGCTATCAAAAAACATGTGTTCCATGTATCCTCTAACACTTCTTCTGTTGTAATAGACAGGTTACGATACACAATTTCTTCATGTGCTATTTTATCAAAAGTTTCTTTCACTATTTTTATATCAGAAGCTCTATCAAATAAAAAGGCAATATCAAATAATTGTTTGACAATTTCGACCGGACGATTTTTTGCATATAAAATGCCAGTTGTATTAGGTGCAAACGCTGTTAGTTTATCACCTAAAATGGCATCAAAAGTAGGTATCTCAACAATAGTATCTTTTTCTGATGTGATTAACCAATTGTGTTTTATAGGAATTTTTTGAGTTTCAACATAAGGATTCGGCGCATAAAGCACATCAAGTAAAATGGGTTCTTCCCTTCCGTCAACCTTACTTTGATAAAATAATTTGTAATGTCCGATTGGAGCATCAGCCGAATGGATACGTTCATTGTCATCCGTCCAACGAAGAAACTTACCTGCTTCGATTATTTTATTTAGAACACGTTCAATATCAACACTCTTAACTTCTGTAATAATATCAATATCAATTGAGAAACGCTTCGGAACTGGTGTAGTCAAAAGTAAAGCAGTGCCGCCTTTAAACACAAAATCTAAATTCTTCAGCTGCAGTTGTTCCAAAAGAGATAAAGCATAAATTACTTTTTCTATCAATTTTGGGTCAATGCGTTTGCCAATCTTGTTTCGCAAGTCATTAATCCACTCTATGCTGTATGTTTTATCGTCAATCATAACTATTGTATATTATTGGCAAAATCACATCTGTTTTGCCAAACTTATATTTATTAGGCCGCTTAATTCTTCTCTTCTATTTCTCCTTTGAGCGTATCTTAGCATTTTTGGTTTATTCACAGTAAATGTAGTAAGTGCATTGTGAATAATAATCTCCTTTTCACTTTGTTGTGCAGAGTAAAGTTCTGTATCAATCAATATATCAACAAGTAACTTCTCTAATGATGGAACTGTTATGTTGCTTATATCCATTAAAGGCGCTTCTGAAACTAAATTTTTCACTATTAATATATCCTTATCCTTATTTAAATACCTTTCAAATAGTTCTTTGTCAGAATATAAAAATGCTTCAACTTTAGGCTGTGCGTTTAAAAAACAAAAAACACTATCTATTACGTCTTTTTCTACTTCAACATATGTATAATTTTTAAAGGGCTGATGGACCATAAAATCATTTAACCAAGCTGTATCGCCCAAGCAAAAATTGATATAAGGAAATTTATCTTTGATTTTACTGTAAGTCTGTTTAATTAATTTGGATATAAAAGGCTGAAACCGATTTGTGTTCTCTTCCTTATACATTCCTCTTGAAACTGAGTGAAGTGCCCCTTCTTTCTTCAATCTTGATAAATAAATAGTAATAGTATTGTCAGCTAAATCGGGAAATTTTTCCTGAATCTCTCTAACTAACTGTTTCTTGGAAAGTATATTATTTCCTTGAAAGAATGAGCCGATATTTTCTTTTATTTTAAAGTATTGCATATTTGATGCAAAAGTAATAATTTTTATTATAAGTTCGGCAAAATTCAAGTGTTTTTGCCAAACTTATACGATTTAATCGTTCGTATATACTTTTTTATAATAGAATGGCAAAGAATGTTCGTGTAAGCAATCGGTTTGAAAGCCATATAAAAGCAAAATCGGCATATGAGGCTTTTCAAGGCGTACCGTGAAATGTCTCTTGCCGATAGGTTTTGGTGTAATAAGCAAGAGTATTTTCGACATTTTTTCGTAAAGTTGTTTCGACACCTCACCGGTCATTTTGGAGGTCAGTCGCCCATTATTTTTCTTTTTGTTTGTTAGTTGTCTTTTTTGCATCAGATCCACCATTTTCCGATTCGTTGAATATGGTCATTCTGTTTTCCAATCTGTAACTTGTTCCCACCAGTTTTATAACCTCACACCTGTATAGCAGTCTGTCGATTATTGCCGTGGCCAGAACCTCATCATTGAGTGTCTGAACCCATTCCGTCGGAGCCTTGTTGGTCGTTATGATAACAGACGTCTTCTCGTGCAGCGAGTTTATAAGGTTGAAGAACGATGCCGATTCCTCTTTTTTGACAGGGAACAGCATGATATCATCTATGGCAAGCAGATCCGCCTTTAACCACTTGTTGTAAGTGGCAAGCGCAGAAGTTGATATATCCTTTGTCCGCAGACAGGTGATTATGTCTTCCATTGATATCATATAGGCCTTCTTTCCGGCCTTTATGGCATCATAGATAAGTCCTGATGCGATGTAAGTCTTACCGGTACCCGACGGCCCCATAAGGATGATGTTATATGCCTGCTTGAGACGATTAAGATAAGCCTTGTACTCCCTTGTCTTGGTTTCTTCCCGCAGCACGTTTTCAAGGAAGTCCCCATAGGTCGGTTTTCCGTTTTGAGCATCTACGACAAGTTGGTCTATGTTGTTCGGGATGTATGACAGGCGCAGTATTTCTTTATGTTCTCGGTATTCATGCGAAGATGGTTTTATAGTCATCGATATTGGTCTTCCTTGGACCCTGTTGAAGTGATTCCGGAAGCAACTCTGATATGCTGGGTTCGCGAGGACCTTTAGGGATTCTGCCAAAGTTCCTTTCACAGTATGATATCAGGTCCCCCGCATTATAGTCACCCTTGTCGAGGCACACCTCGAAGGACTTTATCAAAGACTCCGGCATGAACGATTCAAGCTCCGAGTTTATTACATTTATATTGGCTCTGTAGTATCTTGGTTTGGTCTCATATAGATTCTTAAGCCATGTGGCAACGAGCACATTGCCATCCAGATATGATAAGATGTAGTTCTCAAGTTCCTTGCGGCTTGGAAGTTTAGGGCGATGCATCGTCTCATCCAGAACGGCCTGCCCGGGTATCTCTGCGAGAGGGTGGCTGCCAAGGCGTTTGCCGGATTCATTGCTGTAGATCTCAACACGACCATCCTTAACGCACACCCATACATAAGTGCCGTCTCCGTTATACGTGCCTGTCGGAACATTGTAGAAGTGACCATGATAGTTGATTGTATTGTCCTTCCTTACAAGATACTCCTTCATGCCGTCCTGTGGATGCGCAGGCTCACCGGTATATGGTACAAGATATGGCGCTTCTTCTTTAAAGGCTTCGTCGGGTATCTGCTTGGTCGTACCGTGAGGCAGGCCGTTGGCTGTTCTTGCAAGCCAGCTGATGAGCATATATCGCAAAAGCTGAGGTGAATGGTGTCCTGCTGAAGTATACGAACTTGCGCCGGCTACGGCTCATAACGGAGACGAAGAAGTAAACCTTAACCCTTCTGGTGTCATCACGACGCATCCAGTATTCGCCAAAGTCCACCTGCATAGATTTGCCGGGAGGAGTCTCGGGAAGTTTTTCGAATGGGCGGACAGTTTCTTCGTACCCTTTCTTGATTCCATATTTCTCCCTGACATGCATGACGAAGTTGAATACAGTCTTGTCGCTAACGGCAGGAAAGTCACTGTGATTCTCTCTCAGATGATCGTGTACCTGTCTGCATGACAGATATGGAGCATGGAAGAGTTCGTTCTTTACCTCTTCTTCGTAGCAGGCAAGCTTGTAATTGAACTCCCTTGCATAGGTTTGGCTTTGCACAAACTCTGCCAGAGGCATCTTGTCATATTTCATGACCGTTTGGCGGTGAAGACCCAGTTCGCGTGCAATTTGCACACAATTGAGGCCTTTTGATTTTAATTCTTTAACTTTGTACCACATAACGAGTTTACGTTGTGGGCTCGTGAGTCCGTGTGCATCCATAAGGTTTGTAATTGTAGTGATTTACAAAGTTATGGATGCCTTTTACATTTCACAGCAAAGTGTCGATTTTACTTTACCAAAATATGTCGATTTTACTTTGCTAAAAGATGTCGATGCAAAGTTACTTGTTACAACCTACAGCCAGGCAAACCGTAACAACATACAACAGGCATTCCTGCCCAAAAC
>JGI24710J26742_10003198_pt1 | contig 14026 bp, 12 predicted proteins | sample BioPla2DNA2_FD_26742 | JGI IMG/M metagenome (IMG submission 26742) | reverse complement strand
GGGAAGACTTTTTGCTCTTTGAATTTGGCGAGAGCCTTTGGCAATATTTATGAAAACAAAGTAATTGTCATTGACTGTGATTTACATGCTCCGAAGTTGCACCGCTACTTGAATCTTCCGAGCAAGCCGGGTTTAACAGATTTTCTATCTGATAAAAACAGTTTTTCTGAGTCCTGTGTCTATAACCAAAAAGAAAATTTCTATGTGATGACTTGCGGTACGAGGGTGCCCAATTCGACGGTGTTTTTGTCCGGTAAGCTGTTTCAAAATTTTCTTAAGATGTTAGAAAAGCAGTTTGATTACATCATTATAGATACTCCACCGGTCTTACAAGTGACAGATGTCAGCTCCTTTGCCTCGCATACGGATGGTGTTGTTATTGTGACCAGGGCGGGAGAGTCGACAAAGCCGGAATTGAAAAAGACGATAGAAACCTTAGAAAAAGCTCAGGCAACAATTCTAGGTGTTATACTGAATGGCGTCGATTATACAAAACAGGGCTACGGTTACGGATACGGCTACGGCTATGGAGATGACGGAGGCAGAAGCGATCCCAAATAAAGGAATTCTAGGAGAATGAACGGCTTCAAGTTTATTGATTCCCATACACATCTTCTTCCTGGAATGGATGATGGTGCGAAGAATGTTAAGGAGTCAGAGCAGATGGTTCTCTCTCTTAGAGAGCAGGGAATTGAAGAAGTTTTTTTAACCTCACATTATTATTCACATAGAGAAGCCGTTGATAAATTTCTGCAAAGAAGAAAAAGATCATTCCGACTGCTGAAACCGGTGCTGGAGCATTACAGCATGAAGCATCGGCTGGGAGCTGAAGTCTACGCTGTTCCTGCTATCTTCAATTACACTAATTTAGACGACCTTTGTATTGATGGAACGGATCTGCTTCTTCTCGAGATGTCTTCACCGAAGTCAGAGCCGGAGCACGTTATAAAATTAGTCAAGGAGATTTACTCGAGATATTCGGTTGAGGTGCTCTTGGCTCACATTGACCGTTACCCCTTCATGATGAGACGGAAAATATTTAAGCAGTTTGTGGATTTAGGTGTTCACATGCAACTTAACTTAGATTTTTTGGATGCAGATTATTTAACAAGACAAAAGTGTCTGAAGTACATTAGACAAGGCCATGTTCAGTTTTTGGGTACTGACTGTCACCGAATGACGGGTAAGCGAAGACCCGAAGTCGAGAAGTACAGGTCACAGTTGACGGCAAGGCTAACACCAGAAGAACTTAGCAACATCTATTAGCGTGGAGAAGCATTATAGGAAGGAGATGTCTTCCGTGCTCGAGAAAAGAAGATCCGCTATACTCGATTTGATCAAGAAAGAGAAAACGGTGCGGCTTCGTGATCTTGTCGAGCGCTTTGATGTCTCCGATGAGACAATACGTCGCGACCTGAGCAGTCTTGAACGTGCGGGTTATTTGGCGCGGGTTCATGGAGGCGCGACGTTGCCCAATATGTACGGCGTGGAACCGCGTTATGAGATGCGCGAAATTATTAACCTGACTGAGAAAAAGCTGGTTGCGCGGGCAGCGCAGCAATTTATCCACGACGGTGATTCTCTCTTTATTGAACTTGGGACAACGACTCTTGAATTCGCGAGATTGCTCTATACGCACAATGATCTGATCATTCTAACGAACTCCATTCCGATCGCGGATGTTCTTATAAATTTTGAGAAATTTAATGTGTTGATGATCGGCGGGCATGTACGGATAGGTGATAGAGCAACCTCCGGATTCCTCGCGGAGCAAACCATTGATCAGTTCAACGTTGACAAACTCATCATGGGTGTCGGCGGCGTTAACCGCGAGGGTTGGATTACGGATTATCATACGGAAGAAGCTAATGCCAGACGGAAAATGATCCAGCGCAGCAGACGTGTCATCGCGCTTGCTGACTACAGTAAGTTTGATGTCACCGCGCTGAATCAAATATGCCCGCTTTCAAGCGTGGATATCCTAATTTCCGATGAGAAAACCCCACATCCCTATAAGCGTATTGCCGCGGAAGCCGGAGCGGATCTCGTCATCGCCAAATAAACGCTGCCGGCGGTCCTTGTTAAAGATATGCGTAAAAAACAGAGGCGGATGGACATTTTCCACACCGCCTTTTTCTATTTGAGTCGCAATGAATGTCCTCAAATAGGCACACATTAAATTTAAAATCCCACAAAAGGCAACATGTGCTATTTTGAAATATTGTTATAATCGATAAATAATTAACGAATTAAAGCGAAAATAATGGATAAAATTACCAAAAATCGTTTGACAAACGATTTTTTCTGTGCTACCGTGATTTCAAAACACACACAAACCAACAAAACGGTAACAATCCATCAGCTCCGCTTTGATCTTTCTTACAGGATGACAAGCATTTGCGGAGAAGTTTTCAGACAAAAGAGCCAGAAATCAATTTGAATCAACAAGGTCGTGCGGCGGATAGACGACGTATTTGTTTTTTATTTCTTGAATGTTTGAAACAGCATCTTCGGGAAATATTTGAGTGAAGGGGTGTAACCGGATCTAACATTCCGGTTTAAAAAAACAGAACAAAAAGGAGGAATTATCATGCCATCGTTTGATCAAATCATCATCTGGATTATGGCTGCCGGAGCCGTAATCGGCGCGTTGGACAAGATCATCGGGAATCGCTTCGGTCTGGGCGAGCAATTCGATGAAGGTTTCAATGCCATGGGGCCTTTGGCTCTGGGTATGGTCGGAATGGTCTCTCTATCACCGGTCATTGCCAGAGTTCTGGGTCCTGCGCTCGTGCCCGCTTTTAATGCGATAGGCTCTGACCCGGCTCTCTTTGGCGCCATCCTGCCAAATGATACGGGTGGTTACCCATTGGCTATGCAGCTTGCGCAAAACGAGCAAGCCGGCCAGTACGCGGGACTCATTGTTGCCGCAATGCTTGGCTGCACGATTACTTTTTCGATTCCGGTCGGATTGGGGCTCATTGAAAAGGAGGACAGACCCTATTTCGCACGCGGACTGCTCATCGGCTTTTTGCCGATTCCTGTCGCGAGCATCCTCGGCGGTCTTATGGCCGGCTTTAACGCAGGAATGGTCTTTATGAACACCATTCCGGTCATTATCATCACCGTGCTGATCGCGATCGGGCTGTACTTCATACCCGACGGCATGGCTAAGGGATGTCTGGTATTCGGAAGAATCATAACCATCATCATCACCATCGGACTTGTCTGCTCGGCGTTTGAAGCGTTGACGGGTGTCGTCATCATTCCGGGTATGGCGCCCATTTCCGAAGGTCTGTCTATCATCGGATCCATCGGTGTCGTCCTGTTGGGAACCTTCCCGATTTTGACGTTGCTGATGCGCGTACTCGATAAACCGCTCACGGCGCTTGGCAAGAAGATCGGACTGGATTCCACTAGTGCCGCCGGACTTGTATTTACACTTGCCAACTCGATCCCTGTTTACAAAATGATGAAAGACATGAACAAGAAAGGCATCATCGTCAATACTGCGTGGCTAGTGCTCGCAACCGCGGCGCTTGGCGATCACCTCGGCTTTACCGCAGGTGTTGCGCCTGAATTTATCACGCCGGTTGTCGTCAGTAAGATTATCGGAGGTATTCTCGCGGTACTGCTCGCCCTTGCGATGACCAAGAAAATGAGTCCGGAGCCGGAGAAAGCGCCGGTAGTCAAAGAAGAAGCGAATGCTGATTAGGCACTATCGGTTCAACGAGTTCACAGGTCTTGCGTCATGGAAGTGCCGTTGTAAGCACCATTCGTTAGCTGATTGTAATGGAGAAGAAAGAAACGGCATTCAATTGAATTAGTTCGGTCATCTTTTCTGAGATTAAAGAAAGAAACAGACATCTTGAGGAGTTGAAAGGAAGAGAACATGAAGAAATATTATTTAGGTCTTGATCAGGGTACGACCGGCACATCCGCTCTCATCTTTGATGAAAATTGGGAGAATGTGTCTCGGGCATATAAGGAGCATAAGCAGTATTATCCGCAAGCGGGTTGGGTTGAGCACGATCCGATCGAGATTTGGTACGCTATTCTTGAAACGATCAAGATGGCCACGAATCAGGCAGGGATCACACCGGCCGACTTAGCTTGTATCGGCCTCGACAATCAAGGTGAAACCGTGATGTTGTGGGACAACAGAACCGGCCAGCCTGTGTATAATGCGATTGTGTGGCAGGATCGCCGCACGGCGCGCATGATTGATGAAGTTGCTGCGACGCATGGTGACACCATTCGTCAGAAAACGGGTCTTGTTCCGGACGCTTATTTCAGTGCCGCAAAAATTAAGTGGATTATTGACAATGTTGAAGGCGTGAAAGAGAAAATCAGTGAGAATCGTATCCATGCGGGTACACTGGATACCTGGATGATCTGGAAGCTGACTCACGGAAAAGTCTTTGTCACGGATCCCTCGACGGCATCCCGTACGATGCTTTTCAACATTCACAAAGCGGACTGGGATGACGATATTCTCCAGATCTTTGACATTCCCAGAAGCATTTTGCCTGAGATCCGCAACAGTGCCGAAATTTACGAATACACGGATCCCTTGGATTTCTTTGGAGCGAAAATTCCAATCTCCGGTTCCGTCGTCGATCAGCAGGCGGCTCTCTTTGGTCAGACCTGCTTCGATGCGGGATCTGTCAAGACGACTTACGGCACAGGGAGCTTCATGTTGATGAACACAGGCGATAAGCCCGTTTACTCCGAGAACGGCCTGCTCACGACAGTAGCTTGGGGCCTTGACGGCAAACTCAGCTTCGCTCTTGATGCCGGCATTTATATCACCGGCGCGGCTGTGCAGTGGTTGCGCGACGGCGTTAAGATCATTGAAACGGCAGCGGAGTCGGAAAAGCTCGCGACGTCTGTCGACAGCACGAATGGCCTTTACTTCGTTCCTGCTTTCGTAGGACTTGCGGCGCCTCACTGGGATCAATACGCCCGTGGTATGATGATCGGCATTACCGGCGGCACGACGCGTGAGCACATTGTCCGCGCAACACTTGAGAGCATTGCCTATCAGGTGAAAGACAATTTCGATGTTATGGAATTGGATTCCGGCATTAAAATTGATCGTATGGCGGTTGATGGCGGAACGACAGAGAATGATTTTCTGATGCAGTTCCAAGCGGATATTTTGGGTATCCCGGTCGAAGTACCGGTCATCAACGAAACGACGGCGTTGGGTGCGGCATACGTGGCGGCCTACGGAATCGGGGAATTTAAGGATCTTGATGAACTGAAAAAGAACTGGAAACTCAAGAAACGCTTTGAGCCTAAGATGTCCAGCGACCAGCGGGAATCACTGCTCCACGATTGGTATCGCGCTGTTGAAAGATCCAAGAATTGGGAAGAATAATAGAGGAAAGTCAGGTAGATAAAATGAAAACGGATGTAGTCGTAATCGGTGCGGGCGCTGTCGGCTGCGCGATCGCCCGCGAATTGTCGAAATACGAACTTGACATTACCGTGGTGGAAAAAAACGAGGATATTGGCGGCGACGCTTCTAAATCCAACAGTGCCATCATTCATACGGGCTATGATGCCAGCCCGGGCTCTTTGGAATCGGAATTGGTCGTTGCCGCCAATCCCATGTATGACAAAATTGTACGTGATCTGGACGTGCATTTTGAGCCTGTCGGAGCCATTCTTCCGGCCATCACAGATGAGCAGCTTGAGCAGCTTCCCGCCATCAAAGATAAGGCCATGAGGAATCGTGTTTATGATGTCGAATATCTGACACGGGAAGATGTGCTGAGAATGGAGCCGGAGATCAATCCGGAGGTTCGTGCCGCCCTCTATATTCCGCGTGAAAGCATTATTGACCCCTTTGTTCTGGTTCAGGCCTACGCAGAAAACGCGTATGCTAACGGCGTTCATTTTCTGCTCTCCACTAAAGTGACGGACATTAGGACAGGCGACGGTTGCGTTCAGTCCGTCATCACGACGGGAGGAGAAATTGAGACGAAGTGGGTCATCAATGCCGCGGCTCTATATTGTGATGAAATTGCGGGCATGGTCGGGAAGCGCTGTTACGACGTGGTTCCGCGCCGCGGACAATTTTACATTCTTGATAAAAACACGTCCTGCAAGGTGAAACACATTGTCTTGCCCATTCCGACTAAGACCACAAAAGGCAGGCTCATGTGCCCAACGGTGCACGGCAACATGCTTATCGGACCGACGGCGGAAGATTTGGACGATAAGTCTGCCACGGAGACGACGGCCGACGGACTGGAATCGATCCGGATCGACGTTGAAAAACTCGTTCCGCGAGTAAACTGGCGTGATGCGATCACTCAGTATAGCGGTCTGAGGCCGAATCGTGTTCCTGAAGGACTTCATGTAGATACTTACGAAGACCTTAATGGATACATCAATCTCTCGGGCGTTCGTTCCACAGGGCTGACACTCTCGGTTGCCATGGGCAAGTACGTCGCGCAACTGATGATCTCTCTGGGCATGAATGCGCCGTTCAAGAAAAACTTTGTTGAAAAACGCAAGGGCATCACGCGATTCGCTGATCTTTCCGTTGAGCAACAAGCCTCTCTGATCGAAAAACAGCCGCTCTACGGCAATATTGTTTGCCGCTGTGAGACAGTGACCGAGCAGGAGATTCTCGACGCGATTCATCGTCCCCTGGGAGCGAGGAGCGTGGATGCGGTGAAACGGCGTGTTCGCGCGGGCACCGGCAGATGTCAGGCAGGTTTTTGTACACCAAAAGTGATTGAGATTCTGGCAAGAGAGCTCAAAATGCCGGCTTCGGAAATCATGAAAAATGAGAAGGGTTCCTATTACGTTGTAGGGGACATGCGTTAGAGGAGGTCCGCGTATGCAAAAGATCACATGTGATGTATTAGTCATAGGAGCAGGACCTGCCGGACTCGCTGCCTCTATCGCGGCAAAGCAAGAAGGCGCTGAGAAGGTTCTCATCGTGGAACGCGACGAATCGATTGGCGGTATTCTGCAGCAGTGTATTCATCCCGGCTTCGGTCTGTCCTACTTCGAAGAAGAACTTACCGGGCCGGAATATTACGCTCGTTTCGCCGACAAAGCGCTGGAACTCGGAGTTGAAGTCCTGTTAAATACGATGGTACTTGATATTGGGGACACGGGTGTCGTCTGCATGAGCTCAAAGGACGGTCTCTCCATCATTGAGGCAGGAAGTGTTGTGCTCGCCATGGGATGTCGTGAACGCACACGTTTCCAGCTCACCATCCCCGGATCGCGTCCATCCGGCGTCTTTACCGCAGGCACGGCGCAACGTCTGATGAACCGTGAAAATGCCATGGTCGGACGTCGGGTTGTCATTCTAGGCTCGGGCGATATCGGGATGATTATGGCGCGTCGCATAACGCTCGAAGGCGCCGAAGTGATCGCGGTCGTTGAGCTCAACGACTACCTGGCAGGCCTGACCCGCAACAAAGTTCAGTGTCTCGATGACTTTGAGATTCCGCTCTTGATGAAACATACCGTCACAGATATTAAAGGCAAGAAACGCGTTGAAAGTGTGACCGTCTGCGAAGTAGACGCTGAGAACATACCCATCCCCGAGACGGCTGTCGAGTACCCTTGTGATACGTTGCTGCTGTCCGTCGGCTTAATTCCGGAGAATGAATTGACGCACAAAGCGGAGATTGAGATTTCACCGATCACGAACGGGCCGGTTGTGAATCAGTATATGCAGACAAGTCGCGAAGATGTATTTGCCTGCGGCAACGTTGTCCATGTTAACGACTTGGTCGACAATGTGTCTTTGGAGAGTGAACGCGCAGGCCAATGCGCGGCGAAATACGCGCTCGGCAGGCTTAAGAAAGCGGAAGATGTCATTCAGGTTCAACCGGGTCGAAATGTGCGCTATATCTGTCCACAAGAGATCGTGAATTCGGGCGATGGCGGTGAGATTAATCTTTATTTCCGAGTCACAGGCCCGGAAGAAAAAGTGAGAATCCTTGTCAAAACCGGGGATAAGGTAATCGTGCAGAAAAGAGCGCTTCGGGTCAATCCCGGAGAGATGGAACACATACGCTTTGATGCAAAAGAAATTACGTCCCCGGATCTCACGGTAGAAGTGATGAAGGAGGCGATCTAAATGGAAAAGATAGTTATCTGTACCGTTTGTCCTATCGGCTGCAACATCACAGTCCGTGAGGAAAACAATGAGCTTNTTATTNCAGGCAATCAATGTAAACGTGGTCTTACCTTTGCGACAGACGANTATCTCCNTCCTGTGCGCATTTTGACGACAACCGTCAAAGTGCACGGCGGTGATCAGATCCTCGTACCGGTTCGTTCTGCTGAACCCCTTCCGAAAGAGCTTCTTTTTTCGGCCATGGAACTCATTCGCGAACTGGTCGTTGACGCTCCTGTCAACCGCGGCGATGTCCTTGTCAATAACATTCTTGATACAGGCATCGATATTGTCGCAACGGGCGAAATAAAGTGCTGACGGATTTCTGTCGGAAGCTGACTCAATACATTGCTAATAGGTTCGCATAGGCAACTTGCGAAAGACATTGCTACCGAATTCATGTAGCAACGAGCAGGAGACACTTCTGACGAAGTCGCATCCTAGGCGTTCGGGCTTTGAATTGCCGGCTAGAAAGGAATACCCCTCGTGACACTGGGTCACAAGGGGTATCCTTTTTTGCTGTCTTGATATGTAAATCTCTTTCTTGATTGCTCTTTGTTTATATTAACGCTTAGCGCACTTTAAATCATAATATACATGAGCGGAACGTGCTGCTGAGCAGCGTGCATATCAGTCTCTCCGGCGGCACCCTGAGGGCGCGGTCGAGGAATAGTTATCTTGATGCCATGTGCGTTATCGAAGTAGCATAGTGTGATTATTTCTTCCTGAGGTATCCGGTACAGCTCAGAGATCAGCTCTCTATTAATGATATTGTTCTCTTTGATGTACAGGTAATCCTCTTGGTTCTTAAGAACGATATCCATTGTCATCTCAAAAGGTCCGGCATTTTTACTCCGGATGACTTTGGCAAAATCTTTTAGAAAAATATTCTTCATGGCAGTCGATTATCTCCGCTGTTATATTTCCATTACTTTCATTTGTTATATTTCTAGCACTTTCATTGGAAAGACTTCACATGAATCATTCAATTCCATCGTGTGGTATACGTTGAACTCACAGACCTTGCCCAACGGGATCTCAAGCGGAGTAAAGGGAAGCGCAATATTACCTGCTGTGGCGATGCGCCCCTCATAATCGTAATGCAGCATATTCACTCGAGCTCGGTTGCACATATTGATTGCGATTTTCTCCGTTGGAGCCACGGTTTCAATGATGACGCACAGTTCAAGAGGAACATGATCCTTGTTAGGCTCCAACACGCCCATAACGCCGTTCTTACCATATATGTGGAATAGGAGTACTCCGCCCATCTCAGCGTACTCTTCAAGGACATCCTTCTTCACTTTATCCAGAAACGGATCGATTTGGGATATTAATATGGGGTCGCGTATGCCGCCCACGCATATTGCGCGCTCGCCTGCAACTTTGCTGCCCTCCAATTTGACGGTGTAAGTTGTCGGCTCAAACCTGCTCCCGCTCACTCTTACAACACGATCGTTGACCTGTTCAAAGGAACAACCGGATAAATCCAGCCTTCCTCCCGGTCCGGGCAGATAATACGGGTGAGATTTCTCGTACATCGTATGAGCTGCGACGGAATAGGGAGTACATCTTTCTTTTGGGTTAAGCGGTTCGAGGGTAAAGGAGTCCTCCGTTAGCGTGCCAAGTATGCTCTTCCCGGCGGGTGTGGCGCACAGGGCACCACACTCCATGATCTTACCCATGTGCCAGCAGAGTGCCGGGTCATAGCCGTTTTTGATGCCGAATGCCGCTATCGGCACGGGATCGTATGTGCGCCCGGAAATAATCACATCGATGTCCGGGTGTTCGTCCAGCATTTTCAGATACGGTTCTACGCCCATCTGTGCGACGATGACAGTCGCGTCGTTGATATCCTCTTCTGTAAGCTGGGGAACAGGACCGCAAGGAGAAATTCTACCCTCTTTAAGGCGTTCTCGGATGAGATCTTTGCCGGGCTCGGAGTAGATCACTCCCAACTTTAAGTGAAGATCATGCTTGGCGCATATATCCTCAACAATTTGCACAAACAAGTCGACATGGATATTTGACCCGTCGCCGCCTGCCGAACTGATAAATACCGGGATATGCTTGCGTTGACCCGCAAGAAGCAAAATCTCGATTTCCTCGTAGTACGCTTCATAGGAGCAGGTCATCAAGCCAAGCGCAAGTTTCTGAGGACCGCTGTCAGTGGAGCCCGCGTCAACGGTTATCGCATGAGGCTCCATTTCCAGTCCTTTTTCGAACCACTGAATGGGGAATCCATACCCGAGCATACCCAGTGGAGTAAGTATCCGCAGCTCTCTTTTCATAAGCTATCTCCTGATCGCTAACGAGGTTATTCTTGGAGTTCCGCAGCCGGCCTATTCGGGTTCTATTTTTTGCCGTAAATCAGGGGTCTTTCTTTGTCTTGGGTGTTGACGTTGACGCTCCTCTTGAATGACATACTGCCGTCCGCAAATTTGCAGACGCACGTGTCGATGAAAGTCATATAAACCCATGCCCACTTCATGACATACGTTTCCGGATCCTCCCAATAACCGTATCCGCCGCAAAGAGTGCTGTCGGGCTGATACTGGTGGTGCAGGTAGTTGCCGGTCATAGAGCTGTATTCATATACCCATTTACCGGCTCCGCATTCAATCTGATGCGTTCCTCGATGATCCGTTATTGCGACGGAACAGCCTTCAGCGTGAAACTCAAAGGTCATGGAGCTGATATTGTCGGTGGGGTCCTCGAATACGTATGTACCGGAGAACGCATCCTCTTTGGGTGAATGCACGCTCCCAACGGGAACGGATATTTTGAGTCCCGCAGTGTAGTCTTCGAGAGCTTTATATCCCTCGGGATCTTCAGGCAGTGGCGAATCACTGATCGCCGGATATAGATGCTCCTTGAGTAAATCAAGAACGCGATGATCCAGAGCATCCTGATTGTTCTCCTGATACGCAGCATTAAGAGCGATAACGACATCGTACTCCGGTATCATCACCAGAGTTTGTCCAAACAGTCCTCCGGCGGAGATCGCGCCGTCATAATTAGTGAAATGATAGCCATATCCGGATTCGTTCAGTTTGCATGACTCATACATGGCATCATGACACCATTCGGGCGAGATATATCTTTTCCCTTCATATACACCGTTGTTAATATACAGGACTCCCATCTTGAGGACATCCTCGTTGCGAACGGTAATGCCGTTGCCGCCCGAGCAAATGCCGTTAGGGCACTTGTCCCATGTCAGCCCCTCTATACCGAGATGCACAAAAAGCTTCTCCTTTAGGTACTCATCGATTGACTTGCCGGTGACCTTTTGTACTATCGCGCTAAGCATGTAACTTCCTGCGCTGGTGTAGTTATAGTACTCTCCCGGCCAGTACTCGACCGGCTCCTTAAAATATTCCACGACCCAGCTCGTCTTTATTTGACGCCACTTGCTGCCGCTGATCATGTGAGCGTGGCCGCTTCGCATTTGAATAACATCCCTAAGCGTCATAGCAGCCAGTTTATCACTGACTACTTCCGGGAGCTCGTCCGGGAAAAAAGATATCACTTTGTCATCCAACGAAATAAGCCCCTCGTCACAAGCCATTGCTACGGCAGTATTGGTGAACATTTTTGTCAGAGAATGCGACATATGCGGGAATTCTGCGCGGTATGGCACCCATGAACCCTGTGCGATCTTATACCCGTGGATCGCGATGCTCAGATGGTGGAACTCATATCCGGAAGCAACGCAACTTTTATAGAATTCCAGCAGGCCTCGAGATGATACTCCCTGTTGTTCGGGTGTGCTTTTCTTTAGTGGTGTACTTGGTTTTTGCGAATACATGTGAACCTCCTTCTTAGATGTCTTCGGATATTTTCTCGAAGCAGAAGTAAAAGAATCGATAAGTAGATTTATTAAACATCAAACAAAACATAATTTCAAATTAATATTGAATCATAACTATATAACAATATCGTTATGATTACTGTCAGGGTCAAGTCATCCCCGTTCCAACAAGCGAGGATTAACAGTTTTTGGGAAGTGTCTTTTGACACCTTGTAACTGATAAAAAACGGTTCGGTTGTAGCAGTTCTCTTTGTTATCTCAGATTGTTGGCAAATAGGGGGAATATGCTTGTTGATTTTTGAATAAAAAAGTAATACGTTATTTAATAGAGAACTGTCTGATTTTTATAAAAGATTAATAAGCCTAAAAGAGACTAAGCAGAGTCTAAAACTGTCTTGTTTTCAAGAGAGGTTCTATATGTGGAAAAGATTAATCCGGACAGTGTGCGTTTTGTTTCTGGCATCAGCTCTGCTATTTACAGCTTTCTGTAGTTTTACAAGCATTACTTCGTGTTCTTATCGAAAGATTGAACCTGGAATCATGCTAACTTTCGACGATAAAGAGATTAAGGACTGGTATTCAGTTCGTGATGTGTTTAACAAATATCATGCTAAGGTGACTTTCTTTATTACTCGACCATATCTTCTTACCGAGGAAGAACTCGATATGATGAATAAACTGAAAGAAGATGGACACGAGTTTGGGAGTCATGGTTACGACCATAAGAACGCTATCGACTTTTTAAAAACAAACTCTTTAGACGACTATATAAACGAAGAGGTCTCTCCTTCAATTCAACTCATGACAGAAAAAGGTTTTGCGCCTACCAGTTTCTCCTATCCGTTTGGTGCTCGCACAAAGGAATTGGATAAAGCACTGTTAAAGTATTTTTTGATACTAAGAGCAACGGTTGCGACGACTTCGGGCGTAAGAATAAAAAATCTTAATAAGGTCTACTTTTCTCAAAAGAATAGGAGTAAGATTATTAACGGCGTAGGCATAGACGACAGTTACGGCAATACGCTGGATGAAATTATTGAAGGTATGGATAGAGCAAAAAAGAATAGCGAAGTTCTCATACTTTACTCCCATGCGATCAAAGAGAAACCATACCATGATGAAAAGTATGTTCTTTCCAGTAATATTCTTGAAGCAATTCTAAAATATGCTGCTGAAAACAATTTAAGATTCTATACGGCATCAGAAGTAAGAGAACTAGTCAATTAGAATTATCTGACTTCTATTGAATCCACCAAGTATTCAATCGTAATGATTATTCCGGCGTCGTACGGCGTTTGTTCGTCTTTCTAGAATGATTATTAGATTCCGGAATGCCAATTGAGCTGTTCTTTTTGTCCGGCACCCCCTATTGTCAACTTAAGTACTGTCAACTAATGTTCGCAACTTTGGACTTATGAACTGAAGTACTGTCAACTAAAGTTCGCAACTTTGGACTCCTATACTTAAGTCGTAGTTGTTGTTTTATTCAATTATTATCGACTAATTGAGCGGACTATTTTCAGTTGACAAATAAGGCTAACGAACACTGTCATTTTTGATGATTCTCTCCATAGTAGACAAAATGATTATCGCATTTTATTCATTTTCAGCTCTTTTATACACATGAATCGCAAAAATAGACAAAAATAGAATCTTCCTTTCACATAGTGAAAACAGTTTCTCACGAGCTAAAACTCAAAGACGCCATAAAATAACCGCCAGATGTTATCGTGAAAGTGTACAGTACTGTATCGTTTCTATTCAACCGGATGACACAAATCGGAGGTCAAAATCATGTTACTCATCAAAAATGCAAATGTAGTAAATCGGCCTGCTCCTGTGGATATTCTCATCGACGATCAGGGGAAATATGCCAAAATCGAACCTAACCTCAATGTAACAGATACTTCAGTAGAGGTGATTGATGCTAAGGGCATGTTGACGGCGCCTACTTTTGTCAATACGCATATGCACTTTGACAAATCGTATACGTCGCTCGGAGGACGTGAAGACAGCACGGAAACGTTAGAAGATTCAATCAGCATTATGCATGATCG
>JGI24710J26742_10003193_pt1 | contig 14033 bp, 13 predicted proteins | sample BioPla2DNA2_FD_26742 | JGI IMG/M metagenome (IMG submission 26742) | reverse complement strand
GTCTTTGTGCTGTTCAGACTCCGCAAGGACTTTTTTTCTCTTCTCAATCAAATCATTCAGCATTCTCTACCAATCCTCGACATTCGGTACCTGTCTCATATTCCCTGCCAGCGAGACTGTTCCCATGCGCATGCAAAGATACCGGAGGCTTACGCAACGGCTATACCACAAGAAAAGACACTTACCGGACTCGCGGACGAGGCCGTTATTCATCAGTCTGCTCATGTGTTCAACCCCGGTACCATGACGACCGCAGTTCCGCAGGTTCTGCGCTCCGCACAATACACCCCGTACTGGAGGGATTATACAAGAACGTCTATAATTCTAACGTCATCATCACTATTAAGGATTTCGCAGACCTGCTTTCAGGACTTCAGTGGGCCGGGAGCACAGGAGGGGGAGGATGCCCATAACAGTATAATCTCGCGCCCGGGCAGAGATCGATCTCCCGGCAAGAGCGGGCGGATCACCGGGGGATAAGCACTACAAGAAACCCGAAAAAATATGGTACAGAGGATTGGAGGGTCTAGAGGAAATCGATGACGCCGCCCCCGCTCCGGAGGTCCCTTGCCATATCACGCCTGCCGGAGGATAGACCGGATCGCTGCGCTACCCGCTGCGTCACCGGTTCATAGGCGTGCTGGTTTCCCAGGATCTGTGCACTTTTAACGCCAGTCATGACCGCCATGACACGTACTCTGCCTTCATAATCGCTGTTCACCCGTGCTCCCCAGATGACGTCCGCGTGGGGGTCGAGTTCGTATGTCAGGGAGCTTGCGATCTCCTCGGCATCCTGGAGGGTCAGGTCGTTCCCGCCTGTGATGTGAATGAGGCTCCCGGTTGCTCCACGGTAGTCGATGTCGAGCAGTGGATGGTTCAGGCACTCGTGGACGACGCTCTCTGCCTTGTTCTGCTGCTTGCTCTCTCCGACAAGCATCACGGCAACGCCGCCCTTGCTCATAATGGCCCGCACGTCTGCGTAGTCGATATTGATGAGTGATGGTTCGGTGATCGTCTCACTGATACCCTTGACGGTCTCTGCGATGAGTTGATCCATGACCGAGAACGCCTGGCCGAGCGGCAGATTCGGCACATACTTGATGAGGCGGTTGTTATCGAGCACAATGACTGAATCAGCTGCAGCGGAGAGCGACTCAAGCCCCTCTTCCGCGCGGAGGAGCCGTGCTTTCTCTACCTGGAACGGGTAGCTGACCATACCGACGACGATTGCCCCCTGCTCCTTTGCAATCTGTGCGACAACCGGGGCCGTTCCCGTGCCGGTGCCTCCACCCATACCGGCGGTGATGAAGACAAGGTCCGCATCGCAGAGGAGTCCCTCCAGGGTCGGCCGGGCCATCTCAGCCGCACGCCTCCCGACGTCCGGGAATCCACCGGCGCCGAGGCCTTTGGTGAGGGACTTGCCGACAAGGACCCGCTTGTCAGCCTGGATCATATCCAGGTGCTGCTTATCCGTGTTAATCGCGATCGTATCCGCGCCGCTGACCTGCATATGGTACAAACGGTTGATAGTGTTATTTCCTGCACCACCGCACCCTACGATGACAATTCGAGGCTGACCGAGGATGTCGTCTTCATCCCCGATTGTATCGGTCTTCCGGTACTTCTCAAGTTCAGCGTGTTTTAACGCCTCGTTGATGATCGTCTGCATTAAATACCTCCTAAACTTTGAATGAAATCTGTTCAGCCTCGCGGAGAACACGGTTTCCATGTTTCTCAAGAAGCGCCCTGACGGAGTACCGCACAGCTTCGGATACCGTGGGGAACTCGCCAGCCTCCACCAGCTTCTCAAGCATCTCAACCTGCTGCCGGGGCAATCTGATAGTTATCCGATCCATCATCTCAACCACTCATATCTGACATTTGGCTGACACTTGGCTGCCATTTGTCAGACAATCGTAATCTCCATGTCTGACTGCATCAGATAAGGCATAATAGCACCAATATATTATAAATACTTTCCGAAACAGGTCAGCAGCCGGCATAATGGTTATTATGAATAGCAACCGACAACATACCCTCAGAGGGTTATAACAAATATGAGAGAAGATCTCCCGGAAAGGATGGAGCATGGCGGTCGGGTACGCTGGCACCGGGCCCGGGGTAGAGGTGAACTGCTTGATTTCAGCGCGAACATTAACCCCTATCCTCCCGATATACCCTGGACACCGGATCCCTCAGCACTGGCCGATTATCCGGACGACCGGTACGAGACACTCAAAGAGACGATCGGGAGAACGTTCGGGCGCGATGCGGCGGAGGTCACCGTAGGCAATGGATCTGTTGAGCTGATCCGCGCGTTCTGTTCTGCGATGCTCAGGCCTGGCGATACAGCCTGCATCACACCCCCGACGTTCGCTGAGTACGAGATGGCGGTATTGCTGGCCGGTGCGCGATGCACTGCGGAGAGCAACGGTGCCGCCGTCCGGTTCCTCTGTAACCCGAACAATCCTACAGGGGCGCTTCACACCCGCCCGGAGGTCTTCGGACTGCTTGAGGAGACAGCAGAACAGGGAGCATACCTCTTCATCGACGAAGCGTTCATCGAGCTCTCTGACCCGCGCCAGAGCCTCGCCGATCTCCCTCACGAGAACCTCTTTGTCATGCGCTCCCTGACAAAGAGTTTCTCCGTGCCGGGCATCAGGTTCGGGTATGGTTTTGGCACCCCCAAACTCATCGAGCGCGTGGAGACACTGCGCCTCCCCTGGACGGTGAACGCATTCGCCGAGTCCTTTGCGATCGAGGCCTTCCGGAACTACGATAAACTTGAGGAATCGCGGGAAAAGATCGCACGGGAGCGGAGATGGCTCTGCGCTCATCTGGACGAACTCGGTCTTGCCTACGATCCCCCGTCTGCAAACTACATCCTGATAGCGATACCGGTGGAAGCGGAGGCGCTCGTCGAGAGGCTTCTTGGGTATAACATCCTGGTCCGCGACTGCGGGTCGTTCGGACTTCCCCGCCATATCCGCGTGGCGGTGCGGACCCGTGAAGAGAATGAACAGCTCATCGAGGCGCTTGAAGCATGCTTGCCCTGATCATGGCCGGGGGGCAGGGGTTGCGGCTCCGGATGGGTGAAAAACCGCTGGTCACCATCTGTGAAAGACCGATGCTCTCCTACGTCATCGATGCCTTTGAGGGTGCCGGGCACGAGGTTATCGTGGTCGCCTCATACCGGACGCCGTTTACCAGGAACTGGTGCCGGGCCAGGGGGATCACCCTGTATGAAGCCGAAGGGCTTGGTTACATCGAGGATATTCAGGCCGCAGCCGAAGATCTCGGAGAGGAGGGGAGACCTCTCTTCACGTGCGTCTCCGATCTCCCCTGCCTTGTGCCGGGCATCATAACCGGCATCGAAGAAGCCTGGCGCCGGGCGGGAACACCGGCATGCTCGACATGGGTGCCCCGTGACCTCTGCGAGGAGCAGGGTTGCCGCACACAGTATACGGAGATGATCGACGGCACGCCGGCCTGCCCTGCCGGGATCAACATACTGACGGCAGGCGATCTCGAGGGCGCCCAGGAGGAGCTGCAGCTCCTCCTGCACGACCGAAGACTCGTCTTCAACATCAACACGCGCGAAGAACTCCTGCTGGTGCAGAAGTACCTCTGCCGGAGACAGGGACTGTAGCACCGGGAGGATGCCACATCTCCCCTCAATTTCCGGGAGAGAAACCCTATTATCGGATTGCCGCCGACCTCTATGTATGGAGACCGGCCGGGAGATCGAACTCGAGGGGCATATCATCGATTCAGGCGTTATGACCCTGGTGTTCGACAAGATCATGGACATGGGAGGGGAGTTTGAGATCCTCACGTTCGACGTCGGGAAGCAAAAGACAGATACGAGTTACGCACGCCTGCGTGTCTCTGCGCCCGATATCCGGCAGCTCGATGCCATCCTCTACGAACTGCACCGCCTCGGAGCGCGCACCCCTGAGATCAGTGATGTCATCCTCGTGCCGGCAGAGGGTGACCGGATCCTCCCGAAGGGGTTCTACTCGACCACCAACCACCCGACATTCGTGAAGTACCAGGACGAGTGGTTGCCCGTCGAGCAGATCGAGATGGACTGCCACATCGTGGTCGATGAAGAGAATAAGCGGGCGGCCTGCAAACCGATCTCAAAGATCAAGGCCGGGGATGCCGTTGTCGTGAGCGAGGCCGGGGTGCGCGTGATCTACCCGGAGCGGCCGAGGAAGGTCAGCACGTTCGAGTTCATGCACGGAACCGTCTCATCCGAGCGGCCGAGCGAGGCGATCATCGCAAGGATCGCACGCGAGATCCTGAGGCTGAAGGAGGCGGGAGAGAAGATTGCGCTCGTCGGCGGTCCGGCGATCGTCCACACCGGGGCGGCGGGAGCCCTCGCAGATATGATACGTGAGGGCTACATCGACGTGCTCTTCGCAGGAAACGCGCTTGCCACCCACGATATCGAGTCTAACCTCTATGGCACATCCCTCGGTATGGACATCAGGACAGGCACGCTCGTCACCGGCGGGCATAAACACCATATCTGCGCCATAAGCGAGGTCATGAGGGCAGGATCCATCAAAGGCGCTGTCGAACAGGGGGTCGTCACCGGCGGGATCATGTACGAGTGCGTGAAGAAGGGAATCCCGTTCGTGCTCGCCGGGTCCATCCGGGACGACGGGCCGCTCCCCGACGTTATTACGGATGTCGTCGAGGCGCAGGATGCGATGCGCCGTCATCTCCAGGATCTCGGGATGGTCGTGATGATCGGGACGCTCCTCCACTCCATCGCCGTCGGGAACTGCCTCCCCTCATACGTCAAGACTGTCTGTGTCGATATCAATCCTGCATCGGTGACAAAACTGATGGACCGGGGTACGACCCAGGCGATCGGTGTCGTGAGCGATGCAGGAACGTTCCTCCCGCTGCTCGCAAAGCAGCTGGAGGAGCAGAAGAAAAATACCTGTTAGCGTGTAAGCGGCATACAGAACGGTTTTTCGTTCTCGAGTACAAACTCCCACTCTTCTTTACACGCACAATCCATCTCCGCAAGCGCGCGCAAGAGCCCGAGATCCCCGGTCAGCGAGTAGTCGCTGATCCCCTTCACGATATCGCGATCGCATCTCCCACAGTTGTGCGGCCCCCGGGCCTGCCCGCCACCGACGGGATCGCAGAGGATATGCACCGGAGAATTGGTCAGCACGTCGAGGACCGTCCAGAGATACGGTGGGCGGTACGCATGCTGCCTCCAGAGGTGCTCGACCTCGGTCCTGGCCTGGACGGTGCAGAGGTTCATGGAGATGCTGTCTGCGATGGAGGCGATATCCCTGATGGAGCGCACCATATCATCGCGCGCCTCACGTTCGGTCAGGAACGGCGGCTTTAACAGGAGGTAGCCCTTCACGCCCGCGCCGGCGGCATGGGCAATATCTGCGGCGCGGAGGAAATCGGCGTACGAGAACCCCTTATCGATACACTTCTCCCTGATGAAGTCATCTGTGGTCTCAAGGCCTATGGCGACGGAGAACGGCATATCCCAGGCGCCGGTATCGATCGCCTCGCCAAACTCCCGGATCGCATCAGGCTCAACGTACTCCGGTCTCGTCTCGGCGATCACGATCTTGCCCCGGAACGCCTCCGCGACGGCGCGCCGGACGGCGGGCGGCACCTCATCGGGATCGAAGAAACTTCCCGACGTGAAGATCTTGAGCACCTGGTAATCCTCGTCGCGGAAGTTCTCTTTCACCCAGCGGGTCTGGCGGATCAACCGGTCAGCAAGATCGTCCGGGGAGATTGTGGGGTATCGCTCATGCCGGTAACCGCACATACGGCACCGGTTCCAGGAACACCCGCCGCTCCTGAAGATAACCGTCAGCGTATCGAGAGCCTGCCCGTCGATGCGGTCCTTCCCCCGCCAGGACGCCAGCGGTTTCTCAACTGATTTGGATAGCATTATACCTCATATTCGTCGATGTACTGGTATGAAAAGGATCGCATGGCTGACACTTCTCGCTGCGATGCTGCTCGTCAGTGCTGCATCAGCTGCGTATGTCGAGATCAATGCTCCAAAGGAAGTATCCATCGGCGACCCGCTCAAGGTCACCGGCACCACGCTCGTGGAGGGGCTTACAAAGCCCTCACTCAACCCCGGGTTCAGTACTGAGATCATCTTCTACTCTGTAAAGGGCACAAAGAGCGAGGTTGGTCGGAAGACCATCGTCGTTCAGGAGAATGGTCTGTTCGCTGCGACGTTTGAGACCCGGGGTCTTGCCCCGGGAGACTACACGATCGAGATCATCGATCCTGAACCACCGAACACCTTCGGGGGTAGCTCTAAGACCCTGCAGTTCCTCAAACTGGTCGATCGGTCCGGGGATGTCAGGATAACCTCCCCGCTCGTGCAGGAGTTCGATGGCAGTCTCGATATCGCGGGTGCGATAGATGGGATAGGAGCGGCGGGTGTCCGGATCGAGGTCGAATTCGACGAAACCACCGTCTATGGACCTGAGTATATCAGAACCGGGGCGGATGGGGCGTTCTCAGCGACCGTGCCCATCCAGAGTACAGGTACATACAGGGTCATCCTCCGCGATACAAAAGGCTACGTCGGCACCCTGACCTTCGTGGTGACGGGCTACCCGACACCCGCAGAGACAGGGGTGGTGGTGGTCTCGTCCAGTGCACCGGCCACCCGGTCAGATCCTGCGTACTTCGAGGTTGATACCCGGGCCGGCCTGGTGACACTCACGACATCGTCCGGCGGGATTGACTGGGTGGTCGAGTACATCGATGAGGGGGGCAGGCTCCGGAAGGTCAACGATGCAGGTCTGCTGGACCCGGAGATCGTGGAGTTCTCAGCACATGGGGGCTGTGTCTATGTCAAGATCTACCCGATCAGTTACAGTGACCGTGGAACGGTGCAGCTATCGGCCACAAATGCCGATGCGGTCAGGGTGAGCCAGAATGCACCGGTTATCTTCGGAGATGCGACGCCCACCCCGGCAGAGACGGCCACACCGCTCCCGGCAGTGCTGGCACTCTTTGCAGTTCTCGTGGTCATACTCAGTCGCCGGGGATGAGCAACCTTTTTTTCATCCGGCAACCAACAGGTAGAAGCGAGCCGGGATAGTCTAGTCCGGTAAGGCGGTGGCCTTGAAAGCCACTGGTGCCTGGCACCTCGGGAGTTCAAATCTCCCTCCCGGCGTTATCTCTTCTGTTCAGATTCGCATCACTTACTCGGGCCGGGGTTTATCTCCGGCCCGATCAGATACAATTCTCTTCTCAAAATAAATTTCAGGCTATCTTTTCTCCCGCTTTGGGGCCGGGCGCGCACTCGTAGATCTCCTGGATCTTCATGATGAGGAGGCTCTTTGCCGGCGCCTTCGCCATCTTTGACCGGACGGTAAACTGCATCTTCTCAAACTCAGGACCGCTGGTCTTAATCTCGACGGGGCCCTTGACCTGGAAACAGCCCTTCGTCTCGGCCCCCCAGATATAGATGGAGACTTTCGGGTTCTCCTGAACGTTTGCAAGCGTCTTCTTCATGAAGTTGTCCGCGATCCAGATCGTCTCGTCGTCGATGAGTTCAACAAACCCGATCGGCACAACGTTCGGCCATCCGTCTTTTGAGGCGGTAGCGACAGGGAATGCTTTCATCGTCCTGAACGCTGCCTTCATCTCTTCAGTCAGTGCAACCATCAGTATTCACCACTACTCTCTCTAAGCCACAGAGTGATAAAAATAACTGTCAGGAAACGCCTGACAGGGCAGCGGCGATGCAGGCACCGGTACTGACTCACGCCAGGATCACCATCGCCAGGAGCAGGCGGACTGCGCTGGATGATGAACGCGGGTCGACTTACAACGCTAATCCGTCCATTTTCATGAGAAATCAAACTCCTTATCAGTTTCCGCGCCGATATCTGTACCTATGGGTCGGTACACCAGCGGAGATGTCATACTGGCACCCATGCGCATCGGGGGTGCTGGAGAATGGAAGGTGCGCCCGGCGGTGGTGATCGCGACGGAGGAGGACGGGAGCCTGCTGGTCTGCCCGATCTCAAGTAAATCCCCTTCCGATACACCCTCGGTTCAGCTCTCACTCGATGATTTTATCCGGGGCGGGCTTGACCTCTTCGAGGAGAGCTACGTCCTGACAGCGTACCCGCTCACCACCCGGCCAGCCGGTGTCGTCGCCAGGAAAGGCTCTCTCCAGCCGGAAGCGGTTGCCGCTATACAGGAATCCCTGCCAGCGGCGTGCAAGCCCCGCCGGAAGTAACCGCTTGCCCGGCAGCTCCGTAGCCTCGCCTACCCGACTGTGGGGCACGCGATCGCTTCTGTCGGGATGATGGGAAGCGTGATCCGCTGCCGCCCCCTGATGAGCGTCAGGGTTGCCGCCTCAGCGATGGGCCAGGTGCTGAGGAACCGGTGCAGGTCATCAACGCACGTCACAGCGCAATCGTTGATCGCGATGATCAGGTCACCGGGCCTGAGTCCTGCCCGGCCGGCGGGTCCTGCCCGGGAGACCGATGCGACCTCGACTGCCCGGTTCACGGCGAGCCCGAGCGCCCGGACGAGTGACTGCTCAAGCGGTCGTGACTGCCCGGCTATCCCGAGGTAGCCGCGCCGCACCCTGCCATCTGCGACCAGTTGTGGGAGGGCCCAGGTGGCGGTGCTGGACGGGATCGCAAAGCCGATCCCCTGCGCCATGGGGATGATCGCCGTATTGATGCCGATGACGCGGCCGCGCGAGTCCACCAGCGGACCGCCGGAGTTGCCCGGGTTGAGCGGGGCGGTATGCTGGATGATGTTCTCGATCAGGCGGCCGTCCCGACTCCGGAACGCACGGCCGAGAGCGCTCAGGACGCCCGTCGAGACGGTCGAGTCGAAGCCGAGCGGGTTACCGATGGCTATCGCGAGCTGCCCGACCAGGAGTCCGGCTGAGTCACCGAACTGCGCGTAGGGGAGTCCTTCGGCATCGACGCGGAGCACGGCAAGGTCGGTCGCCGGGTCGGCTCCGGCCAGGCGGGCGGGAAGTGCGGTCCCATCCGCCATGCGGATCTCGATCCTCCCTGCTCCCTGCACCACGTGGTTGTTGGTCATGATGTAGCCCTCCGGAGATACGATCACGCCGGATCCCGCCCCCATCTGCTCGCCCCTCCGGCCCTGGAGGGACTTTCCCACAACGATGCTCACGACCGCGGGCCCCACCGACCCGGCAACGCCGGCAACCGCCCGGGAGCAGGCATCGAGAAGATCAAGATCGGACTCTCTGGTATCCGGGAGCGGTAGGGTCTTCTCTGCTCCGGATTCGGGAGAAAAACTCTCTGTCTGCGATATAAGTCTGTGATCTATTTTATCCATCATTATTTATATTTTATTAATCGATAATAATCTACTTTCCGCATACTGATATGAAACAGCATCTGGAGTGATGTGCAGGATCGATTATCTCCCCGGGCGCGCAGGGTGTCGATCCCGGCATTTCGCGCTCTCGCTACAGGGGAGAGAGAAGTGCCGGCAGCGTACCCGGCACCGCTCTACCAGTTCCCACAGGGCGCGTTCATGCTCAGGGCCGTCAACGCCGGTCCCTGATGATGGGCATACCGGGCCCCGCACAGATGTAGCGGGATCCCGGAACCGGGGTGCCACCTCCGGGCACCCACGGCCAAAAATCGATCACTTCTGCCGGAGTTTCAGGAACTCCGACTTTACATCGTTCGGGTCACTGTACTGCCGATCCTCAAACATCTCCAGTACATCAAGGACCATCCGGGGTGCCTCACTCTCCTTTGCCCTGGCGATAAGAGCGCTCTTTGATGCCGGGTATTCCATCCCGGAGGTGCTCACCTCAATGATCTGCGGGTCGAGTTCCTGCAGGGCCTTTGCGGCTTCCGTTGTACCTCTCATATTTCTCACGACCAGTTCTCTATCCCTTTATGGGGCGCGACCACGGGTGACTATAATATAAAAATATATCGTGCGATCGATGGCGACGAAGATCGCCCCGGGCGGGGAGATCCGGGGGTTCTCAGCAGCCCCTCCCTCCGCTCCCGGGCGGGATCATCCCATCCCTCCGGGTCCCCACGGTGTGGCGGCAATCGCCCGGTTCAATGCCCCATCTACAGGAGTTCCAGACAAACCGGTTGTGAATCAAGAAATTTTGTGAGAATTTGAAGAATTTCACCGGTATCCGGTTTAGATAACCGTCCGGGAGGGCAAATCAAAAGGTTATTCTGTCTACCTCCCTAACCCTCATTTCATGAAGATGCATGGTATTCTTCCGCTGCTGGCCTGTATCATCGCAGTTCTGGCAGTTGCTGGTGCAGGATGCACCGGAACGGTCGACCAGACCGACGGTACGGGACTGAAAGATTCCTACATCGTCGGTATCGATGACAATTATATGCCCTTCAGCTACATCGACAAGGACGGTAAAGCCCAGGGATTCGATGTCGACTCCATGAGGTGGATCGCCGATAAGAATGACATCAAGGTGACGTTCCAGGGAGTAGACTGGGACTCCATCATCCCCGCCCTCCAGGCAGGGAAGATCGATATGGTCTATGCGGGCATGTCGATCACCCCGCTGCGGCAGGAGCAGGTGAACTTCAGCAACCCCTACTGGACAGTCGTCCAGGATGTTGCGGTCCGTGAGGACTCTGACATAACGATGGATGATATCCATGCNGGGAAGGTGGTTCTCGGGGCACAGCGTGGATGTACCGGAGCCCTCTGGATCGAGGAGGCNCTGGTCGATACTGGTCTGATGCCTGCAGAGAACNTGAAACTCTACAGGGATACGCCTCTTGCCGTCAACGACCTCAAGGCGGGCCGGGTTGATGCAGTCATGTACGATGACGTCTCNTTAAAGGACATAATNGAGGGTCTNCCGATGAAGATCATAGGATCTGTCGAGACGCAGGAACAGGAGTGTTTCGGTGTCGCGATCCGGAAGGAGGACACTGAACTCCTTGAGTTCATGAACGAGGCTATCGCAGAACTCAGGGCCGATCCCTACTGGGAAGAACTCAAAGAGAAGTACAACCTCTAGTAACCGAATCCGGGGGCAATCTGCCCCCTCCTCTTCTCACAATAAATATAACCCGGAGGCTCTCCTTCTGCCCTCACGCGAAACCTGCCGCCAGATCACGAAACATCCATGCCACCGCATAACCGCACAGCCTTCCTCTACGCGCTGATAACGGCAATCCTCATCGGGGGGAGTGCCCCGTTCACAAAGCTCCTCATCAGCGGGGCCGAACCCCTCGCGCTCGCGGCACTGATATCGCTCGGGAGCGGAGCCGGCGCCCTGTTCTTCTTCCTTGCCGGGATTGCGACGAAGAACCGGTGGAGTCAGGGGGAGGTTCCGCCCGGGAAGGGGGATATCTCCTGGATCATCGGTGTTACGATATTTGGCGGCGTTCTTGCGCCGGTCACCCTGATCTTCAGCCTGGCCGGAACACCGGCGGCGACGGCCTCCCTCCTCCTGAACTTCGAGGCGGTGGCGACGACCCTGATCGCCGCTGCAATCTTCGGGGAGTGGGTGAGCCGGCGAGTCTGGGTTGCGCTCGGGCTCATAACCGCGGCATGTATCCTCCTCACCTATGACCGGGCAGCGGGCTTCTGGCTATCTCTCCCGGCGCTCGGGATCCTGCTCACCTGCCTGTTCTGGGCCCTCGATAACAACATGGGGCATCGGCTCTCGGCAAAAGACCCGCTCATGGTCATCTCCATAAAGGGGCTCGGCGCCAGCATCATCACGTTCCTCTTCGCCCTCGTCGCCGGGCAGCAACTTCCTGAAGTGGTCACGATGATCACTGCCATGACTGTCGGGTTTTTCTGCTACGGAGGCCTGACGAGCATCTTCTTTCTCCTCGCCCTCCGGGGTATCGGTGCCGCCCGGGCAGGCTCACTCCTCGCCGTCTCGCCGTTCTTCAGCGTCCTCTTCTCGCTCGCTCTCTTCGCCGAGATGCCGGCCGCTGTCTTCTATGTCGCGCTACCGGTCATGGTGATCGGTGCGTGGCTGCTGGTATCAGAGAGGCGCTCCCACGCCGGATAGACCGTAAGCCTCCCACCACTCAATCGCACGCCGGAATTCCGATTTTTGCCGGCACCCGTTATTCCCCATCGTCACCGGAGATGCAGTCACTCCATCGGCTACCCTCTTCGGGGGCTCTGATTCTCCTGATATCCTCCGCGGAAACCGCCATGCAGGCTTCCTGCTCCATCACAATGCTTCAGGGGTGGGGAGCTCCTCTCGATCATCTATCGCCCATGAGGGAAGATATGCTATTCCAATTTTTATTATAATAATTTACAAATAAATCACCGTAAAGGATATATATTTATACCACCATCCCCCCTCCACCGGCTAAACTATGACCGGACTTTAAATCAGAATCTGCACTCTGTCTGCAGCATGCTTCACTGAGCATCCGATCTGGCCAACCTGTTTGCGCCTACCGGATGGCATGTACAGCAATCTGTGGAAAGAGAGCAAGAGTTCACACAAGGGGGGAAAAATGACTAAACACACACATCTGGCACTTTTATGTGCTGTCGTCATCATCGGGTTACTGATACCACCAGTTCTGGCGGAAGAGGCGAGTCCGGAGGCGGGAAAGTATCTCTATCTCAGTCGTAACCAGGGTTATGCGCCGGAACATCCCGATATCGACGGCGACATGATCGTATGGGAAGACGACAGAGACGGCAACCAGAAGGAGATCTATCTCGGGACGATGGACAAAATCCAGAATTTAGCCGGCTACACCGGTGAGAGGATAACGTACGATCCCGCTTTTCAGGAGAAACCATCCATCTCGGGCGACTACATCGTCTGGCAGGGCAACCAGAGCGGAAAATGGGATATCTACCTCTATGAACGGTCTAAAGGAGAGGCAGAGAGACTCACAAGCGATATCGGCGATCAGTGGCTACCTGCAATCCACGGAGACTACATCGCCTGGTACGATGACAGTAGCGGTAAGACAGAGATCGTTCTCTATGATATTGCTGCCGGAGGCGTGAAGGATACCATCAGGTGCGACGCCAGGACGACGATTCCCGACAGTGATACTGTCGAGTTCAAGCCTGCGCTCTCGGATAAGTATGTCGCCTGGGTGGATAAGGCAAGCGAGAGGGTGTATTACTACGATATCGGGGCCGGAAAGGAGCGCGGACCGATATCGACCAGCACAGAACGCCAATCCTGGCCTTCGCTGTACGGAAGCCTCATTGTATGGGAGGATTACCGGGCGGTAGGTGGAAACCCGGATATCTATATGCGTGATCTTGATGATCCATCCTCCGAGGATAGGCAGATCACCTCTGATCCATTCGAACAGGTTTCGCCAGCGCTCAGCGGGAAGATCATCGTATGGGAGGATACGCGGAGTAAACCACGCGGAATCTACCTTTATGATTACGATCGCAAAGAGGAGATTCCCGTATATCTCTCCGACGATGAGTATGATGAACACCTCTACCCGGCCATAAGCGGTAACACCGTCGTCTGGCAGAGAGGCAGGAGTCCTCACTCAAACCTCTATATCTTCATCTACAGCCCTGGAGCAGTCAAACCGACCCTGACGAGTATCGAGGTCACCCCGGCCGCTCCCACCGTGGAGATCGGCGGGGAGATCGAGTTCACCGCAACCTGTTACGATGAGTTCGGCAACATCATGACGGGGATTGAGATCGCCTGGACGAGCAGCGACACAACCGTCGGAACCATCGATCAGACCGGCACCTTCACCGCTCTTGCCGGGGGCGTGACGACCATCACCGCAACGGCGGGCGAGCTCACTGCAGAAGCAAGCGTCACGGTCACCACCCAGGCCCTGCCTGAGGCGGTGCTTACAGGTATCGAGATCTCACCGACAGCGACTACCGTCGTGGCTGGTAAAACAGTGGAGTTCAGGGTGACTGCGCGTGACCAGTTCGGCAACATCATGACGGGGATTGAGATCGCCTGGACGAGCAGCGACACAACCGTCGGAACCATCGATCAGACCGGCACCTTCACCGCTCTTGCCGGG
>JGI24710J26742_10003192_pt1 | contig 14034 bp, 17 predicted proteins | sample BioPla2DNA2_FD_26742 | JGI IMG/M metagenome (IMG submission 26742) | reverse complement strand
ATTGAATCATTGCCGTGAAGAATCTTATCAATATCATTTCCCAATTCGGCCAGTTTTTTATACCGTCTGAAAGTAATCCAAAAATGCAAAACAGTAAACAGCGTAGATACCATTAATATTATGAATCCGTAGTGATTTCCGTATAAGAAACCTGTAATGGTCAGAAGAAGAATCAAAAGAATATATAATATTAAACTTTTTTGAATCTCAGGATTTCTAAAAAACCTCATTTAATCACCGACCTTATACCCCAGACCTCGAACAGTTTTAATAAATGTCGGATTTTGAGGGTCATCCTCGATTTTATCTCTGAGTCTTTTTATATAAACAGTAAGAGTATTATCGTTCACATACTCTCCGGCAATATCATAGATCTCCTCAAGGAGTCTGTTTCTCGACATTACAACCCCTTTATTATTTAAGAAGACCAGAAGCAGTCTATATTCAAGGGCAGAAAGAAATATTTCCTCACCATTTTTAATTACTATCCCCTTAGCAGTATCCACCCTGACAGAATTATGTTCAATTACAGTATTGGATTTATTGCTGCGTCTTAGAACGCTCCTTATACGTGACAAAAGCTCTCTGGGGCGAAAGGGCTTGCTTATGTAATCATCGGCTCCCATATCCAGGCCTGTTATAACACTGTACTCATCTGATGATGCAGTAAGAAATATTACCGGAGTCTCACTTATTGCTCTGGCAGCGGCACATACAGCAAAACCATTACCGTCCTTTAAAGAGATATCCACTAAAAGCAAATCATATTTATTGTTCTCTATTTTACTGACAGCCTGGCTTTGACCGGTTGCTGAGTCGATTTCAAAGCCCTCACTCTGGAGGTATTCAGTAAGATTGTTTACTATACTTTCATCATCTTCCACCAACAATATTGTGGCCATGTTCCGCTCCCTTTCAGAAAAATATGTCCTTTGTTTTTTTATATTATATCAAAGAATTCTTTACATATGGTATTATTGATTTGTTCCGAAAATTATTTGATAGCCTTATGTAAAGAAACAGACCAGGAGGAGTTATGAGCCTACATAATATTAAGAAGATTTTAGTTATAGATGGACAAGGCGGTAAACTTGGGAAACAGCTTATTGAGGCTATTAAAGCCCGTATTAAAAACATTGAGGTAACTGCCATAGGAACCAATGGTATTGCCACCTCCACAATGCTTAAGGGCGGTGCAGACTATGCTGCAACAGGAGAGAATCCGGTGATAGTAGCCTGCAGAAAGGCTGATATTATTATTGGCCCTATAGGTATAGTCATCGCCGATTCGCTCATGGGGGAAATTACCCCTAAAATGGCAACAGCAATAAGCCAGAGCAATGCACTTAGAATACTCATCCCTGCCAATAAATGCGATAACATTATTGTCGGTGTTCCGGATCTTTCAATGTCAGCTTTAATCAGCGACACAATAAACAAGCTTACAGAGTTTCTTTCCTCAAATCAGTAACAGATTGCCGTCTTGACCATAAAATTTAAGCTCCCGAAATAAACTGGCATAACAAATGAATAAAAGGAATAATTATTATTACGGTTTGATTTATAATGCGCAATATGCTATATTTTATTAAATGTCCGGCATGAAGCCGGAAATAAATTTTGGTTTTGACAATAAATACATCTAAATTTGTACCATGAAGGTATTAGTCATCAGAAGATGGCTGATACCTTTTATTTATTAAAGGAGAGAGTTTTATGACATCAACAACAAAGAAAATTACCTTTGCCGGCATGTCTCTTGCATTGGCATTTTTACTTCCATATCTCATTGGACAAATTCCTGATATTGGTAGAGCGCTGAGTCCAATGCATATCCCGGTACTTATATGCGGCTTTATATGCGGGGGGCCTTATGGGCTTATTGTAGGGTTTATAGCACCTTTACTCAGTTCAATAGACGGAATGCCCCCCATCTTTCCTACAGGAACAGCCATGGCATTTGAGCTGGCTGCATACGGCCTGGCTTCCGGCCTGCTCTATAAATTACTTCCTAAGAAAACACCATATATTTATGTCTCCCTGGTGCTTTCAATGCTTGTCGGAAGAGTTGTATGGGGAATTGCAATGTTCGTTATTGCTTTATTCGCAGCAGATATACAATTCGGTTTACCTGCTTTTTTGGCCGGTGCTTTTATAAATGCTGTCCCGGGCATCATCCTTCATATTGTACTTATACCAGTTATTATTATGGCATTAAAGAAAGCCAGGCTGATGTTTAATGAATGATTTAGTGAAAATATTAATCCAACATGCAAAAAAATATCCTTTGATGGAACCTGTAGACGCTGTCAAACTCATTTATCAGAATGAGTTTGGCGGCGGCCATCTTATTGTCGATAAAAAAGTAAGTTTGAACCGCCTTCAGGAAGAATACCAAACTGTAATTCAAAGTGGTGACATACCTTTAGCTGAGAATATAGGTAACGGAATAGTAAGGGTTAACTTGGCTGCTATGGACGCTAATGGCTTAACTGCTAAAAAGCTGAACGATATCTTTGTAGATTCATCAACCATGATACGGGGCACGAAAGAAACCTTCCTCAAAAAACTGAATCTATTAAAAAATTTAACCCAGGAAGGTATATATGCATTTGATAAGTTTTTATTACAAGCCTATCTTGAGGATTATGTAAAACTTGGTTGCCCTCCGGTTTCACATAGCAAGATTTACCGGGATGCATATAAACCTGCTTATAGAGTCATTTGCAGAAATTTGCTGCCGGAAAAATATTCACCCCAATAAGCCCAGATGTTCCAGCAGAATCTTCAGTCCAATAAGAACAAGAATTATTCCTCCTGTCAACTCAGCCTTTGACTTATACTTTGTTCCGAATATACAGCCTGCCTTTACCCCTAAAATAGACAGTGTAAATGTGGTAATACCAATAAAGCCTACAGCAGGCAAAATGTTAACTTTAAGAACCGCCAAAGTAATCCCTACTGCCAACGCATCAATACTTGTGGCAACAGCCATGGGGAACATGTCCTTAAACTTAAGTGATCCGCTGTTGACATCGCATTCGTCACCCTTTTTAAGTGATTCTCGTATCATATTAATACCGATTAAAGCAAGCAGTACAAAGGCGATCCAATGATCAAAAGCACAAATTGATGATTCAAATCTTGAACCCAAAAAGAAACCCAAAAGCGGCATTAATGCCTGGAAACCGCCAAACCACAGTCCTACTCTGACAGCTTTATTGAATGAAGAATCCTTCATTGCCAGTCCCTTACACACAGAAACTGCAAATGCGTCCATTGAAAGGCCGACAGCAACAATAAATAATTCCAGAATGGTCATTAATATTCTCCCTTTAGTATAAAAAATCAGGCGTCAACCGCACCTGATGATTAGCCTCTTTTGACACAGGTACAGCTATTGCCATACATGAGTCTCATTCATTAAGGCAAACCAGACTTTTTAAGTCGGTATGTTGGCTTGCCACGCTAAAAAACGCAAACTACTCCCAGAAATCTACTGTATAATATCATATGAGCCGTATTAATACAAGTCCTGCAAAAACGTGAATTTAGTGATGCATGGCATTTGTGTTTACCATTCTTAATTACCCATTACCAGAAAGCGGATACGGTAAAACAGTAGAATTTTTTATCCCCGTTATAGTACAATGTTTATTACAGAACATTTAATATACAATCAGAACATGGACATGAGGTAAGAATGAATAATTTAGACGCAAAATACATTAAAATGACACAAACCCCCATTCCCAAACTAGTGATTAATCTTGCAATTCCCAGCATGATCGCTATGATAATAACCGCTATATACAATATGGCTGACACTTATTTTGTTAGCCAAATTAATACAAGTGCATCTGCAGCAGTAGGCATTTCTTTTTCGCTGATGGCAATAGTTCAGGCCATTGGCTTTACTATGGGTATGGGCACCGGGAACTACATGGCGCAGTTTTTGGGGCAAAAAGAATCCGATAAAGCAGCTAAAGTTGTAGCTACAGGTTTTTTTACCACGTTTGCAATGGGTGTTATTTTCTCCATTCTGGGGATGATATTCCTTAAACCATTGGTACGTTTATTAGGGGCAACCCCTACTATCCTTCCCTATGCTATCGACTATACCCGCTTCATATTACTGGGAATTCCCTTTATGATGTCCTCTTATGTTCTTAATAACATCCTTCGTTTTCAGGGCAGTGCCTTATACTCAATGTTCGGTATCGGTTTTGGCGGTATTCTCAATATTATTCTCGACCCCATTTTTATTTTCCATCTTAACATGGGCACTGGCGGTGCCGCATTAGCAACCAGTATAAGTCAGTTTATAAGCTTTTGTATTTTATTTATTGCCTCCGGTAAGGGAGGAAACCTTAAAATTAGTTTTGCAAATTTTACACCGAAATTGGAAATCTACAAGGAAATACTAAGAATTGGCATGCCGTCATTTTACCGGCAGAGTCTGGCAAGTATAGCCGGCATTGTTCTTAACCAAACCGCAGGACCTTTTGGAGATGCTGCAATTGCTGCTATGTCCATTATAGCACGTATTTTCCATCTCGCGGTTGCGGCTTTATTAGGCTTTGGACAGGGGTTCCAGCCCGTCAGCGGATATAACTATGGGGCAAAACTCTATAATCGCGTAGTTGAAGCCTTCTGGTTCTGTATCAGGGTTTCTGCTGTTGGACTTACAATAATCTCAACAATAGGCTTTATATTTGCTCCTCAGATTATTACTCTTTTCAGAAGAGATGATCCCCTGGTTATTGCAATCGGCTCAACAGCCATGCGATATCAATGCATTACTTTTCCTCTTTCATCCTGGATAATAATCAATAATATGCTTGTGCAAACAATAGGAAAATCAAAGGAGGCGTCCATATTATCTCTTGCCCGGCAAGGCTTGTTCTTTCTTCCCCTTATACTCATTTTACCATCTTTCCTGGGCTTGGCAGGTGTTCAGTTAAGCCAGCCAATAGCTGACCTGGCAACATTTATTATGGCACTTCCCATGGGGATCAGGGTCAGCAATGAGCTGAAACAGCTCCAAATCGAACAGGAAGCGAAGATACAAAGATAGTTTATTAAGTTTAGATTGACAAGCATAAGTATTAAAAAGGGACCGGGTTCTGATAACCCGGTCCCTTTTGTATTATGTAAATCAGAACATTGGCACAACTGCACCATTGTATTTTTCCAGCATGAAGTTCTTGACTTTTTCACTCTTAAGAGCCTTTACAAGCTCCTGGATAGCTGGATTGTTCTCATTTCCTTCCTTGACGCAGAGAATATTTGTGTAGTTATTCTTTATAACATCGGAATCCTTGTCTTCGATTGCCAGAGCATCAGTTGTGGCATTAAGACCTGCCTGGATGGCGTAATTGCCGTTAATAACTGCCATGTCTACATCCTGCAAGGATAATGTTAACTGTGCCGCTTCAATCTCTTTGATAACAAGATTTTTAGGGTTCTCGGCAATGTCCAGTATAGTAGCGGTAAAATCGGCTGTATCCTTTAGTTTAATCAGACCCTGCGCCTCTAAAAGCATCAACGCACGTGCTTCATTTGTTCCATCGTTGGGAACTGAAATTACGGCTCCATCCTTTAATTCATCGATAGAAGATGTTTTTCCCGGGAATATACCGAATGGCTCATAATGAATAGCGGCTACCGAAACGATATGTGTTCCGTTATCGTTATTGAACTGCTCCAGGTATTGAACGTGCTGAAAATAATTCGCATCCAAATCGCCGCTTTCAACATTGGTATTAGGCTGAACATAATCTGTAAACTCAACAACTTCAAGAGTTATGCCTTTCTCAGCGAGTATCTCTTTTGCAACATTAAGTATTTCGGCATGAGGTGTTACACTGGCACCAACCTTTATGGTTGACTCTTTTTTGTTAGCACCGCAACCTGCAAATAATGTGAGTATTAGTGTCAAAGTCAAAGTTAATTTTACTATTTTTTTCATGATATCTCTCCTTTTTAACAAGTTTTTATAATGTCCCCACTCCTAAAGTGGAGTCTATTAGTTCCTTATCTTAATCAGGCAAATTCTTTTTATCAGAACTCCATCCAAAATCTTCAATTCCGCTGCAGTTAATACATTGGATGTCATCTGATGCGTTTATCACATTTAGTTGATATGGCATTCCCTATCTCCTGGAAAATCTGTACTATTAAAACCAGTATAATTACCATTACAAGCATTATATCGGTCTGAGAACGATAGTACCCGTAGTTTATCGCAATATTTCCAAGACCACCACCGCCTACAAAGCCAGACATTGCTGAATAACCCAGGATAGTAGTTGTAGCTATAGCCGCACCTACTATCAATGATGGCTTTGCCTCCGGCAGCAATACTTTGCAGACTACCTCCATAGTTGATGCTCCCATTGACAGGGACGCTTCAATAACGCCCCGATCTACCTCCTTTACTGAGCTCTCCACCAAACGGGCAACGAAAGGTGCAGCAGCTATAACCAGCGGAACAACAGTGGCTGTAGAGCCGATGGATGTTCCGGCAATTAATCTTGTAACTGGCATTACAGCTACCAACAGAATAATAAAAGGCACTGAACGTAAAACATTCACTATTCCTCCCACTATTCTGTTAATGGCCGGTGATGGCCTTATTCCTTCCTTATCAGTGACTGCCAGAAGCATCCCGACAGGCAATCCTATAACATATGCCATAACAGTTGAAACTATAGTCATATACAAAGTTTCCAGCAGGCCTTGACCCACCAGTAACAACATGCCTTCACTAAACATAATCCTTTTCCTCCGAGTAAGTAATATTCTCAATATCAAGGTAGGTTGTTATCTTTCGGAAAACTTCTGCATCATCAGGCAATTTTATAATCATATGTCCGAAGATTTGCCCGTCAATATTCTTGGTATTGGCAAAAACTATGCTTACAGGCGCACCGCATTTTAAAACCATATTTGCGATTATAGGTCTGTCGGCAGAGCTCCCTTCAAAAACTAAACGCAGGTATTTTCCGTCACCGGATATTTTCTCAACATACTCCCCTTTCGGGAATATCAGCTTCTTGGCTGCTAATGTTTTGGGGTGACGGAATACCTCATCTACCGTTCCGATTTCCTCTATACGACTGTTGTCAATAATTGCAACACGATTGCATATCTGCTCAATAACCTTCATTTCATGAGTAATGATTATTATGGTGAGGCCTAATTTTTTATTCAATTCTTTTAAAAGAGCCAATATGGATTGTGTTGTAGTTGGATCCAATGCGCTGGTAGCCTCGTCACACAATAATACTTTCGGTTTGGTGGCAAGGGCTCTTGCTATTGCCACCCTCTGTTTTTGTCCCCCTGATAATTGTGCGGGATATGCTTTTTCCTTATCTGAAAGTCCCACTGTTTTAAGCAACTCCCGAGCTCTTTCCTTTGCTTCCTTCCGGGGCATTCCCACAAGTTCAAGAGGAAAACAAACATTATCAAGGGCATTTCTCTGCATTAAGAGATTAAACCCCTGGAATATCATGCCAATGGATTGGCGAACACTCCTAAGCTGATTATCTGAATAGGAAGTAATGTCAACACCCTCAAATATTATGCTGCCGGTTGTGGGCCTTTCCAAAAGATTAATGCACCTTACCAATGTGCTTTTCCCCGCCCCTGACAAACCTATTATGCCGAAAATCTCACCTTGATGTATTGACAGATTAATATCGTCAAGAGCCACCACGGCATCATCCCCAGTTCCAAAGGTTTTATTAAGATTTTTAATTTCTACGGTAGGGATTGTACTCATTTCCCCGCTCCTTTTCTGTCTTTTCTTGTTATATTAAAAAAGTCCCTGATGAAAATCATCAAGGACGTAAGCGCTTGCTTCGTGGTACCACCTTGTTTTGCCTAAACCTCGCAGCTTAGGCCTTAATGAGTACGGATACAAAATCGATACTCCTGTGCTATTACGGGCACTCCCGTCACAGCCTATGCATAGTGCAGTCGGTGCGCGGCTCCAAGACCATGTTCAACAATACTCGTCATACCCCATCCCACCATCAGGGGCTCTCTTTGATGCGAATTACTGCTTACTCTTCTTTTCATTGCCTTTGTCAATATTAAATCAGTTTTGTTTAAGTTTACAACATCAGTTCTCATCCGTCAATAGATGGATCATAATTATTATACGGTACAGAGTCCAAAGACCCCATATTAATTATTTTCCCCCCCAGTGATCTGGCTTCATCAATATCGTGAGTTACAATTATCACTGTTTTGTTCTTAGTATTTTCTGCCACATACTGCATTGTTTTTTCCTTAGTATTATCATCAAGTCCTTTAAACGGCTCATCCATAAGAATAATATCGCTTTTTGCCAGAACAGCACGGACTACGGCAACTCTTCTTTTCATGCCGCCGCTTAACTCTTTAACAGGTTTTAATATATTATCCTGGAGCCCTGTTTTTTTTAGATGCAAGATAATCTCATCGGTTTTTACTTTACTGTCACATACTAAACGTACATTTGATATTGCATTAAAACTTTCGCAGAGTCTGTCTTCCTGAAAAACAGCACTTTTATGGGAAGGAACTCCCGATACGATTCCTTTATCTTTTTGAATCAACCCCATGAGGATATTTATAAGCGTGGTTTTTCCGCAGCCTGAGGGTCCCATTATAAACGTCATTTTATTTTTGGGTATAACGGTACTAAAGCCATCCAGGACAATTTTCTCGCCATAGCTTTTTGAAATCTCAGAAATTACAATATCCATATTATAATCTCTCCAATCCAGCATAGAACTTTTTGATTAAATACAGAAACAGCTTCTCAAAGCCAATGCTCAACACCACTATGATAAGTGTCCATGCAAACAAATCTGCTGTGGTGTAATATATTTTTGCCTCATATAGCTTTTCACCTATGGAACCATTGGTAACCCCAATAACCTCCGCCGCGATACCTGACTTCCAGGCCAGCCCCATGGCCACACTACAGGCCGATATGAGATATGGTTTAAGCTGAGGCAGATAGATGAACACAATCCTTCGAAATAAACCCACTCTAAAAACCTCTGCCATTTCAAGGAGCTTTTTGTCAGTACTTTTAATACCCTGAAGTATATTACTGTATATTATGGGAAGTACCATAAGAAAGCTGATAAAGGATGAAAGGGTTCCCATGCTGAGCCAGATTAGACACAGGATAATAAATGATGCCACCGGCACAGACTTTATTGTGGCTATAAAGGGCCTGAACATAATCTCTGCAAGATGAAATTTCCCTGCAACAGCAGCCATTAAACTCCCTGCAATAAGACCGATGAGAAAACCTGCCACAATACGCAAAAAAGAATACCCGATTGAGGTGAAAAAATCAGCTTCTGTAAAGAGACTAAAAAGTCTCTTTACAACAGCTATCGGGGTAACAATAAACAGACTTTCACCAATCAGCATGGCACTTATCTGCCATACAATGAGGGCAAAAGCGGCGGAAGCTAATTTTTCTATCCTGTTCCTATTTAATATAGTAGAACTCATCATCAGGCAGTTGTCCCCCTATGGATTTAGGATTCTGGTCAAATAAAACACTAAGGTATCCCTTAACTGCTTCTTTCATTTCTTTACCTTCCATAAAGGCAATATTACAATATGGCAGGGCCTTTTCAGCTACTGCAGCCTTAAAAATATTAAATTTTTCTATAAGCTGCGCTGCTTCGGAAATATTTGCATTTACATATTGGGTTGATTCTTTGTACTCTTCCAAAAATGCCGCGATCTGCTGAGGATGTTTTTCGGCAAAATCACTTCTTACCACTACAACACCGGTAATCAAGGTGCTTCCGTTATCTAATTCTTCCCATACCTCTGTAAGGTTTACAGCTATTCGCAGCCCCTCAACCTGTGTCTGGGCAATTGTTACAAACGGTTGAGGCATCATGGCTATGCCACTTTCGCTATTTTTAAACAGTGCTACAACCTCGTTGGGCTCACTTTTCCATTGAATATCAACATCTTTGTCCGGGTCAATACCATGCTCCGAAAGAAGATATCTTAAGGTATATTCAGGCGTTGAACCCTTTCCGGTGGCGTAAATGGTTTTGCCCTTAAGGTCGGTAAAGTTCTCTATTTCATTCCCTTTTTCAACAATATACACTACACCAAGGGTATTGACGGCAAGAAGTTTAATCTTCTTATCTGTATTGTTGTATAAAACCGAAGCAAGATTGGCAGGTACAGCGGCTATATCCAATTCTCCCTTAATGAGTTTTGGTGTAATTTCATCAGCTGAGCCGACAATTGTGAAATTATAATTATTCTTTGCTGTACCGGCTTCAGCAGACTCCATTATCTTAATCATACCCATAGAGGTAGGTCCTGTCATTCCTCCGATATTAATATCAACAGGCTCGTAAGCCGGAGCAGGTGTTTCTGATGCCGGAGAATCAGAGGGCTGCTCTGAAGTTGCCGATGACGTAGCATCGGGAGGATTCTGTGAGCCTGAGGGACCTGGTGTATTTGAATTACCGCAACCAGTTATAAACAATGTAAACAGTACTGTTACCATCAGAACGGATACAAGCATTCTAAATATATTATTTTTCTTCATAATTACCCTTCTTTCTCAACTCTATATTTTGATACAACGGTTTTTGTGCTGACTCCTTTTAGCATCCCAAGTTTCCCGGAAAGAGAGCTGGTTATGTCCCCTGGTGCGTCCAAAACTACGCAGATAATAGAAACTCCGCATTCTTTGTAAGGTATACCCATTCTTCCGACAATATACTTGCCGAAATCATGCAGTAATTCATTAACCCTGCCAGATATTTTAGTATCTTCGATGATAATACTTATTACAGATATCCTGTTTTCCATACTCACCGCCCTCCTTTCGATAAAAAAATCCGTGCCGAAAGGCACGGAAACACTTGTTTCTATCAATCCGTCACCTTTCCATCCGGGACTAACCCAAATGCGTCAGGAGCCAAAATATTGCTTTATACTTAGATTATATTAAACGCCGGAGAAATTGTCAATAAAATAACAATGCTAAAATGTCAAGGGGACGGTTCTTTTGACACACTTTTGACTATCCTTTCTGCCATAATTGCAAAGCCTTTTTTATTAGGGTGCAAAAATCCGTCTGCATAGTCTTCTGACTTATGTGACGAAATTTCTAGCCCGTCTATTATAATAATGTTTTCATACCCGGATGTTTCCTCTTCTATAACCTTTATTACATCTTTAAAAGAACCGCATGGCTGTGGCACATCCATGTCTCCCCGCCATATCGGTGTAATGACAAGAACAGGTACATCAGAAAACAAATCGTATAATCTATTGAAATATCGACGGACATTATTACGAATAGTTTCAATATCAGGTATTGTTGTCCAGTCATTTGTGCCATATGCCACAGTAATTAATTTGGGTTTAGGCAGGGTTTCGAGCCCCACCAAGGATTCCTCCATAAAATAATGGCTTCCGACTCCCTGATTAAGAGCATCAAGATTAAGCGCATCAGCCAGCCTTGCTGTATATGAATCAGATGGAGAGCCTGCCACAAAACCTTGGGTAATAGAATCCCCAAAGCAATACATTTTTTCTTTGCCCGAATTAACTGCCTTGATTTCACCGTTACAGCGGATTTCTTTAATTCCTATTTCAGCAAATATGGGAAAGCAAATTTTAACAGTCACAGGCTTATGCTTGGGATTTCTAAAGGAAATTCTTATCTTCCCAGATTTCGGTTTTGGTTCTGCCACCTTAACACCATCAACAAACACGTCAAAGGAATCCTCAATGTATATACGGCCTTTCCCATACTGTTGAATATTGTCTTTAAGCTCTTTTCCCATATCTAAAAGTCTGGAAATCCCCAGCTCTTTAAGAACAGTTGGCAAAACCTCCAGCACAGAGGTCTTCTTGCATACCATCGAAACCTTATTCCCTGTTGTTTGGAAGAGAAGGTATACGCCGGTTGAACATCTGCTCATCAGGCAGAAAATAACATCATCTGAATATACCTTCATCTGGGAAGGTGTAAATCTTCTGAAATACAGAAATCCTTCCTGGTCCTCATAAGTCCAGATGGAATTATGAGCAGCACTATTTAAAAAGTTATTTCCCAAAGTCATATACATATTTCCCTTATACTATAAATTTATATTATATTTACCCCCATTGCATCCGGACATAAACAACCTAATATACTGTACAAATGTCACGTTTTGTAAATATTGCAATTTATATTGCGAAATAGCCTTGTAATATTATTGTAAATTAATTATAATATTTTTACTATATATTACCTTCTGTACATATTCGGGGGTGATTGTTATAGATACGACACCACAGGTAATAATTAACTTATTTTCAGCCATATTACTCATCATTACGGCAATAAATGAGAATAAACAGCATAACAGGTATTTACCGCAAGAACGTCTTTTTATGACATTGGTTTATACCAATATATTTTTATGCCTTTCTGATGCCATTGCCTGGTCTGTGGAAAAAGCCCCCGGTAAGTTGAGCTATATTCTTAACTATATCTTTTCATCTGCAGTATTTGTTGCAATACCCGTACTGATATATATCTGGTTTCTTTACTCATTGTTCAGCATTTTCAGAGATAAAGATTTGTTGCTTAAATATTCCAGGCATTTTAAATCGCTGATAGTTTTAAGTCTGGTTCTTATAATAATGAATTATTATACGGATTTTCTTTTTTACCTGGACGAAAATAATATATATCACCGGGGTCCGTTTTTTTATCATACTATGTTTACTTACTTTTCGTTGTTTTTGTTAACCGTTGTTATAATTATATATAACAGAAAGAAAATCCGGACAGGTCATTTTATTGCGATGATGTTTTTTGTAATACCCATAATTATTACAAGTTTATTGGCAATCTTTATTTATGGTATTGCAATTAGCTGGGTTGGCACTACTCTTGCAATATTTATAATTTACTTATTCATACAAAGACAACGTCTTGGAACTGACTACCTTACCAATCTGTATAACAGGCGAGAACTTAATGAATATCTTCAGAACCATATGCAGGGCAGGCGCAGCAACGAAAGATTCGGAATAATTATGATAGATATTAACCAGTTCAAAAGGATAAATGATAGTTGGGGCCACGCAGCAGGAGATGAGGTTCTTATAGCTCACTCAAAAATCTTAAGATCATCCTTCCGTTCAGGAGAATTTATTTCCCGTTACGGTGGAGATGAATTTATTGTAGTTATGCAAGCCACCAGCATTGATGATGTAACAGCGGCCGTTAACAGATTCATTAATTCTATAAATCAATTTAATGCAATGAATACTAATCCCTGGGAACTTAGTGTAAGCATTGGCTATGATTTTTACGACCCGGCAACCTCTGAATTGAATATTGATGAACTCTTAAGTCATGTAGACAAACTTATGTATAAAGCAAAAGCTGAATCCGGCACAACTGCTATTACAGCAGAAATAAAATCTTAAAGTATATCGGCTGAAAAAATTCTTCTGTTCCATGATATAAAAATTCTAAAAAACAAATAGCTCATCAATTACAGTGATTTGTTGATTTATGTATTTTTCTTTTGCCGCTTAATTGAAACATAACCAACTACTGCGGCTGCCAGAGAGCCAAAAACATCTATAATGATATCTTTCATTGTATCGTCCAGTGCCTCCCGCCCAACCAACAGAGTGCCATCTGCAAGCATGAATTTTTGCATATTAAGTCCTAGCAAGCCATCAAAAGCGTATTCATAGATTTCCCACAACACACCGACAGAAACCGCAAAACAAAAAGCAAACAACGCCATAAAAACAGGTGAAAGCGTTATGCCCCGTTCGAGCCTGTTTAAGGCATCTGCAAGTATAAATCCCAAACATCCTGCCATAACCGCACTGAACCCATGAAGCCACTTATCCCAGTGCGGGATTCTATAATAAAAGCTCCTGACTTCGCCCAGGAAAACTGCGCAGTACAAAAAGAAAAGGTACATTATAAACAACGGGGCAGGAATCTCAATTTTTAGATACTCC
>JGI24710J26742_10003189_pt1 | contig 14036 bp, 13 predicted proteins | sample BioPla2DNA2_FD_26742 | JGI IMG/M metagenome (IMG submission 26742) | reverse complement strand
GATGCAGGTATTTGTCAGTATTGATTGTTAAATGACTATTGGCTTGTATTTGGGAACAAGTGCTTTCATAAGCAGCCATCCTATAAGATAGGCTACTGAGCAGAAGAGGAAAACGATGAAATATCCTGCTTCTACACCCTGAAAGCCCATAAATTTCATGCTGGTTTCTTCAGCAAAGTCGAAGAGTATGCCGGATGATCTGTTTATTATAAACGCTGACAGTCCTCCTGCCATACCGCCGATACCTGTGATTGTTGCAACAGCAGATTTTGGGAACATATCACCTATAGTCGAGAAGATATTTGCAGACCATGCCTGGTGGGCTGCACCTGCAAGACCAATAATGATCACAGGATACCAGAACGACAGCTTACCAAGCGGCTGTGCCATCATTGCAAGTAAGGGGAAGAAGGCAAAAATCAGCATTGCCTTCATACGTCCAGCATATGGATTCATNCCCTTCTTGTCGACAAAGTAAGTTGGCAACCAACCCCCGATAATTGACAACAAGGTGATGCCGTATAACAGGAAGAGTAGGAACTGCGCCATCGTTTGGTCGGATGTCAGTCCATACACATCGCTCAGATAGGCCGGAGTCCAGAATAGGTAGAACATCCACACTCCGTCGGTCATAAACTTACCCACTGTAAAGGCCCAGGTCTGCTTGTATGTAAAGCATTTTAAGAAAGGTATCTTCTTTGCATCCCTTCCCTCATCACCGTTTGNNGCCTCCTCATGACTGTCCTGATGTATGTAGTCAAGTTCAGCCTTGTTAACAAGAGGGTGAACTTCGGGCTTTTTGTACATAAAGATCCAGAAGCCCATCCAGACAAAACCAAGTGCACCGATCACAATAAAGGACATCTCCCAACCCCAGTGGGCTGCTATAATTGGAATGCTAAATGGGGCTANCAGGGCGCCCACCGTGGCACCTGCATTGAAAATACTTGTTGCAAAAGCTCTGTCCTTCTTTGGGAAGAACTCGGCAGTTGCCTTGATTGCAGCCGGGAAGTTGCCTGCTTCTCCAAGTGCAAGTACTATTCTTGCAAAAATAAAGAGGGTTACACTTACGGAAACNACCAATCCGACGTCTCCAACCGTAGCGATGGACTCTTTGGCTCCTTCAAAACCAACCAACCATTTGCCGGTAAGAATACCAGAGGTAGCAATACCGCAATAGGCATGGAGTACGGCACCTACAGACCATATTCCGATGGCCCACAAATAACCCTTCTTAGTATCAAGCCAGTCAACAAACTTACCGGCAAAGAGCATACAGCCTGCATAAAATAGTGAAAACAGACTTGTGATATTACCGTAGTCACTATTGGTCCAGTGAAATTCAGGTGCAATAAAGTCCTTCCAGGTCAATGATAATACCTGTCGGTCCANATAGTTGACAGTCGTGGCAAAGAACAACAGAGAACAGATGTACCATCTGTAGTGCGACATTTTCTCTTTTGAAATAGACATGATGAGTGGGCTTAAATATTAGACGTTATAGGTTGTAGAGGCTGTAGTTCCACCCCTTCCTGTCCAGTTGGTATGGAAGAACTCACCACGTGGTTTGTCTACTCTTTCATANGTATGAGCACCAAAGAAGTCACGCTGAGCCTGCAGCAGGTTGGCTGGCAGTCGTTCTGAGCGATAGCCGTCAAAATAGCTCAATGCACTTGACATTGCAGGTGCAGGTATTCCGTTTATAACAGCTGTTGCTATTACGTTTCTCCAGCCTTGTTGTGCCTTTTCTACAACATCCTTGAAATATGGGTCAAGCAGCAGGTTGCTCAGGTCTTTGTTTCTGTCAAATGCTTCCTTGATTCGTCCCAGGAATACAGAACGTATGATACAACCACCGCGCCACATTAGGGCAATGCCGCCATAGTTGAGGTTCCATCCATATTCTTTTGCTGCTGCAGCCATAAGGGCATAACCCTGGGCATAGGAAACAATCTTGGAAGCAAATAGNGCAGACTCAATATCCTTAATGAATTGTTTTTTATCGCCTTTGAATTCGGGTTTCGGACCATTTATTAGCTTTGATGCAGCAACTCTTTCTTCTTTGATGGCTGACAGACAGCGTGAAAAAACTGCTTCACCAATCAAGGTAAGCGGTACTCCATGTTCAAGGGCTGATACAGCAGTCCACTTGCCTGTACCTTTCTGACCTGCAGTGTCCAGTATCTTGTCAACAAGTGGCTGACCATCTTCATCTTTGAAAGCCAGAATATCACGTGTAATCTCTATCAGGTATGAATCCAATGGTCCTTCGTTCCATTCCTTGAATACCAGGTGCATCTCATCAGCTGACATACCCAGAACATCCTTCATGATATGGTAAGCCTCATTGATAAGCTGCATATCACCGTATTCGATACCGTTGTGAACCATCTTGACGAAGTGGCCTGCACCATTTTCGCCAACCCAGTCACAGCATGGTGTACCATCTTCAACCTTGGCAGCTATACTCTGGAAGACTGGCTTTACAACAGGCCATGCTTTTTGACTGCCCCCCGGCATAATAGAAGGACCTAGCAGGGCACCTTCCTCACCACCTGATACACCAGTTCCAATATAGAGCAAGCCCTTGCTTTCAACATAAGCAGTACGGCGGTTGGTATCGGGATAGTGGGTGTTTCCACCGTCNATCAGGATGTCGCCCTGATCGAGAAGGGGAACAAGAGATTCAATAAGATCATCCACCGGCTTGCCAGCCTTCACCATCATCATTATTTTACGAGGACGCTCAAGTGAAGCAACAAGCTCTTGCAATGAATGAGTTCCCCTTATATTTTTGCCTTTGGCACGTCCGTTGACAAAGTCGTCAACCCTTTGGGTGGTACGGTTGTACACCGAAACCTGAAAGCCCTTGCTTTCCATGTTCAGCACCAGGTTTTCACCCATTACTGCCAAACCTATCAATCCTATGTCTGATAATTCCTTCATATGGCTTAGTTTTTACATTTACTTTTAAAGAGATCTTCCTTCCGGGAAATATTGCTTCTGCAAGCCAATGGCTTAATTATTTCGTTTTTAGAGTTTTGTTGATCAGCCTAAATCCTAATTGTATTAGCATGATAATAGGACCAGATAACCCAGCTCAGTCCTTAAACCTGTCGCTGTGGGCCCAAAGGCCCACAGCCGGATTGGATATGTAGAATATCTTTTCCCCGTCAGGCATTATATTGTACCCGTCTTTCAATTTATCAGGATCGTATCGTTTCATCATTTCCCCAAGGTCGGCGTATTTGAAATGTACCGATTCAATTTCCTCCTTGCTCAGGTGACCTGGACAATAGGTGATTGAAAAGCGACCTTCTGAACTGCCGTGGATAAGGTGGGCTGCAGCACCAAGGTTGTTTCTCATTTCCTCNTCCTCTTCGACATATTTCAACGTCTTTGGAGTGCCGCAATAGCCATACTGCCTTATAAGACGGTCTATCGTTTTGTCCTCGCCGAATTCCCTCAGTCCGGGTGCAAGTACTATCANATCGGCACCGTCGGCCAAGGCCATTCTGGTACGATAGATACTCTTGTTGCCAAGCCAGGTGCTTTTAAATTCTCCCGGCTCGAGATAAACAACCACCTTGTTCAAAGGTTCTGCCACCATCTCAAAATTGACTTTTATTGACAGGTCGGCAGCCAGCTCGAATACCTCTTCATCATCGCCTATAAAGATACCACGGGTTACCAGTTTACCGGCACTATTGCGGCCAATTACTGTCTGCACATAGATGATGGGCAGATGAGATGTGAAAGTCTTTGAGGCATAGTTGAGAACCTTGCGAACGGGATTGCTGGCACGACCCATTATACGTTCCATGCCATAGACGGCACCGATAAAGTGGCTTTTATTGATACCTTCCGATCCACCTGTGCCCACGAAGATATTCTTGTTGTAGTTGGCCATGCCGATTACCTCGTGGGGGACTACCTGGCCAATAGACAGGATAAGGTCATAGCCTCCCTCCACAAGCATTTTATTGACCTGCACGGGCCAGTCATAGGTGACCTGCCCATTTGTAATTTCTGAGATAAAGGAACCGGGAACTACCCCAAGGGTCACTACATCGTTGCGCCAGTCATGTACCCTGAAAAGGTCATGGGGCACACCAGGAAACATATGTGAAATCTGTTCCTGCGTCATTGGGGCATGGGTGCCCAGTGCTGGAAGTATATCAGTCATTGAATTGCCAAAATACTCCCACGCCAAGGAAGTGAGTATTCCGGCCTGTGAATGGAATCTTGTATAGTCGGGCGGTATTGCAAGCACCTTACTGCGACTGCCCAGTTTTTCAAATGCCACATGCAATGCCTCACGCAGGTCAGCCTGGCTTAACTCCTCATTTTCGGATCCTCTTTGATACAGTACCATAGACAAAGTTTTACCTTATCACTTTTGTATTTCCTTTCCATATACTCCAGACCGAAGCCTCGTCTGAAGGTAGTGCATAATCAGTTACAAAGGTAGTTGCCAGTGCACCTGTTGCCCAGCCAAACTGCAACCATTTTTCCGGTTCCCAACCCCTGAGGATTCCGTAGAGCAGTCCTCCCATAAAGCCGTCACCTCCTCCGATACGGTCAAGAACTCTGATTGGTCTTGGAGCAACTTCGTACCATTCGTCCCCGGCAAGCATTACTCCACCCCAGAGGTGTTCGTTGACACTTATCTCGTTACGGAAGGTTGTTATAAGAACCGAAGCATTGGGGCAGTACTTCCTCATTTGAAGCAGTACCTTTTTAAAGTCAGCCATTGTGTCGTCTACGCTCACACCGTGAGTTTCAGGCATCTCATGTCCTANACAAAGATTGAAGACTTCCTTGAACCCTATTATTATATCACTCAGAGAAGCAATCTCGTTGAATATCTCTCTCAGTTCTTTTTCCCTTCCTTCCCAGAAAGAAGCTCTAAAGTTAATGTCGAAAGAGATAAGAGTGCCGTATTTCTTTGCAATTCTTGCAAGTTGGACACAAAACCTGCCCGTCTNAGGCGACAGGGCAGCGATAAGACCGGACATGTGGACTATCTGGACCCCTTCCTCCCCGAATATTCTTTCAAGGTCGTAAAAGCTTGAATTAAGCAGTCGACCAACCTCTCCGGCACGGTCGTTCTGAACCTTTGGGCCTCGAACTCCAAAGCCGCTGTCGGCTATATTAAACTGGTGCCTGTATCCCCATGGACCACCCTGGGCAATCTCAGGACCTTCATAATCCAATCTGCGTTTGCGCAGGTCACTCTTGATAAACTCGGCTATTGGACTGTCTTTAACAAAGGCAGTAAGTACCTTGACCGGTAGNCCAAGGTACGCTGGTATGGTAGCCACATTGGTTTCTGCACTTGTGGCCTGCATATGAAAGGTTTCGCTGCAATGTACAGGCTGGTTGTTGGCCGGGGTGATGCGAACTCCCATGCTTGATGGAACAAGCAAGCCCCATTTGCAGTCTTTTCTCAATGTCAAATTCATATCTCCGAAGTTGTTGTTTTGTTCAATTTACTCAAGCTCCCCCTTCCATTAGCTATCCTTAACCTATTCAAGCCTTCCTGACTCGTTTGATGGTTTCAATCAGTTCCTTTGATTTCTGGGCTAGAGCCTGATAGTTTCCGCTATCAATAATCTCCCTTGGGAAGAGATTAGATCCCATACCCACACAGAAGACCCCGGCTCTAAACCAACCCGCAAGGTTGGCCTCAGTTGTATCAACACCACCAGTAGGCATGATATTGGTCCAGGGCATGGGGCCTTTGACGGCCTTTACAAAAGAAGGACCACCGATTTCCGAAGCAGGAAAGAGCTTGATAACCTCAGCACCTAGTTCCTGAGCCTTACCTATTTCGCTAATTGTACCACATCCTGGTGCCCATGCTACTCCACGTCGGTTACATAGCTTTGCTATCTCCTCATTCAACAGAGGGGATACAATAAAGTTTGCACCTGACTGAATGAAAATTGCTGCTGTGGCCGCTTCGACAACCGATCCGGCCCCAAGGATCATACCAGGCAGTTCACTAAGCACATATTTATTGAGTTCACTAAAGATCTCATGTGCGAAGTCTCCGCGGTTTACAAATTCAAAAACCCTTATTCCTCCATCATAGCAGGCTTTTACAACCTGCTTGCAAACTTCAATATCTTTGTGGAAGAATACCGGTACCACACCGGTGTCCTTCATTGCCATAAAGACTTCACTGCGACCGTACTTTGCCATTTTATTTTAATTTTTAGGTAACCGCTATATGCTATTTGGCTTTCTCGCACCACCTGCCATGACTCTTTTTCAGATAAAAAAGCAGGGAGGATTGAACACCACAATGTTATCCTATCTGGATACCCTACCAGATGCATCACCATCCATCAGCTTTTCTACCTCGTCGACACTTACTTGGTTGAAGTCACCCAAGATAGTGTGCTTCAGGCATGAAGCTGCTGCTGCAAAGTTCAATGCTTTGGCATCATCACCGGGGTAGCTTAGCAGCCCGTAGATCAGGCCTCCCATAAAGGAGTCGCCTCCTCCTACACGGTCAACTATATGTGTAATCTGATATATTGGGGCTGTGTAGAGCTTTGTTCCGTCATATAGGACACCCGACCATGTATTATGGTTTGCGTTTATAGAACCTCGGAGGGTAGTGATTACTTTCTTTACCCTTGGGAAGCGTTCCATAATTTGTCGTGATACACTGCGGTAAGCCTCAGCTTCCACATGTCCACCTTCGATATTTACACCCTCAGGTTTGATGCCAAGTACCATTGCTGCATCTTCTTCGTTGCCCAGGACTATGTCACAACCTTCAATCAGTTCGGGCATTACCTCACTTGCTTTTTTGCCATACTTCCATAGATTCTTCCTATAGTTAAGATCGGTTGATACTGTTATACCCAATCTATTGGCTGTCTTTATTGCCTCAAGACATACATCTGCGGCACCCTGGGAAACGGCCGGTGTGATACCTGTCCAGTGAAACCAGGTGGCTCCTTCAAATATCTTATCCCAGTCGAAATCACCTTTCTGTACCTGTGAGAAGGACGAGTATGCACGGTCGTAAATTACCTTGGAGGGACGAGCAACTGCGCCTGTTTCGAGAAAGTAAATACCCAGGCGTTCACCACCAAACTTAATGTTACTGGTATCTACACCATATTTTCTAAGCTCCCTAAGGCAGGCCTCTCCAATATCATTCTTTGGGAGGACGGTAACATAAGATGCATCCAACCCGAAATTTGCCAGTGAAACAGCTACATTTGCCTCACCACCTCCGTAGCAGGCATCAAAAGAGCTTGCTTGTGTAAAACGTTGAAATCCGGGTGTAGAGAGTCTGAGCATGATCTCTCCAAACATTACTATTCTTTGTTTCATATATCGGCGTGTTTTGTCCTAATCTGTACAATCGTCCAATCGATTTTTTAGAATCCGAAATACTCTGCTGCATTGCGGTAAGAGACTCTTTCTATAAGTTCTTTAAGCAGAGAGTCATCATTAGGTATTAAGCCTTTTTCAACCTCTCCTCCAATGTAGTTACATACTATTCTTCTGAAATACTCGTGGCGCGGATAGGAGAGGAAGCTTCTCGAGTCGGTTACCATACCTACAAAATGACTCAGCAATCCAAGAACTGAAAGATCCTTCAGGTGCTTTTCCATTCCGGCCTTTTGGTCGAGAAACCACCAGGCAGCTCCGTATTGCATCTTACCTGCCACACTGCCGTCCTGGAAATTACCCACCATGGTGATAAACATTTCATTATCAGCTGGATTGAGATTGTATAGTATTGATTTTGCTAGCTTGTCCTCATTGTCCAGCAGGTCGAGGAAGCGGGACATCCTGTATGAATCCTGGTTATTGCCTATTGAGTCATGTCCGGTATCCAGGCCCACATTTCTAAAGATGCGAGTATTGTTATTGCGTATAGCGCCAAGGTGAAATTGCTGTACCCAACCGCGTTTGTGGTTCATCTTACAAAGCTCGTACATCATATAGGTGCAGTAAGCCTCATTTTCGTCCACATCCAATGCTTTACCTGATCTAAGCTTTTCAAAAGCCTTCGGGGCTTTTGAAGCGAAATCCGCAACATAATACATCTTTGACAGACCATGGTCGGAGGCACGACAGCCCATGCTGTCGAAATATGCATGGCGTTCGTCAAGAACCTCAACCAAAGTGTCCAGATTATTAATAGTCTTTCCGGAAACCTGTTCCAGTCTGGTGATATAGGCATTAAACTCATCCAGCACCTCTGTCTTGATCACATTATCAGGTCTGAATGTAGGTCTGATCTTAATGCTGAAGTCCTTTAGCGCTTGGTGGTGTTCAAGAGAATCTACCGGATCGTCGGTGGTACCTACCACCTCTACCTTCATCATTTGAAGCAAACCTCGGGTACCCATGTCTTCACCGGTAAGCATTGCGCTTGCCTTATCGAAGATCATGCCGGCATTGGCAGGTGATAGGAGATCAAAGATTCCGAAATATCTTGCAAGTTCAAGGTGGGTCCAGTGATAAAGAGGGTTGCCAAGGGTGTAGGGAACTGTTTCAGCCCATTTTTGGAATTTCTCTCTATAACTCTTTTCCCCGGTGCAGTAGTCTTCATTTACACCATGTGTACGCATGGCTCTCCACTTGTAATGGTCACCTGCAAGCCAGGCCTCTCCGAGATCCTGGAAGTGATAGTCCTCTGCTATCATGGCAGGAGACAGGTGACAGTGGAAATCTATAATGGGAAGCTGGCTGGCATAGTCATGATAGAGTTGCCTGGCCTTTTTGCCTTCCAACGCAAAGTCTTCATTTATAAAGTGTCCCATTTTTTTGTTATATTGTCGTTAGCGTACACGAAGATACAACTGCATAATTACTATTGCAAATAAAAACTGCGATTAACCGGGATTGGGTTAAGGTCTTTTAATTAAGACTGGAATCTGATTATACATAACTCAATTGCATTTTTAGGCGATGCCTCATCAAAGCCTGGTTACCTAAGCTGGAAAACACATTCTTGCATTTGTTTGTATTTGCTTGAAAAATTGTATTGCTTTAGTTTCCTTTGTGATAAATCCTAATTATATGGACCACCACAACCACTTCCATAGAAGAGAAGCTGAACATGATACGATAGGTGTGAGAAAGCGGATGATTGGTGCTTTCTTGCTAAACTTCTTTTTTACAATTATTGAGTTTATCGCAGGGGCACTGACCAACTCTATGGCCATCCTCTCAGATGCGGTGCACGATCTTGGTGATACGATAGCGATAAGCAGTGCTTTGTGGTTTGAGAAAAAAGCGGAAAAAACTAGGGACCGGAAATACACCTATGGTTATAGGAGGTATTCTACACTTGGTGCATTGCTGACCAGTGGTATTCTGGTGATTGGCTGTGTGCTGATTCTCTATGAATCCATTCCGCGACTAATCAATCCAGAGGAGGTAATGGCAACCGGTATGTTGTGGATGTCCATACTTGGCATCGTCTTCAATGGTCTAGCTGCCCTAAGGTTAAGTGGAGGCGGAAAATCTCTCAATAGCCGCTCTGTTATGTTGCATATGCTTGAAGATGTACTGGGATGGGTAGCCGTCCTTGTAGGGTCAATAATAATCTATTATACATCCTGGTATTGGATAGACCCTTTGCTGTCAATAGGTGTGGCAACATTTATCCTTGTGAATGTGATCAGAAATCTAAGAGATATTCTGAATGTGTTCCTGCAAACTTCCCCGCCAGATTTTAACAGGGACGGTATGGAGAAAGAGTTGCTTGCACTTGATAAGGTCAAAGACCTTCATGACACCCATGTGTGGAGTCTGGATGGTACTTACAATATTTTGAGTATTCACCTGGTGGTAAATGCAGATGTAACAGTGGCTGATCAGATTGAGATTCGTACCAAGGCTAATAGGATAATACGAAGTTATGGAGTGGATCATCCAACGATAGCCCTGGAGTTTGATGGTGAAGACTGTTCTCAGTGCTGTTGAGAAGAGATTAAGACGTTTTGCTGTAGAGGATAAAGGAGTAGTGCAAGCTGAAAAGCAAAGACCTGGAGCAACAAACATTACATGCCTTATAAAAAGAAAACAGGCTACCGGGAGGTAGCCTGTTTTTCATATCCGATCAATAAGAATTAACGGTGATATCCGCCACCGCTTCCATAGCCTCCGCCTCTTTGATCTCCGGAAGGACGACGTCTTTCACCGCCTCCACCTTCTTTTCTCTCTACAGACTTATTGACCACGATAGTACGTCCGCCAACTTGTGAGTTGTTCAGTTCATCAATAGCCTTTTGAGCTTCTGCATCATCGGGCATTTCAACAAAACCGAATCCACGGCTTTTTCCTGAAAACTTGTCAGTAATGATACGTGCGGATGATACTTCACCATAAGCTTCAAATAGCTCTCTTAATTCAGCTTCAGCCAAACGAAAGGGTAAGCTGCCAACAAAAATGTTCATTCTAAGGTATTTAAGAAATTAATAAGTGATTTAAAGATAGGAGATTTTTTTCAAGTATGCGCAAATAATAATTTTTTTGCAAAAATATTTCATACGATACATATTGGTATTGACTGAAACATCCGCTACACTTAATTATCTATCCCTTTACTCCTCTGTATCAACAATCACAATCTTCTCAATCAGGTCTCCCTGACGGATCTGGTCAATGACTTCAAGGCCTTCAAATACTTTGCCGAAACAAGTATGACGTCTGTCCAAATGAGCTGTGTTCTTCCTGCTGTGGCAGATAAAGAATTGAGAGCCGCCAGTGTCTCTTCCTGCATGAGCCATACTGATGACTCCTCTGTCGTGGTACTGGTTGTTTCCATCCAGTTCACATTTGATCGCGTAGCCAGGACCTCCTGAGCCTACTCTTGGATTTCCTGCTTCCCTGGAATAAGGGCAGCCTCCCTGAATCACAAAGTCGGGTATTACCCTGTGAAATCGTAATCCGTCATAAAAACCTTCTTCAGCCAGCTTGATAAAGTTGGCCACAGTTCCCGGAGCATCTTCAAAGTAAAAACGTAGTTTCATTACCCCTTTGGAAGTGTGAATCTCTGCTGTCTTCATTATTGCTTTATTAATATTTAAAGTATAAAAGTAGAGATATTATGTTGCAGAACAAACAGGTCTTTCAAATTATTTGAGACAGTCTCAAAGCACTTACTTTTATTTCATATATTTGCGATTAANTCCTGCTGGCGGTAAGACTAAAGCAGGCATTCACCAAGCAATATAGTACTGGATGATAAAAGTGCCTGACATATATCAGATCAAGATAGAGCTGAGAGAAATCAAACCTTCAGTATGGAGGCGTCTGCTTGTTCCTGATGACTTGTTTCTGCATGACCTGCATAAGGTTATTCAAACAGCCATGGGCTGGGAGAATACGCACATGCACCAGTATGAAAAGAACGGCAGGATATTCGGCATCGGAGATGAGGATTATTCGAATATGCCCAACTTTATGGACTATACCTCCATCAGGCTTAAGGACATCCTGAAGAAGAGAGATGACAGTTTCCAGTATGTATATGACCTTGGAGACTACTGGATTCATGACGTAGTGCTGGAGGATATACACGAACCTGAAAANACTGCAATTTATCCAGTATGTGTTGATGGTGAAAGAAATTGCCCACCTGAGGATTGCGGAGGTCCACAGGGATACCAACAGATGCTCAAGGTTCTAAATCATCCCGGACACCCCGACCGAGAAGAGTTAATGGAGTGGTTGGATTATGACTGGGATGCAGATGAGTTTGATATAGATTATGTAAATAGTCTGTTGCTTGAGGATGACTTCGGTTGTCTGCCAATGATAGACTGACAGAATAAGAAAGAGGATCCGGCTGGATCCCCTTTTATTTTTTACCAGAGTTGATTCTATTTGATTGCAATAAGCTCTACTTCGAATATCAGAGTTTCTTCGGGACCAATTTTTTCTCCGCTGCCGTTTTCACCATAACCCAGGTTTGCAGGAATATAGAGCTTCCACTTCGATCCGACCGGCATCATCTTCAGAGCTTCCTGCCAACCTTTAATGACATCTGTTACTTTGAATTCAGCAGGTTCGTTTCTTTCAACCGAACTGTCAAACACGGTTCCGTCGATTAAGGTGCCTCTATAGTGTACTTTTACAACGTCGTTTTCTGTTGGAGTCTGGCCATTGCCTTCAACTAACACTTCGTATTGGAGGCCGCTCTCAAGTTGTATCACACCTTCACGCTTTGCATTCTCTTCAAGGAAGGCCTTGCCCTTTACCCGGTTGCTGTCAGCCTTTGCATTATGCATTTCTTCCAGTTTTCTTTGCCTTGCCAGGTAAACTCCGTCAAGGAAAATATCTGCGTCCATTTCGTTAAAGTAGGATTTGTTGTAGGCTANTTTATTGATAAAGGCAGTGTGATATATCTCCTCGTTAAACTCCCCAAATGAGTTTTTCATAAACTCGACATATTCCTTCTTCAATGTTGACTTTGAAAAGGCTCGTGCCAGATCCTTTCTGTCCAGTGTGTCAAATGGGATACGCTCAAAGTTCATCATAAACTGATTAGCACTCATGAAGCCCAATGCATAGCTAACGCTATCGACAGTATTCTTCATTTCAACCTTGCCCGATCCTGGTACTTTCAACCTGCATGCAGGTAACAATGCAATAAGCAGAAAGATGCCAATGACATAAGAGTACTTTTTCATAGATCTCTCAGATTTAAGTCCAATAAATTATGAGTTAATACTTCAAATGCCGCGAATTTACAGTGAAATTATGCAATTGGAAAATTTTCCGTGAAGATTTCAAACACCCTGATATGTAGCCCTGATCATCTGTCTTTTTCCGGGAGGACCGGGAAGTCTTTCGACCCAAAAGCCGGCAGCCTGTAGGGCTCTTCGTACTGAGCCCTTGGCCGAATACGTGGTCAGAATTCCTCCGGGAGCAGTCATTGAGGCAATGTTGGCAAACATTGCCTCTGTCCATAATTCAGGCTGCTTATCCGGACCAAAGGCATCGAAATAAATCAGGTTGAATTTCAGGTCCGACCTGAAATCTTGAAAGTCACACCAGTGTTTTGTAAGATAGAAGTCATCAGTGAGCTTGTGTGCTTTGTCCCACTCAACACTGTGCATTGTGTCAAACAGGTCTCGCAGTTGACCTGAACCCAGGAGTTCGGGGTAGTTTAATTGGGACACAAGATTTGAAGCAACCGGGTATTTTTCAAGGCTATGGTATTGAATTGTGGATGTCGGTTTATGGATTAGTGTGAGTAAGGCGTTGAGCCCTGTTCCGAAGCCCACCTCTAATATAGTTAAAGGATCTGTGTCACTACATTGCTCAAGTCCTGCATTGATAAATATATGCAAGGACTCTTGGATGGCTCCATGCCACGAATGATAATGCTCATCAAGTGATGGGACATATAAGGTGGCACTGCCGTCTTCCGAAATCTTTAAGACCCTTTCTTCTGTCACTTTACCTTATTGTCAGTTGCCTGTACAACTTATTGATGCGGGGTTGAATAAACCAGAGTCCTATNGGGAAAAAGAGCAGAAGTATAAACTCTTTGGTGAAATTCTCAAACCTGGCTTTCTTACCAGTTTCTGCCGACTTTAACAGTTTGGCTGTAAAATAAAAGCAGTAAAACTTACCAATCATAAATATAAGCTGTAGCGGTATGGCATATAGGAGTGTGGAATACAACATGTTGGCTGCAGATAGTTTTCCCATATAAATCGTAGATGCTCCATAGACCCAAAATGCTATAAACAATACTGTGACCAATAGTGGAATCCAAACAAAAAGACGGAATGCCTTGTTGGAAAACATCTCTCTGACCGGTGATGCCTTATAATAAGCATTGCCAAGGGCCCACATCCATAAGTATAAAACTACTTCTGTTGTAAGTATAATGGCTGATACAGCAAAAAACATATACGCACCGTTTATCCAGTAACCTGGTACAAACTGAATAGAGGTAGCTATTGCAAGTGGTAATATAAAAACCAGGAAAAACAGTAATATACTCTTGATGCTGAGGAAGAATCCCCAGATGCTCTTTG
>JGI24710J26742_10003188_pt1 | contig 14036 bp, 11 predicted proteins | sample BioPla2DNA2_FD_26742 | JGI IMG/M metagenome (IMG submission 26742) | reverse complement strand
GAGGTTCTGATAAATGGCAAACCCGCCGTAAAATTGACGCCCGAATCAAATGACAATGATTTAAAGGGGAGCAGCCCCTGATCATGGTACATAGCCAAAATCCCGTCAAATTTGGAGAACGATCCCGAGCCAAAAAATCCATCGGCCGGAAAAGGCCCAAAAGCCATTATCCCCTCTTTCTCGGCCTCTTTAAGAGCAGGTATGATTACTTCTGCCTCCTCTGTTCCAATAAGAGAGTTGTCTCCGGCGTGAGGATTGAGTCCAAGTACGGCTATCAATGGTTTACGGATACCGAAATCAATTTTTAGCGATTGGTTCATTAACCTTAATTTGCCCAAAATTGATTTAACTGTTATCAATCCGGCCACATCCTTTAAGGGAACATGTCCGGTTACAACCCCAATCCTAAAAGTTTCGCTCACAAGAAACATCAAAACATCTTCTGCCTTGGCCCTGGTTTTGATATATTCTGTGTGGCCGTTGAAATGAAATTGATCCGATTGGATATTGTTTTTGTCTATTGGGGCCGTAACAAGAAAATCAATTTTTCCGGAAATAAGATCATTTGTCGCCCTTTCCAGTGCCTGAAACGCCGCCTCACCTCCCTGCTCGTTCGATTTCCCGATATCAACCCTGACATTGTCGCTCACACAGTTTATTATATTCGCTTTGCGGAGACTGATCTCATCGACATTGCGGACATTGTTAAAAGAAAAATTTGCTATGTTGAGCAACTTTCTATGATATGCTCCCACTTTTGGCGATCCATAAATTACCGGCGTACACATATCATATATTGTTTGATCCATCAACGATTTTATTATTACCTCATAACCTATTCCGTTGATGTCACCATGGGAAATTCCCGCTATTGGTATTTTTGCTTCCATATATTATTTTGCGATCTGATTTTCTGACACTCTTTTTATAAACTCCGCGAGCAGTCTCATTCCCGATCCGGGATGCCCCTTCAACCTATAAAAATCATCGTTGCTCAATTTTCCGGTACCCGCGATATCCAGATGTATCAACGGCACATCAGTGAAGTTTTCCAAAAATTTGCCCGCAGTTATTGCTCCCGCGACCCGTCCTTTCCCAACATTGCTTAAATCGGCCACATCTGAGCGGATCAGCTCACCATACTCCTCCCATAAAGGCAATTCCGCCACCCTTTCATAAACCCTGTTTCCCGACTCTACCATTAAATCCACAATTTCTCTTTTCGCGTTCGACATCATGGCGATGGCGTGTACTCCAAAAGTTGCTGATGCGGAACCGGTAAGTGTAGCTATATTTATCAGTAATGAAGGGTCATATTTTGAGGCATAACTTATCGCATCGGCCAATATTAATCTACCCTCAGCGTCAGTGTTTCCAATTTCAACAGTTGTATTGTTGTACATTGTAACAATATCTCCCTGTGTAAAGGCATTTCCTCCGGGCCTGTTATCAGTTATGGGAATAAACGCTACAACATGAACGGGCAACCCGAATTTCGCGATAACAGACATAACACCGGCCACCGCGGCGCCACCGGCCATATCCCCTTTCATTCCGGCCATATAGTCTCCGGTCTTGATATTTAATCCCCCCGTGTCATACACTATGCCTTTGCCCACCAATGCGATAGGTTTTATATTCACACATTTATCCGGTTTATGTTCAAGAACACAAAAAGCAGGGGGGTCAACGCTTCCCCTGTTTACAGCCAAAATTCCTCCCATTTTAAGGGCCTCTATCTGCTTTCCGTTCAATATGTCGACCTTAAACCCCGAAATCGCGCCCAACCTCCTTATCTCTTCAGCGAATTGAACACTATTCATAAAACTAACCGGCTCATTTATAGCATCCCGAACCCAAAAGAGAGCGGCCAGAGTCAGTTTCAACCATTCCAGTGATTTGTCATCCGCACACCCATAGAGCAATATCCTATCCGGGAAAGAACCATTTTCTTGTTTAAGACTCTTTCTTTTATACTTATCAAACTTATAAACCGAAAGTATCAACGCTTCGGTAAAATCCACCTCCGCTCCCTGATATGCGTTTATCGAAACCACACACAGTTCTTCAATGTATTTGCCCGTTATTTCCTCTTTTATCTTGTAAGCTATTCTACGAAGTTTTTCGCTTACATGGAACTGCTCCTTTCCTTCGGGCTGTTTAACCAAAAATATGTATTTATCGTTGAACCTGTTTATTACAACAAATTCATCTCCCTCACTAAACCTGCTTTCAATATAACTCTTCTCCCCGGAACCTAACCCCACAACATCGGGAACATCCTCTCCTTCAAAAATATATACAACTGACCTATCGGTCATTATCGTTTTGGTCCGCTCAATGTTCGGTACCTTCATAACAATGGCATTTAATAAAAACCGCAAAGTTAATATAAATATTGATTCTTTACTTTTCAAACCATTACCTTCGCGATGCCACGCGATGTGGAGTATAATACATGCAATGGCCCATTTGATGAAAAAGATAGAAAGTCTATACAAAAAAGCGCTGGAACTTGAATCGTTGTCAGTTGAGGAGGGATCTTTTTTGTATAAAGAGGCCCCGTTGGACGAATTAATGTATATAGGCGCCGCATTGAGACAAATTCACATGCCCGGCAAAAAGGTGGGATGGATTATCGACAGAAACGTAAATATTACCAACATCTGTTTTTCAAGATGCCTGTTCTGCAATTTTTGCAGAAGGCCCGGATCAAATGACGGCTATGTAACAACAATTGATCAATATATCAAAAAAATTGATGAGTTGATGGCCTTGGGAGGTGATCAGTTGTTGCTTCAGGGGGGCATGAACCCAAAATTGGGAATTGATTTTTATACCTCCCTTTTCAAGGAACTAAAAAAATTGTACCCTGAATTAAAGCTTCATGCCCTTGGCCCCCCCGAGATTGTGTTTATTGCCAAAAAAGAGGGCATGTCCATTAAAAATACCCTTTCTGTTTTGATCGAAGCCGGACTTGATTCGTTGCCGGGAGCGGGCGCGGAAATCCTGTCTGATCGGGTTAGAAAGATCCTATCGCCGGTTAAAGCCTCCGTAAAAGAGTGGTCAGATGTAATGATCGAGGCCCATCAATTGAACTTGCCGACATCGGCGACAATGATGTACGGACACATAGAAACTGTTGAAGAGCGTGTTGAACATCTGGCGATACTGAGAGAAATCCAAAATAATAGGCCAAAAAACAGTTATGGTTTTATTTCCTTTGTTCCCTGGCCTTTTAGCGACGAAGGAACTCTTCTCAAAAAACAGATGGAAATTTCCAGTAACTACAGCTCATTGGATTATTTGAGGCTTATTGCCATTAGTCGGTTGATGCTCAACAACATAACCAATATTCAGACCTCTGTGCTCACCGTTGGCAAAGATACGGGCATAATATCATTGAACGCCGGAGCGAACGATGTTGGTTCGGTTATGATCGAAGAAAACGTGGTAAGCGCGGCCGGATCCAACAATATGTTCAACGCTGAAGAGCTGATATCCATAATCAAAGAGGCCGGTTACGAACCGATAAGGCGCAACCAGAAATATGAGGCCTTAAGTTAAATGTCCCCGAAAACAATAAAGGGCTTCTGTAGGAAGCCCCTTATGGTACCGGCTATTTCAGCCTTATTCTTTTACGGCTTCCTTCTCTTTCCCTGAAGAAGCATCAGTGGCATCATCTTCAACTTTGGATGCTTTTTTAAACTCTTTCATCCCCTGGCCTATACCCTTCATCAATTCGGGAATCTTACGTCCACCAAACAGAAGGACAACAACCAACAGTATAAGGATGATCTCTGTAACTCCAATTTTTCCCATTTCTTTATAAGTATTGTTATCGATACAAAGGTAAGAATCTTTAATCAATAAAAGCAAGGGAAGTATAATTTTATTTGATTCGGCGTTTTTTCAACGTATATTCGTGTTGGCGAATAACCATAAAAAGAGCGGTGAAGCAAAACCCGAAACCTCCCTGCGGAGACCTAAGATTCATTACATTCGGGTGTAAACAAATTTTTTTTAGATTCAAAATATTCACATAAATCGGCAAAATTCGCCCGATTGGTCGTCGCATGTAAAAATATTATGACTAAATAAAACTATATTTGTTTACGTTATAGAATTTTGTTTACTTTGCTGATTCGAATTCCACACAATGATTTGGATGCTGAAAAAGAAAAATGAAAAAATTTGGTTTGGTAATATTAACTGTGGTCTCCGCTTGTGGTGTGTGTGGTGCTCAGCAGGACCCAGCCAGTACTCTTTATATGTTTAATATAGCCAATTATAACCCTGGTTCGGCCGGAGCCTCCGGTATGTTCAGCGCAACAGCGTCAAGCAGACAGCAATGGGTGGGGTTTGACGGTGCTCCATTTACAACTTCCTTTAATTTTAACGTCCCTTTCAATCTTTTTGGTGCAAGAAATGGCGCTGGCTTGACGATTATGAGCGATATTATCGGTTTTGACAACAATATTTCCATTTCCGGGGATTATGCTTATATCATGAGCATTGGCACAGGATCTTTGGGTATAGGTATTAATATGGGAATGATCAACACAAATATCAAACCCAGTTGGTCTATCCCTGATGGAAGCGATTTCACCCCGGCGCAACAAGATCCCTTAATTCCCAACAACAGTGAAAATTTTGTCGCATTTGATGCGGGATTTGGAATATATTTTGAAAACGACAAATATTACGCCGGTTTTTCCGTTTCACATATAAACCAACCTAAAATTAAATATTCGGAAACCACTCCTTACATAAGTAGGCATTATTACGCTACAGCGGGGTATACGGTGCTACTACCCAACCCCTCATTTGAATTGTTACCGTCTGTATGGGGTCTGTTCAACAATGGGGTCGCGCAGTTTAGCGCCACAACTCTTCTTGAATATAATAGAAAGGTATGGGGGGGGCTCTCCTATAGGTCGGGCGACGCTTTAGCGGGTATTATCGGGTTGGAATTGTACAACGGTATAAAAATTTGTTACGCTTATGACTTTCCATTATCGGAAATCAGAACCACAACAAGCGGTTCACACGAGATAATTGTAAACTATTGTTTTGATTTTAGTTTGGGAAAAAGTTCGATGAAATATAAAAGTATAAGATTTTTATGATTTTTTTTAAAAAAATAACTTACTTGCAACAAATTCTATCTTAGCATGAAAAAGGTTTTATTATCCGCACTGGTCACAACTCTCATTCTTACCGGATGTGGTTCCTCCAATACGGGAGAACTGATAGGGGTACAGGGAAGAGAAAAATACTTTGAGCCAGAACCCTTGGAAATGGCATTCATTCCCGCTGGAAGTTTTGTAATGGGCCCAAGCGACCAAGACGCCCTTTTCGCCCAGAACAGTCTATCAAAAACTGTGACAGTTGATGCGTTTTGGATGGATCAGATGGAGATATCTAACAATAAATACCGCCAGTTTGTTTTTTGGGTACGCGACTCTATCCTCAGAACAAAGCTTGCTGAAGCAGGAGTACCCGATAGAGAGTACTATGTAGTCGATGATGAAGGAAACGTTGTTGAACCTTATGTTCTTAACTGGGACGAAAAAATCGACTATCGCGAAGAAACAACTCGTGATATTCTTGAAGAGATGTACTATCCTCCCGAAGAGAGATTCAACTCCAAGAAACAGATTGATGTAAGAAAACTCAACTACTCTTACTATTGGGTAGACTATCAACAAGCCGCAAAGGCGACCTATGTACACGACTACGAAAATAACACAGGTTATTACGAGGGTGAAGTGATAAATCCGGATGGCTCCCGTTCCAGTGTCAATAGCCGCGCTTCGTTCATCATACATAGAGTAGTCAATGTATATCCCGACACCTTGTGCTGGATCCGTGACTTTACCTATTCATTCAACGATCCATTGGCAGATCTTTATTTTTGGCATCCATCATATGACGATTATCCTGTCGTTGGTGTTTCCTGGGTACAGGCAAACGCGTTCTCCAACTGGAGAACTGATTTTATGAACAACGCTTTAAGGAAAAAAGGATTGCCGGAAGTATCAAAATACAGACTCCCCCTCGAAACCGAATGGGAATTTGCGGCAAGGGGAGGCCTGGATCTTTCCATGTATCCATGGGGAGGACCTTATACGCGTAATTATGAGGGTTGTTTCCTCGCCAACTTTAAGCCTTTAAGGGGCAATTATGTGGATGATGGCAGTGTTTATGCCAATAAAGTCGCCTCCTATGCTCCAAACGAATTTGGACTTTATGATATGGCTGGAAACGTAGCAGAGTGGACGAGCGGAGCATATCACACATCGGCATATATTTTCCAACACGATCTTCAACCCAACTATGAATACAATGCTACCCCCGACGATCCTCCTGTACTGAAACGTAAAGTAATCCGCGGTGGTTCCTGGAAGGACATCGCTTACTTCCTCCAGACAAGTTCAAGGGATTATGAGTATCAAGATTCTACAAAACCCTATATAGGATTCCGTAATGTCAGATACTATATCGGAACAAAAGAATAAAGGAATAATTGTAATAACTTTAAATAAATTAAACATATATGAGTCGTCTTAATGATTTAGTATCAAGCACCGGATGGAAAAATTTCATCGCAAAATTATACGGTTTGGGTGCATCTGTAGTAATTGTTGGTGCTTTGTTCAAGATTCAACACTGGCCAATGGCGGGACTGATGCTTACAGTAGGATTGCTTACCGAAGCTATCATTTTCTTCTTTTCTGCTTTTGAACCTCTGCGCGAGGAGGTTGACTGGACTTTGGTTTTTCCTGAACTCGCCGGCCTACCCCCTGAAGGAGGAAGAGAAAGGGTAGCCGCTTATCGTGCAAGCGGACCATCGGTCGCTCCGACAACTGCTCCCGCTGGTGGTGTTACTGTCGTCGGCACTGGGGGGGGGTCGCCAGTCGCTCCGACAACTGCTCCCGCTGGTGGTGCTGTCGCTGGTGGTGTTACTGCTGGTGGTGTTACCGCTGGTATTGGAGGAAATATAATCTACTCAGGCGGAGGTGGCGGCTCAGTCGCCGCATTGTCAAAATTCGACGAAATACTCAATAGCGCCGAATTAACTCCTGATCTGCTTAAAAACCTTGGCGTGGGCATGAAAAAGCTTGGCGATGCTACTGCTAATATGAACGCTATGGTAGACGTTTCGGCCGCATCGGCAAAGTATCTTGAAACTGTGAATTCAGCGAACAGTTCACTTGAAGATCTGACAGCTACCTATAAATCGACTACTGATATTCTCAACAGTTCAAGCGCCAATTATCAAAAGGTAGCCGAAGCGATCACTGTTATCGATGAAGGTGGAAAATCATACCAGAAACAGATTGAAGCCCTAAACAAAAATCTTGCTGCCCTGAATACTGCTTATGAACTTCAGAAAAAGGGAGCAGATGATCACGTTAGAGAATCCGCGACTCTCTATAATGAGCTTCAAGATCTTGTCAAAAATCTGGCCGATTCTGCTGAAGATACCAAAAAGTACAGAGATCAAGTAACTAAGCTCAATGATAACTTAGCGGCACTGAACAATGTTTATGGAAACATGCTTGCCGCTACGAATGTCAAATAATTATAATATTTGTCACTAATTAAATCGATTTGATATATGTCCAGCGAAAAGCTATCACCACGGCAACAGATGATCGGAATGATGTATCTGGTTCTTACTGCTATGCTCGCATTGAACGTGTCAAAAGATGCCGTGGAAGCGTTTAAAAATGTTGATAACGGCCTTACTCTTACTATCTCCAACTATGCGGCCAAAAATGACGCTATCTATAAGGATTTTGATAGGGCTGCGGCCGAAAACCCACAAAAAGCCGGAGAACTGAGAACAGCCGCATACGAAGTTAAAGAGAGAGCCAACGAGATATTCGAATTTATCCAACAACTCAAAATCGAAATAATAACCATTGCGGAAGGAGAAGATACAGAGGCTATTGATGGCAATGAGGTGTTTATCGACCATGTTACAAAAATTGACGAAAACAATATTCCTTCCCAAATATTGATAGGAGCCAATGAGGATGGAAAAGCCTACACACTTAAAGCCTACCTGAATGATTACCGCGATTTCCTTATTACAACATTGGATGGAAAAAGTATAGCGACCGAGGAATCTGTCAGGAAAACACTTAATACTGACGATGTTAAAAGTAAAAAAACCGGGGAGACGGTAAGGTGGGAAAATCATACTTTCCAGGCCCTTCCGTTGGTAGCTGTAATCACCATTCTCTCTAAATTACAGGTGGACGTAAGAAACGCGGAAACAGAAGTTATTGATCAACTCTACACACAGATCGACGCTTCATCCTTCAAATTCAATAAACTTACCTCCATAGTCATTCCTAACTCAAATTATGTTACCCTGGGAAGCACTTACGAAGCACAGGTGTTTATTTCAGCAACCGACACTACCCAACAACCCGTGATTACGGTAGGTGACCAGGTTCTTCCTCTTGATGAAGCGGGAAAAGGAATCTATACCGTGAAACCCTCTTCTCTTGGCACAAAGACATGGGGCGGGGTTATCACACTGAAGGCACCCGACGGGACAGATATGCAGTATCCCTTTGTATCGGAATATGTTGTTGGTGAGGCTAGCGTTATCTGTTCTCCTACCGCGATGAACGTGATGTATCATGGTATAGCCAATCCTATCGATGTCTCCGTTCCCGGTGTCAGTCCCGATAAAATTTCTATAAGGGTGGTTAACGGCACTCACTCAACTGAAAAGGTAAAAAACTCAAAAGGCGAGAACTTTAAGGGCACATATTCCGTAAAACCTAGTGAAGTTGGTAAAAATGTGCAGGTTATCGTCTCCGCGAATATAAACGGAGTTAACCAAACCTTTGCTCCATACGAGTTCAGGGTTAAATCTATTCCTGTACCTGAGGCCAGGTTCGGGGGACTCTCTTCCGGAAATATCGCCAAAAATACCGCTGTTGCCCAAGCTGGTGTTTTTGCCGTATTGCCTGATTTTGATTTTGACCTGCAGTACACGGTTACCGGCTTTTCAATCCTCTATTCCGACAGGATGGGAGACTTGATTGAGACAAGTACCAGCAGTATGTTAACATCTGCGCAAAAAGATCTTATCAATAGAATGACAAGGGGAAAAGATTTGATTATTAAGGATATAAAGGCAGTAGGGCCCGATGGAGTACCAAGAACCTTGTTGCCAATTATTTTGAAAATAGATTAAAACATATACTTTTTTAACGATCATTTTTCACTTTTGGTGATCGTAGGAATTAAAAGATTAATAATATTATATAAACACTATATATGAAACAGATATAAGCAAAATAGTTGGTTGCGTCTTTTACCAAAAATTTATTTTGCTTATGCGATTTAGCTTCACTGGACTCTTCGGGGTTCATCTGACGCACTGGAAACAAATAAAATTTAAAACGATGAAAAAGATTATTGCCTTAGGATGCGCGGTGCTTATGTTCGCAGGTTCAGTGAAGGCCCAATCTTTTGGAGATATTTACCAAAAGTCTATCCCTGAAGCCAAAAAAATAGAGTACCCTTACCTCCGGGAAGCCGACGTTTTTTGGTCCCAACGGTATTACCGTCTAATTGACCTAAGGGAGAAGATCAATCAACCCCTCTACTATCCGACAACCACTACTCTTGACGGTAGACAAAGTTTTATAAATGTTTTGCTTGAGGGAATTCAAAATGGTACTATTACGGCTTATAGCGCCCAGGATTCCGATGTTCCTACCACTTATGAAGAGATAACGGTAAGTATGGGGGCGACAACCAGTATAGAGCAGGTTCAGATTGATGCGGCCGGCACAATGCGTACTGATACCATTACCCAAGAGTCCAAGCCCGAAGAGGTAAAACAGCTTCTCTTGTATGAGGAGTGGTTTTACGATAAAAAACATTCTAAAATGGATGTTCGAATAATAAGTATAATGCCTTATTGGATGGGGGTCGATCCTGAACTTGGAACCTCGTTGAGAATTCCCCTTTTCTGGGTACATTTCGATGAAATTAGGGATATTCTGGCCACTAAAGAGGCTTTCTCAGCGAATAATGATGCTCATAGAATATCGTTTGACGACCTTTTTATGCAACGTAAGTTTGGAAGCGTGATTTATGGTGTATCAAACGTTTACAACGACAGATTTGTCGCTGATTACGCTGTAGGCAAAGATGCTCTTTTCGAAGCGGAAGAACTGAAGAATTGGTTGCAGAACTTTGAACACGACCTCTGGGAATATTAATATTTTTCTTTTTCATAGCAAAAAACAGGTTGTCATTATTGGCAACCTGTTTTTTTATGCTAATTTCTTATATTTTATCCGTTTTGGAGTCGTATCTCCTACTCTCCTTTTGTAATTTTCCTCATATTCGGAATAAGAACCTTCAAACCAAACAACTTTTGAATCACCTTCAAATGCGAGCATATGGGTGGCGACCCTATCCAGGAACCACCTGTCATGTGATATTATAACAGCACATCCCGCAAAATTTTCCAATCCCTCTTCCAGCGCCCTTAAAGTATTGACATCTATATCGTTTGTTGGTTCATCAAGCAACAGGACATTGGCGCCCGACTTTAATGTCAACGCCAGATGAAGCCTGTTCCTTTCACCGCCCGACAATACAGCGCATTTCTTCTCCTGATCAGCTCCCGAAAAATTGAACCTGGCAACATACGCTCTGGCGTTTACCCGGCGATTACCGACCATTACCTCATCATCTCCTCCCGATATAACCTCATATACGGTTTTCTCGGGATCAATATCTTTATGCCCTTGATCAACGTAACCGATACATACCGTTTCTCCCACCTCAAATTCTCCTTCAGTAACACTTTCTTGTCCCATAATCATTCTGAACAGTGTGGTTTTCCCGGCTCCATTGGCTCCGATAATGCCAACTATCCCGTTTGGAGGCAGATCAAAATTCAGATTTTCAAACAGCAACTTATCGCCAAACGATTTTTTTACATTATGTGCCCTTATCACCTTATCTCCCAAACGGGGACCATTGGGTATAAAAATTTCCAATTTCTCCTCTTTCTGTTTAATATCCTGGTTCATCAGTTTTTCATATGCTCCCAAACGAGCCTTGGATTTGGCGTGGCGGGCCTTGGGCGACATCCTTACCCATTCCAACTCTCTTTCAAGTATTTTTCTTCTTTTGATATTGCCCTTTTCCTCTATTTCCAGCCGTTTTGCCTTCTGTTCAAGCCATGATGAATAATTGCCCCTCCACGGTATACCCTCTCCTTTGTCGAGCTCTAAAATCCATTCGGCAACATTGTCGAGAAAATACCTGTCGTGTGTGATACAAATAACCGTTCCCGCGTACTGTTTCAATGTTGTCTCCAGCCATTGTATGGATTCCGCATCAAGGTGGTTGGTCGGTTCGTCCAACAGCAGGACATCGGGTTGACTTAACAGTAACCTACATAAAGCGACTCGCCTCCGTTCTCCTCCCGACAAAGTACTAACCTTGCTCTCTCCGTCGGGGCAACGCAACGCATCCATAGCTCTTTCCAATTTGTGTTCCATATTCCACCCATCGTTGTTGTCAATTATCTCCTGCAATTCTGCCTGGCGGACCATAAGTTTATCCATTTTTTCGGGATTTTCGTAAACCTCCGGGTCTCCAAAACTGTTGTTTATCGACTCATACTCCGAGAGAGTCTCAAATATTGCGCCCACGCCTTCCCGAACAACCTCTAAAACAGTTCTATCTTCTTCTAACAGAGGGTCTTGAGGCAGATATCCCACACTATATTCCGGAAGGAAAGTTAGATCGCCATGAAACTCTTTTTCAACTCCGGCGATGATTTTCAACAAAGTTGATTTACCTGAACCGTTCAGACCTATGATGCCAATCTTGGCGCCGAGAAAAAAAGACAATGAAATATCTTTTAATACCTGTCGATGGGGAGGAAAGGTTTTGCTGACCCTATACATCGAAAATATGATCTTGTTGTCCTCTGCCATATCAATGTTATTTAATTTACGAATATACATAAACAGGGCCGGTCAAATTCGGCCCTATTCTTTTGTCAAATTTTTAAAATTTGAAAAGATGTGTTTGTATGGGGCTATTAATCGGTTTTTGACCCTTCCCCGGTTGGGGGAACGAACAACGCGATTGTTTCGTCCCGCAACAATGCCCACAACGAATAAACCCCCACAAGCGTACCAAAGGGAACATTAAAGCAACTGAAAACCGCGAGAACGATCACAACATATCTGGCCCAACTCTTGTATTTGAGTATCCCTATTCCTCCAATAATCTTAATTATTGAAAAAAATGCCAAAAAAACCGATAAAATCAGTTTTATCCCCCACAATACCAAGGTTGCCACCTCGTCTCCCTCAACAAAATAGTCGACAAAATTGAACGCAATAATTACTATTATAGTTCCGATAAGCCCCAAGATCCCAAAGGCTATCTGTAAAACTCCAACAACCGTTACGTGTTTGTCCATTCTTGATTCTTCCATGGCCTTTTTCTCTGTTTTTTATGAGTTTTTTTCTAAAAACCAATATGTTCCGCCAAATAAACAGAAATTCACCAAAATACCATAATATTTGAATATAAATTTATTAAGTTTGTACGTATAAAACTCCGATCATGAAGAAAAGAATTTATTTTTTTGTTTTATGCGCCATCCTGGCGTTCGCGATCAATGCCTGTTCCGATTCGTGTAAAACATGCAGAAACGTCACTTATGATTCAAACGGGAATGAGACCAATGTCTCCACTGACTGGACCGAATACTGCGGACTGGAACTTGTAACCATTGAAGCCATGCCAGATGCCGAGATTGGAGGTAACGTCACTAAATGGGAATGTTACTAATATCTTACCCCTATTAGCATAACATCATCTATCTGGGGAGAATCTCCCTTCCAGGTCTCGAATATTTCATTGAGTATCTCGCCCTGTTTCATCATCGGTTCGTTTACAATATCTACAAGGGTCTTTTTTAATTGGGCGGTCATAAATTTTTTATCCTCAGGGCCGCCAAACTGGTCGGCATAACCATCAGAAAATATATAGAAGGCGTCTTCTTTCTTCAAAGGAATTTCATGCCGGGTAAAAGGATCCATTCTGTAGTGTATCGCCACAGGCATCTTATCCGCCCTGTAATGTATAAGTTCATTGTCCCTAACCAGGTATAATGGACTGTTGGCTCCCGCATACCAAAGAATATCCTTCTCAGGATCAACTACACATACAGCCACATCCATACCATCCTTTACCGAATCCCCTTCCGCGACCTGACCCAGGGAATGAATAATGTTATCCCTTAACTCGTTTAGTATCTCGTCAGGCATAATTATTTTCCTATTGCTCACAATATCATTCAACATTGTAATGCCCAACATGCTCATAAACGCCCCGGGAACACCATGACCCGTACAGTCCGCGGCGATAATAATATGCTTTCCCTCTTCCGTTCCAAACCAATAAAAATCGCCGCTCACGATAGAAAGCGGTTTAAATAAAATAAAATGGTCTAGTTTGTCTGAAAACAGCTCAACCGAAGGAATCAAGGCTGCCTGTATTCTCTTAGCATACATTATACTGTCGGTGATATGTTGTTTTTGGTAAGAAATCAACTCGCATTGAGCGGATACCTGATCACAATGTTTTTGGATCTCCTCTTTTTGAGCGGATATTGTTTGATTTTTCTCTTCTAACCTTCTGTTGGCCTCTTTTTTTATCCTATATGCCCTGAAAATATAATAACCGAGACAAAGAACCAATATAAGGGCGAACCCTATGAAATAAAGAATCAGTTTCTGTTTTTCAAGGGTCGCTAACTGGATTTTTATTCTATCTTCTTGATCTCCAATCCGCAATAGTTGCTCATTTATCAATGTTATTTGGCCCGCAATCTTTTCCCTTTGCGCCGACAAAGTGTCTTGTTGGATTTTTACCTCTTGTTGTTGATTATAAATAATTCGCCTCTGGCTCTCAATTTCTCCCTCTTGATTTTCTAATTTAATAAGTTGATTCTCCAGTTC
>JGI24710J26742_10003183_pt1 | contig 14046 bp, 19 predicted proteins | sample BioPla2DNA2_FD_26742 | JGI IMG/M metagenome (IMG submission 26742) | reverse complement strand
CTGCATGCATTCTTCTATCATCCGGTTAAATTCTTCACGCTTTTTCGTGTTGGTTCCGGTAATACCTTCATCTGCAAATATACCAGCTAACTCCCATTCTGAATTGCTTTTGATGTAGTTTGTGTAGTGCTCAATCTGCCTCGAATTATCTGTATCGCTTGATAGAAAACACATGGAAAAAATCATTTATGTGCATGATAATTTTTGTGGCTTCACAAACTGATCTAAATGGTTTTTTCTATATATTATGTATAAACTAAAATTGCATCTTTAGTGAAATCATTCCATGTTGACTCCAATAATGAGTCAATTTCCTTCCAATCACTATCAATAAAACCTTGTACATATTTATGCCGCAATGCAGGCTTTTGAATCAATACCCATCTTAACTGAGAAATTGAGTATTTAGCAAAAGCTAACCATTGTGTATAGTTTATTGCAAGCGGGTTTTCTGTAAACGCAACTTTTCCTGCATTTACAGCAGTAGCTATTGAATGCGATATAAAAAGCATTGTTCCTAATTTAGGCTTCTTATTATACGGCAAATCAATAGGTAGTGATTCCTTAAAGCTATATCCCTCATTTATTCTTTTAATACAATATGAAGTTCTAACAATAACTTCAATCAACATAGGAGATACTGACATTGACAGAAAATGTGTGAAGTCATATCCTTCTGCATACATGCCTCTGGCAACTTCAGCGACACTCAATTTTTCCTCACCAATACTTCCGAACTGAAATAAATTCATTAAAGTCATTAATGGTGCTGGTAAGCCCATAGATGTAGTAACATCAGATTTCATATGTCTTAAAACTAAAGCTATTGCATCAAACAGCTGCATTCCTTTTGTTGATTGATTTGGCGCACTTTGAGATATAACGTTTCCAAAAACATCTATAGCAGTAAATTTCCCTTGCATGACATCCATTACTCCAAAAATGAAACCTAAAATAGGGTCATGTCCTAATGAATGAAACCTATGAAACCAAGATGATAGCCCCTCCACTCGTTCAGACAAATTTCTATTATCTTGTGGGTCGAAAGGTACTTTATATGCCTTTGTTCCACCCAATCGTTCCATTTCATCTGGCGGTAAAGCTTCTTCCATCTTTCTTCTTATATAATTCGATAATGGTCCAGCTTCAATACCACCTTTTGTTTTCTCCGGTATTCCTACTAACAATAAGTCAACTGCCGCAGCCAAAACTCCTGCAATTCCACAAATAGTGTAGTCAATAGCATCCAACCTATGTAAGGCATTAAACTCCTCTCGCAATTTTATTAAATATTCTTCATTAGAACGCAATTCTTCCTCGGTGAAAATATCCTTAATTGAAACATCACAGCTAATTAACTGCTGAGCTTCTCTTGAGATTTCTTCCCATGTCCTTACATTAATAATTTGAGGCTTTTTAGACAAAGTTATATCAGATGATTTATCTGAAATATTAGTATCTATCCCTAAACCATGTAAAGTTAACTCAGCTTGTTTGATACTATCTTCATACAGTTTTTGAGTTTCACTTGTTTCTTTTTGTAATGAATCTATATCATTTGAATGAATCTTAAGGATCTTATTAATAGTTTTTTCCTCATCAGAGTAACTATAGTCATTAGACACCCGCAGTTGCCCCCCCATCTAAATCTTCTTTTAATGTTTTTATCGCCTCAGAAAGTAGTATCACTAATCTATTTAAGTATTCTGCCCTTTCATGGGATGCATTTGATTCTTTCTTAAGAGTTGCTATTAGTGCATCATGTTTTCTAAGTGCTTCTTGATACAACCTTTCTTTTTCTTCTTTTAGTCTCTTGTTCTTAGCATGGGTAAATAGTGCATACCCCCCAACCGCAGGAACCGCAACTATAGCTGCTGCCACACCAACACCAGTCAACATACTTATTCCGAATCCAAGTGCCTTTAATCCTGAAGTTATCCCTGCAGCAGCTAACCCAGTTTGACCTAGCCCATATATTAATCCACCTGCAATAATGCCTCCTGCAATGCCTCCTCCAATTCCACCTACTAATTCAGGAATTGGTGTATTAAGCATGGTTTTATTGGCATCCTTAAGAGCTTCGCTAGATGCATTAATAACTTTTTTAACGTTTTCAAGAGAGTCGAACGACTTATAATTCATACCTTTTTTTGACATTTTAATGCCTCCATCTATTTATTTTCCCTAAGTATATCCTTAAGTTTTGATATTTGATTTTCAATCATTTCTAATTCATTTTGCTTAGCTGCAATTTCTGTTTTTAACTGCATAGCTAGATTTTCAAGTTCCAATTCCTTCTCCATCAATTCAACTCTTATTTCTTTCTTGTCTTTATTTTTCGACTTTAATATAGATAACCAAGATAAACCAGCAAGCACAGCACCTGACACAGGGACTGCAAGTCCAGCCATAAGAGCACCCGTTCCAATCATGGCAGCTGATGACAGACCTAATGTTGAAGCTGCCATACTTGTTACTAAACCTTTATTATCTTCTAAAAATTCCTTAAGTGCATCAGATGTCACTTTACTACCTTGCCTTCCACTACCACGCTCAGCTTTTAATTTATCTTCTCTTATCCAACGTCTAACAGTTTCTTCATTTACTGATAACAACTCAGCGATTTCCTTAACTGTATAATACTCTATAGTAAACACCTCCTTATACAACCATTTATTGTTTTAATACTATCATTTACTACTTATTGTTGTCAATAGTTGTGTTAAAATCACAAATAAAAAAATGCCGACAAAATCACGTTACCGCAATTCAATCGACAAAAGTATAGCTAACTCACCCTATTATAGTATCTCTTTCATGTCAATCCCACTTCTGATTTACATTTGTGTATTATGTTCTTTCAATGACATTCTTAAAGACCATTATTATAAATATCCTTACAAGATCTTCATTATTAAAGTAGCTGGAAATAATACTATTTGAAAAAGCAAACAATACTTTAATCACTAAGTCTATACCTTCTTGACTTGGTGTTGTAACCCAAACGCTTTTCCCTTTTTCTAACTCACTAAGCCCGATACCATTTACAGAATCCAGAATATTAGCATGAACACTCAAACAGCAATATGTATACATGTAATAGAACTCAGACATATTTGTAGCATCTGATAAATCTTTGAATGTTATCTTCTTTTTATCAATTAGAGGTCGAGCCCACTGATAATCTCTTAAATAATCATCTTCATATTGGAATTCCTTTATGCTTTCTTTTATCCTATCCTCTAATTCTTCATCATGTATTGATTTGGCAATCTTTAGCCTGCTTGTATTACAATGACGCAAAAACTTTTCTGATATACTTTCTTCATTATTAATAATGATTTCAAGATAAACACCTACTTCATAAATCCCTCTTACCCTTGACAATGCAGCAGATGCAAATTGTTGCAGCTGAACTAAAGTGGCATAAAGCTGACGGAATTGCCTGACCGAGAATTACTGTAAAAGATGACCGTTGTTCCAGACAGGACAATAATGATAAGATGACTGTAAAAACGGAATAACGGAGGAACGGTTGTGGAGAAGTACAAGAAAATTGATGAGAAGATTAGTGAAGGGTACAAATTACTTGAACGTGGTCAAACAATCGAGGCCTGCGATGTGTGGCTGGATGCCTGGGAAGATATAAAAACCGTAATGGCTGCAGATAAGGTCAAAGACTTACCCACCCTGCAAGAGAAATATAAGTGGACAGAATTTGTAATGAACTATATGCAGGATCTTGACGAGCAGTTGTACAACGCGGCAATTGAGAAACCCCAATATTTCTCTAAACGAATCAGATATTGTGAGGAACTCCTTGAGTTATGCGGCAATAAGGATGAACTGATAATCGAAAACACCCGTCGGTCCATAGCGGAATCTCATTATGCCCTAGGCAACAAGCAAGAATGCGATCGGCTTTTTAAGATGTGGCTGACTGAGGACCCGGCCTGGGGCTGGGGCTACATCGGCTGGGCAGATTGCTATCGCTACGGTACCAAAAATATCACAGCCGACAATGTAAAAGCTGAAGAGATAATCAACAGAGCCCTGGAGGAAAAAAACCTGAGAGACAGGGCTGACGTAGTAGACAGAGCCATTGAAATATATACTGCTTTGGGCAAGAACCAACAGGCAGCAGAACTTGAAAAAGAGCTTAAAGAATTAAGGACAGCCTCCAAAGGCAAGACTGTAGCAAACACTCCGGTCACTGTAATTAAGATTGGGCGCAATGAACCCTGTCCTTGTGGCAGCGGTAAAAAATACAAAAAGTGCTGCGGGAAATAAGTGCTTATGATCTGTCTTGCAAAGTACAGGTTGATTTTAGACAAGGATAACAGCAACAAATACTATGTTAAAAGCGAAGAGAACAGCATCTGTCCGGTATGCGGCTGTTGTGAGCTTAAAGTAATCGGCAGCAGAAAGCGGAACACTCTCCAGGGAGACGGTGAAACAATCATTCTAATCATCCGCCGGCTCCGCTGCAGGAACTGCCGCAGAATCCACCATGAACTTCCTGACATCCTGGTGCCGTACAAACGATATACCGGCACCGTTATTGAAGCAATAGTTGACGACACTGCTACTGAAGTCTGCTGTGAAAACAGCAGCATTTTCAGAATTAAAAGATGGTTTGCGGAAATCTCGGAATATATTGCCGGATGCCTGTCTGCAATAGCTGCCCGGCTGGGTCTGGAAACTAAATTAAAAAGCGGTCCGGCCCGCCAAAGGATTAAAGATCTGGTGGGTGAAGCAACAGGCTGGCTGGCCAGAGTTGTCCGGACCATGGTAAATACAAATAACTGGGTACAGACCCGTTTGGCCTTTTTGTCCTGATGGAACAAGTTATACACTCATGTTGAATTCCGAATATTAGGGAGGTAATTCAACATGAGAGACCAAAAGAAAGCTGAGGCTATTGCCACACAAAGGGTACAACTGCTATCTCCGCTTCTGACAGAAGGGCTGGACCCTGCAAAAGCCAGACAAATTAAAAACCAAATTTGCGAGCAGGCCGGAATATCGGAGCGCACCTTGCGCAGATACCTGTCCCAGTACAAAGAAAATGGCTTTGACGGACTTAAACCCAAGGGTAAGAATCGAAACAGAACCGAAGAAGCCATTCCGCCACACATCCTGGAACAAGCAATATTATTGCGACGAGAGGTTCCCAAGCGCAGTGTGGCCCAAATCATCCAGATTTTAGAATGGGAAGGCCTGGCCCAGCCAGGACAAATCAAGCGCAGCACACTGCAGGAGAAACTGGCGGAGCGAGGATACAGCACCAGGCAGATGAAGATGTATATGAGTACCTGTGTCGCCACCCGGCGATACCAGCAGAAGTATCGCAACAAACTTTGGCATTCCGACATCAAATACGGACCCTACTTGCCTATTGGTGTAGATGGCTCCAAGAAACAGGTCTACCTAGTAACCTTTGTTGACGATGCCACCCGTTATGTTCTCCATGGGCAATTTTATCCAACATTGGATCAGGTTATTGTCGAAGACTGTTTCCGCCAGGCTATCTTAAAATATGGAGTGCCGGAAGCAGTATTCTTCGACAACGGCAGCCAATATCGGACGAAATGGATGGGACGAGCCTGCGCCAAAATGGGCATCAGGCTGCTATTCGCCAGGCCATTTTCCCCAGAGGCTACCGGCAAGGTAGAAAGGTTTAACCGGGTGGTTGACGCTTTCCTTAGTGAAGCCGCCTTGGAAAAACCGCAAACATTAGATAAGCTCAATGAACTGTTTTGGGTCTGGCTAGAAGAGTGTTACCAGAACAAGCCCCACTCTGCGCTGGAGGGCAAAGCCAGTCCCGCCAGCGCCTATCGCAGCGACAAGAAAGCCCTCAGATTTCTGGATCCCCAAACAATAGCCAACGCCTTTCTTCATTGCGAAGAACGCAAAGTTGATAAGGCCGGCTGCATTAGCTTCCAGGGTAAAAAGTATGAAGTGGGCCTTAGCTTTATCGGGTGCACCGTGGATGTCATTTATGATCCCGCTGACATTACGGAACTGACCATTGAATATGAGGGGCATACCCCTTGGAAGGCCCGGGAACTGGTTATCGGAGAAAGGGTAGGACAGCGCCCCGAACTACCTGAACATTTAGGGACAAAACCCGCTGAATCCTCAAGACTCCTCGTTGCTGCTCTGGAAAAGAACAAGCAGCGAATCCAACAACAGGCTCCTGCCGTTTCCTACAGAACCGTAAGAAAGGCAGGGGACTAAGATGTTTGAGTCTTTCTACGGTTTATCTCAAACTCCCTTTTCACGGGATATTCCAACAGATCAGTTGTATCAGTCACTCATGTTGGAAGAGATATTAGGCCGCCTGGAATTTGCTGCAGAGCGTCAATTGTTTGCCGTTGTTACCGGTGACTGTGGGACGGGCAAGACTACCGCCATCCGTCGATTCAGGGATTCCTTAGACCCGGCTAAATTCATGGTGATGTACCTGGCGGATTCCAAGCTGACACCCAGACATTTCTACAAGGGTCTCTTGGAACAGTTAGGCTGTGAATCCAAATTCTATCGTGGTGATGCCAAGCGTCAATTGCATCGGGAAATTGAGCTTATGCGGGGCATTCACCACCTTCAGCCGGTGGTTATTGTAGATGAAGCCCATCTTTTAGACCGGGAAATGCTGGAGGAAGTCAGGTTTTTGCTTAACTTTAAAATGGATGCCCAAAGTCCTATGTCGCTGATCCTCGTTGGTCAGACTGAACTCTGGGAGAAGTTCAAGTTTCAGACATACGCCGCCATCCGGCAGCGTATCGATCTCCAGTGTAAACTGCCTCACTTGGACCGTTCCCAGGTAGGGGAATATGTTAAACGTCACCTTGCTTACGCCGGTTCAGACCACGATATATTCTCAGACGGCGCTTTGGACGAAATATTTAGATTCTCCAGTGGCATCCCCAGGCTGGTAAACAAGGTATGTACCCACTGCCTGCTATACGGGGCACAAAATGGCCGCCGGATCATTGATGATCATATGGTGAAGCTGGTTATCCAGGGAGAATTGTCATGAAGCATCAATGGAGCAAGATGACATACGACCACGAACAAAACCGCTGGATGGTGGATACGGGAGATTACAGCTACGAACTCCATTGTGGAGATGTTTTTGATTTATTAATCGGTTCAAACAGTATTCCTTGCCGCATAGAGTACGATTATCAGTGGTATGTGATTATGCCGGGAGCCCGCTTCAATTTGCGGATTGGGAATTCGTACAAGGTGGAAATCTAACATCATCCGGGAAGGTGGCGACAAAGCAGTCTCACCTTCTCGGTCACTGGCCAGTATGTCCGTCATAATCTGGACACCATATACTGGCAGTTACAGGTCATTATGATGCGTCAGTAACATTTTGTTTTGGGTTGTCCCTTTTTGGCCCCGGTCTTATATACAGAATCGAGTGTTTTTGTCTCATATATAGCCGGTATGAGGGTATAACTTTTTTGTATTTCTAAATTGGATATTTGTCCCGCTCTTTGCAACATGTGCAGTTTATCGCACCGATTTGCTTCTTTGGTGCTGTCATGGATATGTCCATATNAACATNGAGNTTTTTTCGCANAATATTTATTATAATTCTTTAGGATAATGACATTTCTCATTCGTTATGCCTCTTTTCTTTTGNTCAACAGCTTTATTTCTTTCCCTTGATTTTTCTTTATCCATTCCTCAAGTTGGCTGGGATTTACCAGATAGGTTCGTCCCAGCCTTATTGCCGGGAATCCTTCCGTATTTAACAAGGCAAGTGCCTTATTCCTTCCAATCCCGAATAATTCCTGTATATCTTTTACGCCAAGCATTTTGTCTACTGTTTTTGTTTTCTTATACACGCTTACTATCCCCCTTTTCTTATGCCACTATCTGTTTTGTTATCGCCAGCAGTATTAAATGGAGCGGGTAAAAGTATCGGCCAGCCAACTTCATTGTTTTGTAGATTTTTCTTGCCTTGGGTTTAAAGACCGCTTTTGCCCCTCTGCCAATGGACATGTATATAGGTATCAGGGCGAACAGTGCCGAATAGTACAGCGGTGTACTCGTTCCCATAGAGCCAACAAATATCATAAGGGCAAGAGCTGTCCATAGCAGCTTATGTTTTCTTCTTCTTGCAAAGTAAAAGAAGAATATCAGGAATATACCGTGCCATGTATAATCTGCCTTCAATAACAGGGCAAGGTATGCTGCCAGACCAAAGATGCATACTTTGATGATAAACTTAATGAATCTCATATGTTGCTTAATTCCTATCCTTTCTATATATTTCTCCCATTCGAACTCAAGGAGATATATCATAACGTAACCCATCAATAACTCAAGACATACATTCTGCTTGATAAACGCTTTGGTCGAAAATGCAAAAGTTTTATCAAAACAGAAAACCATATCAAACGGCAATTCACTTATTAGTGCCAGCAGCAGAAGAATAAGCATGTGCTTTTTCTTATCCTTTGTGTAATAGAAACATTCCACCAGCTCGTATGCAAACAGGGGATACGCCAACCGTCCAAGTATCCTGAATATCAATACGGTTTCTTGATTCNGTTGTGGCGCGAAGNTTATCGCAATATGGTCTAAGACCATTGATATGATTGCTATGAACTTTAGTATGTAATACCAAGTTGTTGTCATGTTCTACTTCTCCATCTTTATATTTTCATTTATCCTTTTTTCCTTATCTGTTTTTATCTAAATTTTGTATTGTCATCACACTGGGAATTATCTGTGATTTTATATGTTTGTGTATCAGATACGGTTATCCTAACGCTAACTTTTTCAGCATTATAGAAAAGACCTGTATTCATTCGGAAGTCTTCACATATCAATTCCCCATTCTGTAACACAAATTTGTTACCGTTATCACTCAGGATGCTACCATCCCTCATTGTTTTTATATATGCGTATCGGCCAACATAGTTCGGGGCAACATCCAGTTCGGGGTGTTTCGTTATCAGTTTTGTATATATGAATTTGAACTTCTTCCTCAGTTCGTCGATGATTTCTGGAACTACCTTGTTCTTGTACTGCTTGATTTCTTCGTTGTATACCATAGAATGAGGAACGAAAGAGAGTATCTGATACAGGATATCTTCCGAAAAGACTTCTTTCGGTATAAATACCCGGCCTTGCGGAAAGTAGGCCGAGTAGGCCGTTTCAAGCGTTACGATTTTGCCATTCTCAATTTTAACGTGGAGATATGATGTGTTTAGATAAATATAGTCTCCAATTCTCGCAACTCGTACATCGCCAGCCCTGTCAAGCTTTTCGTATACGGCATCATTTGTAAACCTTGTTCGGAACGACCAGTACTTTTGCGCCCTCGAAGTGTAACCTTGATATTTTTCTACCTTTCCGTATATGCACTTCCTGCCCCTGTCTCCAACTTCTCTTTTATGCAAGCACTTACCTTCTTTGAAAAGGTCACATTGCTTATAGTGGTCGCAATATATAACATCCGCCTCAAGGGGGGTCTCCCTTACCCCCTTAAAAATGCTTTTGCCACCATATAAGCTAACATTAATTTTATCCATCAAGGTCAACCTCTCCTTACAATCTCTCCTTTAATTACATTTACACTAATACCATTATAGTGTACATATTCTGGAATGTCAAGCGTTATTAAACTATTTTATTCGTTACTAAACCTTTAAACGGCAACATAAAAGGCAGTACAAGTTTCTAATTTACTCGTACTGCCTTTTTCCTGTTTTGATTAGAAGAGAATCTTTTGCACTTCGTACTCGTCCTGAATGTCTGTGATATAACGGCGGTTTTTGTATCCGAATCGCTCGCAAAGTTCTTCCACAGACACACCCTTACTTAATTCTGAAATAATATAGGATTTGTACAATGTCTTACTTGTTACCCCTTTTGGTAGGCCGCAGCGCCTTGTGATTGCCGAAATAGTAGACTGTAAGCTTTGTAAGGTCGGGAATACACCATTTGAATTNACGAATACAGGTGCATCGGGGTTGTACGATAGTTCCGGTTGTGTTGATTCCATTTCTTTCTTTTTACCCGCTTCATTGCCAGNAAATCCGTATTCTTCTGTTTCAATATCCCATTGGAGCGGGATTATATGGTTGGCCGCCTGCCACCTGAGCCAGTTAACACATTGCTCCGATAGCTTAAATGGCTTTCCCTTTACTATGACATATCCCTTTTCGAGGTCAAAATCTTTTGCGGTCAACGATTTGATTACTGATACCTTCAGACCGGTAAACATGAGGAATATTATTATTAGTTCATTTCTTCCGTAGCGGGTACAATTATCCGCGAGACAAAAACTAAATAGGTTCTCATATTCATCCGGGCTAAGTATATAGCTTGTCGATGTTCCTTTTAATTCAGTTTCCGGCAATGTAACCTCATCATAGTTGAAATTCGATACTCCATCCTGATTTGCAAGTGTATATGTCTTTCTGAGTATTTTGTCTATTTCTTGCACGCTTTCATACGGATACTTTTCTATCAGGGCGGCATAGAAATCTTGCATTTCCTTAGTTGTGATAGTATTCATGTCTTTGTCGATTTCACTGCCAAATACGATTTTCTCGAACATTTTCAATAATCTTTTGATTTCCCTCGATGGGATATTTCCTACTGCGTTTTTGAAATAGTACCTTACATAATCCGACAGTAAACTTGTTTTCGGTTTGTACCGAGCAATCTTTTCACGCTTCTCTTTTTCCGCTTGCTCAATTTTCTGTTTTAATTCTCCTTCGGTCTTCGCATACAGACGTTTCCTTTTCCCAAATTCGTCCTCGTCTAAATCGTAAACCCAATACTCTTGTGTGCCTGTAAACACCTTCCTAATCTTCTTTGTTCCTTTTCTCACACCATCTCATTCCCTTCTGCTTTGCTTGCGGACTTATTATAATATAGCGTTTCACAAATTCTTACGCAAGGAAGCCACTGGCTTTAGCCACGTGGAGGAATTGCGTCTCTACACTGGCTTAACCCACTACACTTGTTTAATGTTGTACGACAGTGTTTAGGACTGAAGGAGCATCCTAAAGTGTCATAACATAAATAACGTAGGTTCTGTTGCAAACCTTAGCCTGGTCAACATAGGGCTATCACGCCCACGACTTTAGTCGTTGGGTAGTTGACAAAGCTGCCTTCAGGGGGGTATGACAAGTATCATGCTTAATAAATTATATCCTAATATTTTGAAGTTCACAACAAAATTTTATCGTTATATATTATATATGTTCATTTATGTTGCAATTCTATTGATTTATGCCGCAATATTATAAAAATCGCTGTCAGATATCGAGTATACTGGCAGCATCTTCTGTGGTCACATTATTTAATCATATTTTGGCTATTACTAAACTGTTTTGGAGGGAATAATTCCCAATAACCAAAAATGCAGGGATTAATCAAAATACCCTGCATTTATAGCCTTCTGTAGTTCAGTTATCAGTTATGGTGAATTCTGGAAGGTCAAGCATCTTCTCCAATAGTGCATTATTGCTCATTGGCATCATCTCTTATTCGCTGTACTATAGAGGAATGCGATAGCCTTGAGGAAGCTATTGACATCCTCGATGGCGGCTATGGAATACTCGAACTGCCAGAAGAAAAAGAAGTCAAACGCGAACATGAATTATAAAACTCCGTGAAAACCAACATTAACACTCAAATAGAGTGCTTTTTCTTTCCCCGGAATAACGAATAAATACAAGAATAAAAGCATTAATAAACTTGACAACGCACAATAAAAATTGTATAATAATATGATAAGTATTAAAGACGAAGACCCGATATATGCAGTCGGATAAAACTTAAAATACACACAGCAAACCTAAACAAAAAGGAGAAATGATATATGGAGCGGAGAACCACGATACATTTAACACCTTCAGAAGTAAAAAGGGCAATAAGGCACTATGTAGAAGATGTGCTGAAAGCAGGGCAGGTACATAAGGTCTATTACAGAAACCAAGCTGGTATAACAGTTCGGATGATGCCTGAAGACAAAATGAGATGTCCTGACTGTGGTGGAAGCGGATACCAAAACTCCACTGAGAATGAGTTTGAAGTATTCAGATGTTCAAGATGCAACGGAAGGGGATATACAGATAAAGAAACATAAAAATACAGGTGAATCATACGCAACGGAAGTAATATAATAAAATTCATTTTAAAAAGGTTACTACGAAAAACGTATTGATTGTTATTGACGTTCAAAAAGGATTTATAACCAACAAAAGAACAGAGGAAGTAGCAAAACGGATTGTACAGTTAACTCGGACAAATTCTTTTGATGGTATTATTGCGAATCAATTTATCAATACCAAAGGAAGTCCTTTCGTAAGAATACTTGGTTGGGACGGAATGATGGCATCCCCGGACATTGACTTTGAAGACGGACTGGCGTTCCATGCGTGGAGACTGAAAACGGGTTATTCCTGCATTGGAGATAGAGGATTCATGCGACTATTTGCAAAANTAAGTGAAAATGCGGATTATGCTTTCTTATGAATGCAATGAAAAAATGGTGTGACGGAGCGGTGAGCATTTAATAATTCACTTCAAACAAAAAAGAAGGCTGGAAAACTAAAGAGGGAGAAAATATCTGTCCCATGTGTTTAGGCGCAAACCCGCGAAATTGGGACTAAGGAGAGGTTAAAGGGAAAGTTTATAGAGTAGACACAGGAAGAAGGGATGAAAATGGCACTTTTTGGGAAAGGGTGGAAGAAATTTGACTGATACAGAATTATATCAAAAAATTAAACCCTTGTTTTTTGAGGATTATGGTTTTATAGGCTTCTTTTACAGAGGTCATGTAGACCTTGAACAGTGGAGAAGGGTGGCTACGGACTACTTAAAGAACGAGTACGAGATAGACGCATCAAAATACACAACATTCCGAAAAGGTTGGTATAAAGTATTACCAAACGGAACCATGATACTTTTAAATAAGTGCGTAAGGGGTTCATTCCAAGCCATGGAGTGCCTACACGATTAGTTCACAATCTAAAAATAATCCGAATTAATGTGAAGGAAGGAGAAACTTTATTTATGAGTAGTTACGATGACAAAGTTAATAAAGCAATAGAGTATATAGATGCGGTTTATCGCATAGAGGTAATGCGTTCTGATGGTGTGTTTGGTTTATATGGCTTAGAGCAGAACCGTATCTGTAAACACGATGAACTATGTGATATTATGCAGATTTTAGACAAATCAAAGACAAAAGATATTTGTCTAAATTTAGATAAGTCTATTGGCTTTGACGTTGTAGATTTAGAAAAAGACTATGATTATTTCATAGAAAAATATGCAAAAAGGTTGGTAGCTGAACTTGGTAAGTTACCTTTATAGGTTCGCATTATAAAAAGAATTCGAATTTTGCCAATTTTTCAAAATTGTAATAAACAACCCACAGATTAAATCTGTGGGTTGTTTTGTTTATAAAGTGATCTGATCCCTGAAGAGAAAGAATTAACAATGATAAAGTAATATAATGAACATTATTAATTTAATTCCAGAAAAAACATCTGTATTCGAGTAATTTTTGTGTTATACTTCTGTAATACAACATATAGGGGGTCATTTTAATGGAATTAGAATCTAAAAATGATAGTAAAATTCTCATAGTAGATGATGAGAAGAATATAGTAAATATACTGAAATTCAATCTACAAAAAGAGGGGTATCAAACAATTGAAGCCTATGACGGTGAGGAAGCATTACATAAAATTGATAATGAAAGTCCTGACTTAATACTATTAGATATAATGATGCCAATATTAGATGGCTTTAGTGTTTGTTCCAAAGTTAGAAGAAATCTTATGACTCCAATAATAATGCTAACAGCAAAATCAGAAGAAATAGATAAAGTATTAGGGTTAGAGTTAGGAGCAGATGATTATATGACTAAACCTTTTAGCGTGAGAGAATTGCTGGCAAGAATCAAAGCTAATTTAAGAAAATCAAAAAAGATTGAGAAAACAATATAGCAAATTTATTAGAAACTAATTTTAAATTTAAAAAGTGGCTGTTTATACA
>JGI24710J26742_10003182_pt1 | contig 14048 bp, 16 predicted proteins | sample BioPla2DNA2_FD_26742 | JGI IMG/M metagenome (IMG submission 26742) | reverse complement strand
TATCGGGCTACGTTATATGGGAATATATAGTCACCATAGGATGCTCCACAAGTCCTATGCTCTGAGGGCAGTGGTTAAACATATCTGAGGGTAGGAGGAGTGCTGCTGCCATACAAAACCCCATATAACATTAAAAATATGGAAGTAGATAGAAAGTTAATGTGGTGAGATGTATGAGTATAAATGATAATGATAAAAATTTTATCAGAAACAATTCTGAGAAGTATTCTATTGATGAAATTTATTATATATTAAAACAAAGATATTCAAAGGAGATGATAAGAAATTTTTGTAAAAATAATGGTCTAAAATACAGAAAATTAACAAAAGCAGAATTATCTCATATAAATAAGACAAAAAATAGAAAACAATATAATAGAACCTCTATAAATCATAATTACTTTAAAATATGGTCAAAAAATATGGCATATATATTTGGATTATGGTGTGCAGATGGTAATATAGGAACTCAATCTAATGGTTATCAATTTTCTATTAAATTACACAAAAATGATAGATATTTATTGCAACAAATATTAGATGAAATGCAATCAGAACATATAATATATGATAAAAAAGATAATTGTTGTGAGATTATAATAAGTTCTAAGACTATATATTACGATATTATAAGTTTAGGCGGAAAAGAACAAAAATCATTAGATTTAAAATCGTATTTCAAAAATAAAGAAACCCGCATAATTGCGGGTTATAATTTTATGCTTCCATTTCAAAATCTTTATTTGTATCTTTGTTCGTAATATTTTCTTTATGGTGTTCTACTGCCATTTCAGCAGCTGACTGTGCGCTTTCAAGACTCTTAAATCCTGCAATAAACTTTCCAGGATGACAGAATACAGCATCATCCAATCCTGTTACATGTGCAAGTTCAGCGCCTTTTTTCCCAGCCCAAGCATCAGGTAAATTAGCCCTCGATTCAAAAGCTGTAAGTGTTTTTGGAACAGTTTGAACTCTGTAATCACCTTCTTTAATAGGATAAACAGTAAATAAAACTTCTTGATCTTTATCAATTTCAAGCAATGTCTCTTTCCATGGACATGCTTTATCCAACTTTAAAATATGAGGATTTTCCCTATTGTTATAGGTATCTATAACAGTTGATTTAGCTTTATAAACTGATAATTCCGTTTCTAAGGCATTCTGGAAAACCAAATCCGCAACAACTGTAGCATTTTCAAATGCCTTATTTTCATCAATCGAAGAATCCCATGTAGGATTCATATAACTGATTACTGAAGAAATATTAAAAACAGGCACTTTAGTCTGTCCTACATCATATCCATTATCAAGAGCATCTATACCCTGTATCAGTTTTTCGTCAATGTTTTTAAATACACGTTCAACTTCTTCTGCTTCCTTTATTCCCATTTTTTCAACAATGCCTCTTCCATATTCTTCCCACAGTAAACCAGCGGAAGCATAAGGAACACCATTTTCCCTATATTTTTTATCTACCTGATGATGATCGTATTTCCCACCACCAACATCAAATACCAAATCACAATTTTGTAAAACATTGGGATCTCTTGTTCTAACAATTTCTATATCATCATCAAAAGCAGATTTTAAAATACAATAACCAAATACATCATCAGCATGAAAAACACCATTATGTGTGCCGACTTTCATGGTCATACAACCATCTCCTTTACAAAAATTTTTTTTATTCCACAAATATTATATTTGTCATGTTTACTAAAAATAAAAAAAATTAAAAAATAAAGATTCTTTATAAGAAAATGCCCACTTAAAAAGTGAGCATAAATTAATCTTCTACAATAATACTTAATTGTCCACAGGCTGCACCTGCCTCTATTTCAGCTTTTGTAGCAACGGCAATCGCATAATCATATCCGTTATTTTCAAGTTCCTGAATTATTTTATCCATATTATAAACACCCCCTTTTATATAAGATTTACACCTTTTATTATACCTTCACCCATATTATTCTCCTCTGAAATTCTATTTACATTAATAGGAGACAACTTAATAAAGAAATAATCTTTGTCAAAATTTTTTTTAAGAATATCTATGTCAAAATCTTTTTCATCAACAAGTGTTAAATTTAACGTCGTTTTTAAATTGCTTTGAGTCCTGATTTGCTCTAATTCTTCAATTGACAGCTTATTTTTGAAAGGAATTAACCAATTTCTTCTTTCTTCTATCAATGAATGAAGAGAAATCTGTAAAGTTATATTTCCTTTTATCCAACTAAAATCAGAACCCTTTATTCCTATTGTAGAAATGTAATGATGGGCATTTGGGAATCTTTCATTTATAATACCAATAGCTTTTTTTACTTCGTTAATATTTAAAAAAGGTTCACCCATTCTTGTATAGTTTATTTTAAATTCTTTTGATTTCGTCGGATCAACATCTTTATTTTTATTCAATATAAAATCAACTTGTTCGACAATTTCTTTCGCAGTCAGGTTTCTGAATTTCCTCAATTGTCCAGTTGCACAAAATTTACACCCTACTGGACAACCACTCATACAAGAAACACCTATCATAAATCTTTCACTTCTGCTTCCAAGTTCATAATTAATAAGATTGTTTTGCTTCCTTCCAATTGCATCTTTCGTGTAGTAAGGCAAAAAAGTATCAGTAACTTCTATAGGATACCCATCTTCTGTTTTTAAAGCATATACAATACCATTTAAAAATTTTTTGCACTTAACTTCGTGAAGCATTATAATCCCCCTTTACTAAAAAATATACTTAAAGAAGTACTATGTTCTTATATCCCTAATTATAACACAAATAAGGGAAAATGAATATATTCACTCATCCATGAAAAAATGACGTATATGCTAATTTTTATATTGGACAATTTATACCCACATATATTTAAAACAAAATCAAATAAATAAAAAGGAAGGATGCTGATAGTAGGGAAGTCGCTATGTCGGAATTTATATAATGTAAAAAAAATATGCAGCCCCCGCATCCTAGTATCTATCGCAGCAACAGAAAGAATAATTATAGTATCTGGAAGATTATTTATTCTGATAACAAATGAGATAATAACTAAAATATCTGATCAGGACGGAACTTATTCTGAAAACAGAAGCAGGAATTATAACAGAAAAGGAAATTACAATGGTCGTAAAAATAAAAAACAGTTTATCAATTTAGCATTTCCTATATCCCTGAAAAATTCTTCCTTAATCGCATTAACCAATAGGAAAGAATACAGGGAACTGCACCAACAGGATATACTAAAAAGCAAACTGTCTCTATAGTTATATACATAAGATTGGATAAATATTCTTCCAACAGCGGGATTTGAAGGCTTTAAGCAACTTAACTGACTTTAATGCTTCGGAGTATTTAAAGAACTTAATGAATTTAAAACCCTTGCGTTCCTCGCAAGAAAGGTCCCAGAATTAACCCGATTGCTGAATTCCGATAATACTTCCAAGGTGATGCATCGGGAGGACGGAATGGGAAGATGCAAAACCTATATCATACAAAAGCCACTGCAATTGCAGTGGCTTTTTGTTTTGTTAATTATTACAGTAAACTGTTATAATACCAGTTAACTGTTATAAAATTATCTTAATAAGAATACAATTTCCTATGAAAGGAGGAAGGAATAATGAAATATACTGCAAAAGAAGTTTCTGAAATCTTGTCGAAAGAAGGGTTTTATGATATTACTCCAAGGACTGTAAACTATTATGCTTTTGAAAAGAAAATGTTCGAACCAATTCAAACGGGGAAAAAATGTTTCAGTGAAAGCGAGATTGAAAAAATCAAAAGCATAAAAACATTACAGGAGTCAACAAACTTTACATTGGATCAAATAAAAGAAATTATAAACAAATATTCATATGATGAAATATTATCCCGTATAACGCCCGTATCTTACAAAACTTTAGATGAATTTGACTCTGGGGAATACAGGGTATCTTCATTTTGTTCACTTAAACAAAGCAGAAGTAATATTCCACATACAGAAGAAAATACTCCTGAATCTGGTCAAATAATGCTGAAAGTGAATGATGACATAATTCTTACAGTATCTGACAATGTTGATACTGAAACGTTGGCAGAAATAATAAAAAGCATAAAGGGAATTCTTAAAAACAAAAAATAAATTTTGAAAGGGGAATGATATTTTATGAAACTTAATATAAGTTTCGCAAAAAACGTTATTCTTGATAAGGGAGGAGTAAACCATATAAAGATGGACATAATTCCTCCACAAAAAGAAAAGGAAAAAACAAATAAGCCTTCTTTAATAATTCTGGTTCTGGATAAAAGCGGATCTATGAATGCGCCTGTTTTTCAAACGAATATTTCATCAATTTCACGAACAGAAACAGTACGTACAAAAATTCAACATGCAATAAATTCAACTATCAAATTCATCAATCTTTTAACTTCGGAAGATTTATTCGGCGTAGTATCATTTAATGATTATGCGGATATATCACAGCCGCTTTACCATATTACACCTGAAAACAGGGAAATAATAGAAAGTAATATAAAGTCGATAAAAGCAAACAATTCCACCAATATTTCAAATGCAATGAAAAAAGCAAGAAAGATGATCACAAAAAAACATATAAAGGATTACAACTGCAAAATTATCGTATTAAGCGATGGACGAGCAAATATAGGACTGCAGAAAGCTGATGAATTTTCAGAATTGGCTTTATCTTACCTGAAAGAAGGGATATCAGTATCAGCACTTGGAATAGGCTATGACTATGATTCTGAAATTATGAACGCAATTGCAACAGGTGGCGGTGGAATATTCTATCATGTTGAAGATATTGAAATGCTGATTGATATTTTTAAGGAAGAATTAAATTATACAACTGAAATTACAGCAAAGAATGTAAGACTTTTAATGGATATTCCTGAATTAGTTGAAGTTTTGCCGAATTTAAACGACTTCAAACAGGAAATAAAAGATGGGCGTATAGAAGTATATATAGGCGATATGTATACACAAAGAAGTGTTTATTTTGAAATAAGAAATAATTTTGCAGAAGAAGATTTCTTTATAGACGCTGAAGTTGAATATCTGAATATGAATGGTGAAGATGAAGCTGTATCAGCGAGTGAACTTATGAAGGTTGTAAAAACACAGGAAGAACTTGATAAAGAAGGGAAAAACCAGGAAATTATAGATGCAGTAATCAAAATATTGAAAAACAAAACTATAAGGGAAACATCTTATTATGCTGATACTGGGAATATAGAAAAAATGGAAGCGTACTTCAATTCATCAATGCATGAAATAAAGAATTTGACCACACTTTATTCGGTGTCTGATGCTCCGAATACTCTGTCAGCAGTAAATGAATTAACTGATTTGCAGAAAACATATACATCAGGAAATGTTTCCAAAAAAATTTTAAAAGCAAGATATGCTAACAGCAACAGAATTCTCAGAGAGCAGAAATAATTACAATACAAAGATTCACTCCCCATGTTTTTCAACATGGGATTTTTTTTAATCGGATTAACTCATTCTTTTTATACTTCTTTTTTTTCTGGTTTTGTGTTATAATATTAGTGTATGTACTTTTTCCCGAAAAAACAAATAAAAAATCACTGTTTTTTATGATAATTTAAAGGGGGTTGCAGTTAGAATGGGTAAAAAAGAAACAGAAAGCAAAGAAATATTTTACCATCACAAATTTTTAACTTGGCTCGATGAAGCAAATATTAAATATGATACATGGGGAGCTTCTGGTCCAGATGTTATTTTCTATGATTATGATCCACTTGGAGAATTTAAAGTAAAAGAAAGTAAGACTTCATATAAATTAGCTTTTAAGGAAATCCAAAAAAGAACAAAGAGAGAATTCAACATCAGAAACAGAAAATATTTTTTCGTATTGACAGAAAAATTTATAAGATTTTTTTCTACAGAAACTATCGAATGGGATCATCCTGACTTTGGCAATTATATAGATCAATTTGATTACGAAGCAAATACTCTTGCCTTATTCAATAATAATGAAAGCGATAAAGAGAGTTTTATCGAGTATATCAAAAACAATTGTAGTAAAATCTCAGTTGATGCAAATATATCAAAGGTATTGGATTTGTTGTTATCAAATGAACTCAATATAACGCTAATGGATGCTATCATTATTCTGCTAAATCTTAATAAAACCCCTGTTTATCTTAAAAACAGCATTGTATATAATGCTGGACAGGATTCGGAATATATAATAAAATTAAAAGACAAAAAAAGTGTGAATGATATAAAAATACGGCTTATAGACAAATATTATATAAAGGATATAAATGCGGTCAAAAATTATATCAAGTATAACTATTCATCACATTTAAGTGACAATAAAAAATCAAATTTAGGGAAATATTATACACCCCAAAAAATCGTTGAAATTATGCATGATTGGGTAAGCCCTTTATTGACCGATAATTCATATGTCCTGGATTTAGCTTGTGGTTGTGGTGCTTTTGTTGAAATTTTTAATGACACACACATAATAGGAAGAGATATCGATGAAAACGCTGTAGAGGTCTTAAAGGTTTTGGGTATCCCAAATATAGAAAAGGATAATTCACTTGTCAATGTTACCAGAGAAAAATACGGACTTAAAGATGATGACCATATCATTATTATAGGAAATCCTCCTTATAATGATACTTCATCAAAAAATAAAAGGTTCGGAACAAATGCGAAATCAGCTACTGGCATAGAGATAGACAAGGATATATACTCCAAAGATCTTGGACAATCGTTTATGAAGGCATTCGCAAAACTTAATCCAGAGTATATATGCATACTACATCCTTTATCATATTTGATAAAGAATAGTAATTTTAATTCGCTCAAACAATTTACAGAAAAATATAAATTAATAAAGGGTACCATTTTCCCAAGTTCTCTTTTTCCTGATCTTAGGAAAAGTACAGAATTCCCAATATTAATTGGGTTATATGCAAAAGGGACTATGGATTATGATTATATAACAAAATTTGAATTCGATATATTGAATTCAGACAAAAAATTTAAATTATCTAATTTTGAAACAATAGATAAGCCTTATAAAGACAGTAAAAATTACATCAGAAAGTATCCTACAAAAGTGGATAAAGACCATATTTTAAAATCTGATATAGATCTATATCAGTATAATATAAGGGATACGAATTCTTTAATGGCGTCAGGTAATTTAATGTATCTTGCAACCAATGACAATGTTAATTACTGCACAGTAAATTTCGCAGATTTATACAAATATTGTTATTTAAATATGTATAAATTTTTTGCGAAAAATAATTATTTGATTGGAAATTTAAGTCCTCTGATAAATATAGATGAATATGAAAAAGATTTTCACTTGCAAGATATGATGATTATTGGANCTATATTGAAAAACAGACACAGAATCAAGATATTTGATATAGCTGATCATAACAGTATTATATACAAAAAGTTTCTGATCAACGATTACAGAAAGAAATCAAAAACATTAGCAACACCAAATATTTATAGTGCATTCCTAGATATAGTTGATGGGAAAAATGTTGAAGCTAATGAAAAATTCATATATGACAATATAGCTAAATATTTTGACAATCTAATAAAAAAATATATATAAAAAAGAGATCGAAAAGGTCTCTTTTTTATCTAAATCCTATTTGTTTAATAAATCCAATAAAAAAAAGTATAATCATTTCGAGAGGTGATTGTAAGCAAAAATAAATCTAAATAAAAAAAATAATATGTATTTTTGCTTAAGGTTTATGAACAAGATATTTGATTTGGCTCGGGAAAAACATATAAAAAATCTTATATCAAGATATTTTACGCTAATACATTCAAAAAATATTCTCTTAAACAGAAATGATTTACCTGACAAAGAGGAAAAGTGTCAACAAATTGAAAATGCCATTCAGTCATTGAAAAACACATTATACACTATCATTTTTGAATATATTCACTATTTAAAGAAAACTCGCAAAACTTATTTGATAAACAGCAAAAAAAATTCAATCTTAAAAAAATGCTTATTTCATGATGAAATATCGATGTTTATGTTTTGGAAAGATATTGAAGATGAACAAACAGCTCAAAAAGCCTTTGCAAGATACAATGAATATCTAATACAAGACTTGAACATCAATAAAAAAACTTTCAAATTTAAGTATTTTTCGTTATCTGTAGTAGGTATTATTGGATTATACGCACTGATGGTTTCAATTAGAAACTTATTTCTATCAAATATAAAGTATTTTATTCATTGCGGATTATGCTTTGCTTGTATGCTTGTTATTTTCCTTATAATCCTGTTTTGCTATAAAAAATAAAAACGGCTGTTTTAAGCCGTTTTTAATGTGTGTATGTTTCTGATTTGCATACCGTTGAACATTTCAAATAATTTTTCTTTTGCGACTTCAATGTTTATAGCTTTTATTTTTCTGATGTGTTCTTTTGGATCCTCCAATGGAACTAAAACAGGCTTTCCGTTAATATTTCGCCATCCTTGTTTTGCCAGCAGGAATGAAAACACAAATTCTTTTTCCTGTTGATTATTAAGTTCATTCAAATCATCCAGAGCTTCACGGTACTCTGAAAAATCATATGATTCAACAATTTTTCTGGATGATTCTTCGATAATAAATAAACAATCCTTTCCTTTTTTCATTACATACATTTGTAATTTCCTCCTTAAAAAATTTCTTCCGAGCGCAATCAAACTTATTATATTATAAGTTTAAATTGGAGCAATTATAATACGAATGCCATTTAGCCATTGAACGAAAAAAATTTTTATTATATAATATAAATAATGTTGAACCAGGGGGTGTGGGGGCTTTGAATGTAATAGATGATTACATTTTATTGCATAAAGCAAAAAACGGAGATATATACGCTTTTGAAGATTTAATAAGCAAATATGAAAAAAAAGTTTACAATACGGTCCTTCGGATAATAAGAGATAAAGAAGCAGCTAAAGATATTTCACAGGAAGTATTTATAAAAGTTTATAAATCATTGAAAAATTTCAATGAAAAGTCAAAATTTTCGACATGGCTGTATAGGATAGCCGTTAATACATCTATTGATGAATTAAGAAAAAATAAAAACAGATACAACAATATTTCTTTGGACAACCCAGACCCCGAACATGGCAACACAAGGCAGGCTGAATTTGAAATATCAGGAAGTAAGGATACTCCAGAGGAAAAATTAATAAAAAAAGAAAAAATTAAAGAACTTTATAAAGCAATAAATATGCTGCAGGAAGATCAAAAGGATATTAATATTGTTAAGAGATATTCAAGGATTATCATATGATGAAATTTCGGATGTAACAGGGATAAAAATAGGAACTGTAAAATCCAAACTTAACAGGGCGCGGAATGCTTTAAAAGAATTGATTTTACAGTCAGAACTTTTTTCAAATAACAAAGTCTAAATATATAAAGAAAAAGATGAAAGGAGGTCGTGCAGCATGAATAAACAATGTATTTGTTTTAAAGAAAGGATGTCGGAATATATAGATAATGTTATGAATGAACAGGAAAAAAGAAAATTTAAAGAACATATGAATATATGTGCTGATTGTTCAGAAGAACTTAATCAAATGCAACATATAGTAAATATTTTAAAGGAACTTCCAGAAGAAAATTTACCTGAAAACTTTCATAAAGATCTTATGTCGAGAATTTATATGAGTCAACTACCCCCGTTTATAGAAACGGAGGCTTGTAAAAGCCTTAGTTGACTACCCTAAGTCTTAACTGACGAGGATTTCTCGGTAATTTAGTTAAATGTTCTTATATGGGGGATATCACTTCAATGAAAAAATTTTTAAGTATATTATGTAAAATCTTCATTGCTTTTGTTGTTATTTCAATTATGGGTTTTTTATTTGTTTTTCATTCACCATATACAAAATTGAAAGATTTGTGGGTTACAACAGCAATGACAACATATTCACACCAATATCTTGCTAAATGGTTTGTTTCTGAAGAAGAAATAGCTGAAATTATGAAAAGAAACAAAGTTTTGGATCCCAAAGAAGAAATAAATCTTGATTTAATAAATACACAACCACAGCCATTAAAAACAGAAAAAACTGAATTTATAAAAACTGAAGAAACGGTTACACCCATTAAAGAAGAAACATTTGAAGAAGAACCAGAAGAAACAATAGAATATGAAGAAGAGGTTGATCCGATAAAACTTAAACAAGCCATATATTCAGACAAAACACCATATTATATGGATGATAAATTGGAAATATATGACATATCAGGTCACAACTATAAGGGAAAGGTAATGATTATTTATGATCCCTCAACTGTATTCCTGGGCGTAACAAAATATTTGGGCGAAAAAGGTGAATGGGTTATGGAAATGAGCAAGAATTATAATGCTATTGCTGGAATAAATGCTGGGGGATTTGATGACCCAAATTGGATGGGATCTGGTGGTGATCCAGTAGGATTGACAATTTCAGAAAACCAACTTATAGTAAAAAGTGGGGGTAAATATCACCGCATAGATATGGAAAGCGATGATATCTTCAAGTATTATAAAAGGGATGAAAAATTTAATTTAATTGGTTTTAATGATGAAAATAAGTTGATACTTGGCAAATATACAATGGAAAAGATAAAAGAAATGAAGATAAGGGATGCTGTTTCTTTCTCACCTATATTAATTTTAAACGGTGTTCCAACTGAAATGACAGGAAATGGTGGCTGGGGTATTGCACCGAGAACTGGAATAGGGCAAAGGGCTGATGGAGCTGTCATATTTTTAACAATTGATGGCAGGCAGCCTACATGGTCTATTGGTGCAGGCGTAAAGGATATGAGAGACATTTTTATTGAATTTCAGGCTGTTAATGCTGTTAATCTTGACGGTGGAACATCAACTACAATGACACTTAATCATGAAATGATTAATAAATCATGTTCTAAATACGGTGGAAGAAAAATTGCTACTTCGTGGTTAGTAAGATAAAAGGAGATAAAAACAATGAGCCAAAAAAATTATAAAACCCAAATAACGAATATGGCACCACATATATAAGTGGTGATTTTTTTGAAATTTTTAATTATTTTTTCTGAACTACAAAAATATTATATATTACAAAGTATAAATTGTTTTAGGGGGAAGAATTATGAGAGGCAGACAAGATTTTTTCTATTCATTGCTCCATCAGGAAATAATGAAAGTTAATCTTTTGGATATAAACAGTGAATTCAAGATAAAAAGAAGAATAAATGAAATTGTCGAAAAGGAGATCAAATCAGAAGACAAAAATTCACAGCTTATAGTTGCAAATAATATGATCTCCATTGACACAATAGAAATCTCAATCTATAAAATTATCCCCTGCCCTTCAATAGAAGAAATGATGGCAAATGCAGAAAGGGCAACAAAAACAGGCAAAAAGATGATCAATTCCATAAAAAGCAAAATAGACCAACTTCTGGATGAAAGGAAATTTGATGAAATTCCACCCCTTTATAAGAAGCTTGAAGTCTTGGAAAGAGAATTTTCAGATTTGCAGCCAATAAACGCAATTGAAGGATTGCCAGAGATTAATGTTGAAGCAAGCTTTGAACAAAAGAAGATTCAAGAACTTCAGGATAAGATTGATGACCTTCTTTCAAAAGGGGATTTCAAGGAAATTCCAACACTTTTTGAAAAGTTGGAACTCTTAAAAACAGAATATAGGGGGATTGTTTAAATGTTCAGTGAATTAATTCAACAATTGAAAGAAATTTATGAATCCCCAGACAATACAGTCAACATTGAAACACCATTAGGAAATTGTAGTTATAAAAAATTCTGCGTAACTGTTTATAACAAGGCGCAGAAAACCCTTCACAATATAAACGATATGTCCCCTGACGAAGATTATGATACTGTTATCATGTACAACCAGGTTAACGGGGATAAAGCAGGTGTATCCGCGGCAGACTACAAAAACCATCACACAGAAGGTAAAAACTTAGTCATAGAATTAAAAAACGGTCGAAAGATCAAACTAAGAACAAAATAAAAAGTTCTCTTAATTGAGAACTTTTTATTTTTGCTCTTTTTTTCTTAAAAAATAACTATATACTGTAAGTCCCACACAAACAAATATAGCAACTATGCTAATAATAAGGGATGTATAATCCTTTTCGGTTTCTTCAATTTGACGTTCTGTTGGAATTTCATTAACATAATTTTCTATTTCCTGTTCTTTTTTCTTCGGTTCATAATCTTCTGGAATTATTCTTGTCGGACGATCAATTGCTTTTATATCATTTACATTTATAATATTTTTATTTACTACATATTTTAATGTCAGCTTTTGTCTTATTGTTTCATCATTTCCGCCCTTTGCTTCCAATGTAAGGTAATTTGTCCCTTCTCTCATTTTAAAGACAAAAGTAAAATTTCCATTTGCATCCAATTCAACTGGGTTACCATTTGCAGTCAGTGAATCTCCGTTTACGACAGTCCCTCTAATTTTAACTGTATCACTGTTATATATCATAGATTCGTAATCATTAGCCAACTGAAGATCCAGCCCGCCAGCTCTTTTTTTCTGCCTTTTTAATTCTTCTTGGTCAACACACATTATCAGTGTCGAAAATATCTTATAATTTCCATGGTTGTCATAAGCTCTTATAATAACTTCATTTTCACCTTCAAGCAATGGAATTGATATTTTATCAATGTTATTTGATGTAACCCCCTGGTATACTATTTGCTTATTTACGACAATATCAACACGAGACTGTGAATTTATTTTCATTGGTATTTTTTCAGAAAGAGTTGTAATAACTTTCGTCGGTGGGTAATCAACTATAAAGAAAAATGGCTCCACAATTTCACGTTCCTGTTGTTTTTCCGTTTCTTGATTGATTTCTGTTGTCACTGTTTCCAATTCATCAACGTTATTATCCTTATTATCCGTATTTGACGAAATCAGTTGAATATCTTCTATAGTTAAACCGTCGTATTCGGTTCTTATTTTCCCACTAGGCAAAAGAAAATCAAACTGCATTATGTTGGCGTTCTGGTTTATAGGTATTGTAAATGAATTATCTTCATTCAGGTTCACCCTTATATTTGAAATTGGCTTGCTTTCTATTGAATCTTTATAATAATAAATATCAATATATTTTATATCACCCCTGGTAGTCCTGTAAACAAGGCTATTGCCAACAGTTTTTTTATTTAATATAATTCTCTGATTTGATGAAGACTTTTCCCCATAAAAGACATCAAATACCTGCTCATTGTTATAAAGTTTTCCTCTTAACTCTATTACATATGAATCTGTAGTAGGGGATTTTTTAAATTTATCGGTATTTACAGTTTCAATTACATTGCCGTAAATATTTTTCAAAGTTAGTGAATATTCCTTGAATTGATAGGATGGGTTAAGTTTTACATCCAATCCTGTCAGCAGTTCATCAACTCCGAGGATAACCTGATCATTATTTTTCACGCCGTAATTTTCCTTGTCAAACTCAAGATCTATAAGTTCAGTATCATAACCACCGTTTTGTTTTATAACTTTAAGTTCAAGGAATTTACAATTTTTATCAAAACTTATTTCGCAACTGTTTTCATCTTTTTTTGCAGTCGCTGTATATACTGGTTCAGAATTTTTTGTTTTATATATATTGACGATATAACCATTTGAATTTTCTTGTATATCCCAATGGACTATGATAACATTTTTCTCCTGATTAAAAGATATATATTTAATCAATTTCCCTTGCGAAAAACATATTAATNATGATAACAATAAAAATAANCAGACTATTAGAACAAAAACAGGCATATTTTTTTTCATTTGTTTTTCATCCCCNTTCCCATTNTGTCAAAAAAATAATACCATAAAATTATATTACGGACAACAATAATACATGATAACAACAAGGAATGCTTATTATATTTTTGTTTTCAACCTATAATTGTAATAAAATTCTATCACTGCGGAGGTTGTAGTTTTCTGTTAAAACACTTTTGAATTGTCTCTTTCTGATATAACAAATATAATAA
>JGI24710J26742_10003179_pt1 | contig 14058 bp, 11 predicted proteins | sample BioPla2DNA2_FD_26742 | JGI IMG/M metagenome (IMG submission 26742) | reverse complement strand
GGCGCTCCCTGGGCGAGGAAGATCCGGAGCTCGCGTCCGACTATATGCGCGAAACCCGCCGCTACGGCGTATACTTTTCTCTGATCGTGGCGGTTTTGTTCTTCTTTTTCAGCAAGCATGTGGTGCGGCTGTACACGGGCGATCCCCAGATTATTACGCTTGCCTCCGGCGTGTTGCGTATGATCGCCGTCATCCAGCCGTTCCAGGCGGCACAGTTTATCCTGGCCGGCGGCCTGCGCGGGGCGGGTGACACGCGTTTCACTCTGATTTCTACCGGCGTGGGGGTTTTGGTCGTGCGCAATGTATTCGCATGGATCCTTGTTCTTATGCGGGGCATGGGTCTGACCGGCGCCTGGATTGCTCTCATGATCGACCAGCTGATCCGCTGGATTCTGATCACCTATCGCGTGCGCAGCGAAAAGTGGAAACACATTCAGCTGCGCTGAGTGTACCCTGCCCGGAAAGATTTATTAAATTATTGCTTTACTTTTCTCCCGTGATCCGTTATAATCGAAAACATGTTAACAAAAGCGATGGGAAAACGCGTTTCGGGGGAATTCTTCAGCGAGCAGGCGGTGGTGCGAGCCTGCGGATGAATCCGGGGCTACTCCTTTTCCCGCATCTTTTCTGAAATAAGCAGTAGGAAAAGACGGTTCGTCCCGTTACAGACAAGAGAAGCGGGCTGTATAAGCAGCCAATTCGGGTGGTACCGCGAAACTTTTTCGTCCCAGAAAGTCAACTGGGGCGTTTTTTATTGCAGACAGAGAAAAAGTGAACGGACGGAATGTACAGCGAGTCGGCGGATGGTGCGAGCCGAACAGGAAACCCGGGATCCCTCGTTTCTCTTGCACGTTTTGTGAAAAGAAGTAGCAAAACGGGGTTCATGGCCTTACACATGATCGAGTGGCATGTTTTTCATGCAACACGGGTGGTACCGCGTGCGCAAGCACGTCCCTGCGAGAGCAGGGATTTTTTTATTTTAGGAGGAGAAGAAATGATTCGGATTTTTGACACCACATTACGCGACGGAGAACAATCACCGGGCTGTTCCATGCATCTGAACGAAAAGATCCAGATGGCAAAGCAATTGGAGCGCATGGGGGTTGACATTATTGAAGCCGGTTTTGCCATTGCTTCCAAAGGCGATTTTGAGTCGATTTCGGAAGTGGCAAAAGCGGTGAAAGACAGCACGGTGGCAAGCCTTGCGCGCTGTCTGCCCAAGGATATTGACGCGGCATACGAAGCGGTCCGCCATGCGGAAAGCCCGATGCTACACGTCTTTTTGGCCACATCGCCGATACACATGAAATACAAGCTCGAAATGAAGGAAGACGAAGTGTACGAGCGCGCGGTGGAATCGGTGCGTTATGCCAGAAAATTCTGTTCCAATATCGAATTCTCGTGTGAAGATGCATCCCGATCGGAACTGCCGTTTTTGTATCGCATTATTGAAGGCGTTATCGACGCCGGGGCAACCACCGTCAATATCCCCGACACCGTTGGCTATACAACGCCGCAGGAGTTTGAGGCTTTCATCCGCGCGATCCGCGAAAACACCCCCAATATCGACAAGGCCGTTATATCGGTTCACTGCCACAATGACTTGGGGATGGGCGTGGCCAATTCGCTCTCGGCGGTGTTGGCCGGCGCCGGACAGATTGAATGTACGGTCAACGGCATCGGCGAACGCGCAGGAAACGCCGCTTTGGAAGAGGTCGTTATGGCGCTGCAGACCCGCAAAGACTTCTACCAAAAAGAGACGCGCATCCGCAGCACGGAAATCATGCGTTCGTCGCATCTGCTCTCTAGCATAACGGGCGTGCGCGTGCAGCCGCATAAGGCCATCGTCGGCATCAACGCCTTTGCCCACGAGTCAGGAATTCACCAGCACGGCATGCTGAAAGAAAAGAGCACCTATGAAATCATGACACCCGAGTCGGTCGGTTTGCAGAAGAATATGATGGTGCTTGGCAAACACTCCGGCAAACACGCCCTGCGCGACCGGCTCGCCGATTTAGGCTACGAGATCGACAATGCCNAACTGGAAGCGCTGTTTGTGAAGTTCAAGGCGCTGGCCGACGAAAAGAAAACCGTGTACGACAAAGATATCGAAGCTCTGCTCATCGGGCAGTATTCCCAGGTGGAAGACGGCTACGAACTGGTCGACTATCAAACCGCTACCAGCGAAGGAAAAGACGCCAAAACGATTATCCAGGTCAGCTATCAGGACGAGCGGATCGAGCGCGTGGGTACCGGCAAAGGCCCGATCGACGCTGCCTTTGATGCCATGGCGCAAATCACCGGCGAAGATGTCCGGTTGCAGGATTTCTCCATCCACGCTGTGACACAGGGCAAAGACGCTATCGGGGAGACGCTGGTCAAGATCGAGAAAGACGGCCGTATGTACTCCGGAAAAGGCATGAGCACCGACATTATCAAATCCAGCATATTGGCTTATATGAACGCAATCAATCATATGGAAAGCCGCAGAAAGAGAGGCCTGAATGGCAACACTGTTTGATAAAATCTGGGACCGCCACGTACTGGCAGGCAAAGAAGGAGAAGCGCAGCTTCTGTATGTGGACGGGCATCTGATCCACGAGGTAACCTCGCCCCAGGCGTTTTCGGGGCTGCGTCTGACAGGACGAAAACTCCGCCGTCCGGACTTGACCTACGCCGTTATGGATCACAATACGCCCACCACAAAAAAAGAAAGAGAAAACATAACCGATACGGTATCCAAAAAGCAATTGGACGCGCTGCGCAAAAACTGCGACGAATTCGGCGTGGTTTTGTACGATATGGACTCGGAGGACAATGCCATTATTCATATGATGGGTCCGGAACTGGGCGTGTCCCTGCCGGGGAAAGTCATCGTATGCGGCGACAGTCACACCGCCACACACGGCGCTTTCGGGGCGATCGCCTGCGGGATCGGCACGAGCGAGGTCGAACATGTATTTGCCACCCAGACCCTTTGGCAGGCCAAGCCGAAAAATCTCGGCGTACGTTTTTGCGGCAGCCTTCCGCGCGGTGTGTATGCCAAGGATATGATCCTCGCTTTGATCGGGACATACGGCAACAATGTCGGAAAAGGCAGCGCGATCGAATTCTTCGGGGAAGCGGTGGAGCAAATGTCTATGGATGAGCGCATGACCCTTTGCAATATGGCGATCGAAGCCGGCGCCAAATTCGGGCTGGTTCGACCCGATGAAACCACCTTTGCCTATGTGAAAGACCGCCGCTTTGCGCCGAAAGGGGATGACTTCACCCGCGCCACTGCCGAATGGAAAAAGCTCTATACCGATGCAACAGAAGACTTCGACACCGTAATCGAGATGGATATTTCCGATCTTGCCCCGCAGATCACCTGGGGCACGGTACTGAATCAGGTGGTTTCCTATGATGAACCGTTTCCTCCGGTCCAAAACGAAAACGATGAAAAGGCCTACGCCTATATGGATCTGAAACCGGGGCAAACGGCCAAAGAGATTCCCGTCAGCCATGTATTCATCGGCTCCTGCACCAATGGCCGCTATTCGGACTTTGTCATTGCCGCAGAAATACTGCAAGGCAAAAAAGTAAAAGAAGGCGTGACAGGCATTGCCGTACCGGGTTCGCAACGGGTCAAGCGCGCCCTGGAAGAAGCAGGCATTGCCCGGATCTTTATCGATGCGGGTTTCTCCTGGCGGGAAGCCGGCTGCTCGCTCTGTCTGGGCATGAACCCCGACAAGGTGCCGGCCTATGCGCACTGCGCCTCCACATCCAATCGGAATTTTGAAGGCCGACAGGGAAAATACGCCCGCACCCATCTGGTCAGTCCCGCCATGGCGGCCCTGGCAGCCATCCACGGCACTTTTCAGGACAGTCGCCTTTTTGTACCGGAGGAACAAGCATGAAATTTATCAAACATACAGGAACCGCCGTGCCGTTGTGTATCGACAATATCGACACCGACCAGCTGATACCCAAACAGTATCTGAAAGGTACCGAAAAAACCGGCTACGCCGATGCCCTCTTTGACACCTGGCGGTATGATGAAAACGGGGATCCCGTAGCGGAGTTTCCGCTGAACCGTCCGGAATACAGAAACGCGAGCCTGCTGATCGCGGGCGATAATTTCGGCTGCGGCTCCTCCCGCGAACACGCGGCATGGGCTTTGCAGGATTACGGATTTCGCGTGGTGATCGCCGGGAGTTTTTCCCCGATCTTTTATATGAACTGGCTGAACAACGGGAATCTGCCGATCCAACTGCCAAAAAGAGACCGCGACGCGCTGGCAGCTCTTCCGCCCGAAACGGAAATGGAAGTCGACCTGCAAGAACAAAAGCTGCGGGCAGGCGGGAAGGTGTATTCCTTTGAACTGGATGCCGCCTGGAAAGAGCGCCTGCTCACCGGCCGCGATGCAATTGATCTGACCCTGGATTTTGAGACAGAGATTTCCGCCTATGAAAAGAAGAATCCCTACTGGCAGGGAGGCTGTCATGCAGGCTAAGATCGTTTTGCTTCCGGGCGACGGCATCGGCCCGGAGATTATGGAGCAGGCCGTGCGCGTGCTAAAACGCGTAGCGGAACGCTGCGGGCACACTTTTTCCTTTCAAACAGAAGCGATCGGCGGGACAGCGATCGACACTTTCGGCGATCCTCTGCCGGAGCATACGCTGGATGCATGTAAACATGCCGACGCCGTCCTTCTGGGTGCGGTGGGCGGGCCGAAGTGGGACGACACAGCCCCCGCCCTGCGACCGGAAAAAGGGCTGCTGCGCTTAAGAAAGGGCCTGGGGCTCTATGCCAATCTGCGGCCGGTCACCGTCTATCCGGCGCTTTCTGCCGCCAGTCCCCTGAAACAGGAGATTCTTTCGGAAGGGCTGGATCTTATCGTCTGCCGGGAACTCATCGGCGGCATTTATTTCGGCCAAAGAGAAACCAAAACGGTTGACGGCATCCGCACGGCCTACGATGTGGAATCGTACAATGAAACAGAAATTGCCCGCATTGCCGAACAGGCCTTTCAGCTGGCGGAAAAAAGACGCCGCCATGTCACCCTGGTCGACAAAGCCAATGTTCTGGATTCTTCCAAGCTGTGGCGCACTGTCACGAAAGAAGTACAAAAAGAGCATCCGTCCGTGACGCTCGAAACCATGTATGTCGACAATTGCGCCATGCAATTGGTGCGAAATCCCGCGCGTTTTGATGTCCTTCTTACGAACAATCTTTTCGGCGACATCCTTTCCGACGAAGCGTCCATGATCGCAGGTTCCATCGGCATGCTGCCCTCTGTCAGCTTAGGGGAAGAACAGGTGCATCTGTATGAGCCGATCCACGGTTCCGCCCCGGATATAGCCGGAGAAAACAAGGCCAACCCCTGCGGGATGATTCTCTCGGCAGCCCTGCTTCTGCGCCATTCACTCGGCCTGGAAGAGGAAGCGGTGCGGGTGGAAAAAGCGGTGGAGGCTGCGTTGGAAAAAGGTCTGCGCACAGCGGATCTCGCGGCACCGGGCGCCTCCATCGCCTCATGCACCGCTATGGGAGACGCTGTTTATGCGGGAATCTAAGCCGCTGATACGCTATCAGGATGTGGTTTTCCAACGGGACGGCCGCCGTATCCTGACCGGTGTAAACTGGGAAATCGGACCGGGCGAACGCTGGGCGCTCCTGGGACGCAACGGCTCCGGCAAGTCGACTCTTTTGTCGATGCTGCCGGCCTTGAGCTATCCCACCCGCGGACAGGTAGAGGTGTTCGGGCATGTATTCGGCACCTATCCCTGGGAAAACATTAGAAAGCGGATCAGCTTTGTTTCCGCCGCGCTGAACCGATTTTTATCCACGCTCAACGCGCTTTGCGTTTTTGAGATCGTGATCAGCGGCCGGTATCTGACGATCGGTCTGTATGAAGAACCGGACGAAAAAGTGCAGGAAGAGGGAGCGCGGATGCTGGCGCGTTTTCATCTGACACATCTTTCCGACAAGCGCTTTGTCACTTTGTCCGAAGGCGAAAAACGCCGTGTACTGACCGCCCGCGCGCTTATGAATCCGGCAGAGCTTTTGGTGCTGGACGAACCCGCCGCCAGTCTGGACATCCGCGAAAGAGAACAGCTCCTGTCGTCTCTGCAGGAGGAAATGGAAAAAACGGACAAAACCGTATTGTATGTAACCCATAATCTGGAAGAGATCATGCCGTTTATCACCCACGCAGCCATACTGGATGACGGCCGGATACAAACGGCCGGACGGAAAGAAGACGTTCTTACAGACCGCATTTTATCCGCGCTGTATGCCTGCCGTGTCACCCTGGACTGGACCTACGGACGGCCCTGGTTGAAAATTGCACCGAACAACAATTGAAATCTCCGCAATACGTGCCGATCGTATCAGGACGATCTGCATCGACACAGCATTCACTGAAAATTTTATCGGAATGGGTTGACAGTGTGCAAAAGATGCAGTATGATAAGGCATGATCAAAAGGCAATGGCAGAGCAGCGCGTTCCCTAAAAGAGCTTCCAGAGAGTCGGCACCCCGGTGAAAGTCGACAGCTCTTGAGAACAAGCCATCTCTCTGCGGCTGTTTCTTCGAAAGCGAGTAGAAGAAAACGGATGTCCCCGTTATCATGGACTAAGGCTGATGGGCCTGAGCGACGGCATTATGCCGTAATTAGGGTGGTACCGCGGAGAATCTTCGTCCCTGATCCAAACGGATCGGGAATGAGGATTTTTTTATTTCCCGATTGTTCCCATCAAAAAGAATATGGAGGAATAAAAAATGGAAAAATCAATCAGAGCAGAACTATCACTCGGCATGGACACCTGCATGCGAATCCTGGGCGTGCTGCGCAGAACCAATGTGGAGGCATTGCGCCTGGAAATGGACAATCGGGTCCTGACAATACACGTGAATGAAGAAAAAGAACAAACCGCGTTGCATCAGTTGGCCAAACTGGCCGATGTAACCTTACTGTAAAGGAGAAATAAACATGTATTACGAAAAAGACGGAGACTTAGGGGTTTTTGAAGGAAAGACGGTGGCCGTACTCGGATACGGCAGCCAGGGACACGCGCACGCCCTGAACCTGCGCGATTCGGGCGTACAGGTCATGGTGGGATTGCGAAAAGAATCCGCCTCCAGAAAAGAAGCGGAAGAACTCGGACTCCCCGTCTATACGGTGGAGGAATGTGCAAAAAAAGCCGATGTCATAATGATGCTTCTGCCCGATGAAAAGCAGAAAAAAGTCTATGACGAACAGATCGCCCCCTACTTAAAAGAAGGGCAGTCGCTCGCCTTTGCCCACGGTTTCAATATCCATTTCGGACAGATTGTTCCGCCGGCTTTTGTGGACGTCTTTATGGTNGCTCCCAAAGGTCCCGGCCATCTGGTCCGCCGCGTTTACGAAGAAGGAAACGGCGTGCCGGCGCTGATCGCCGTGCATCAGGATGCATCGGGGCAGGCCAAAACCACCGCTTTAGCCTATGCCAAAGGATTGGGCGCGTTAAAGGCCGGCGTCATCGAAACGACCTTCAAAGAAGAAACCGAAACCGATCTTTTCGGCGAACAGGCCATCCTTTGCGGCGGTGTGACAGAACTCATCAAAGCCGGTTTTGACACCTTGACAGGCGCCGGATATCAGCCGGAAATTGCCTATTTTGAATGCCTGCACGAAATGAAGCTTATTGTCGACCTCATTTACGAAGGCGGGTTTGAAGGTATGCGCTACTCCGTCAGCGATACGGCCGAATTCGGTGACTACTATTCCGGTCCGCGGGTAATTGACGCCCATGTACGGGAAACCATGCAGGGTGTCCTGCAGGATGTACAGGACGGTTCTTTTGCCAAAGCCTGGATCGAAGAGAACGAAAGCGGCCGTGCGTTCTACAATCGCCGCAAGGAAGAAGAACTGGCCCATCCGATTGTGGAAACCGGCCGCAAACTTCGCTCCATGATGCAGTTTATCAGAAAGTAGGATATACATGCGTTCCGATACGATGAAAAAGGGCATGGAACGGGCGCCGCACCGCGCGCTCTTCCATGCCCTCGGTGTAGACAAAGACGATATGCACAAGCCCTTTATCGGGGTTTGCAATATGTTCAATGAGATCGTACCCGGCCATGTGCATCTGCGAGAACTCACAGAACAGGTAAAAAACGGCGTCTATGCAGGCGGCGGCGTACCGTTTGAATTCCCGTCGATCGCCGTATGCGACGGCATTGCCATGAATCACGACGGCATGAAGTATTCGCTGCCCTCGCGCGAACTGATCGTCGACACGATCGAGGTCATGGTGCGCGCGCATCCGTTTGACGGGCTTGTCATTATTCCGAATTGCGACAAAACCGTGCCCGCCGCAATGATGGCCGCTGCCAAGCTGAATATTCCGACTGTCATCATCAGCGGCGGACCGATGCTCGCCGGGCGTTCCGCCCAAGGCGACAAGCTCGACCTCATCTCTTCTTTTGAAGCTGTCGGCGCAAGAGGCAATAACACCCTGTCTGAAGAAGCATTCACCGACATAGAACAAAACGCCTGCCCGACTTGTGGCTCCTGTGCCGGCATGTTCACGGCAAACTCCATGAACTGCATGGCTGAAGCGCTCGGACTGGCACCGGAAGGAAACGGCACTGTACCGGCGGTGTACGCCGAACGCAAAACCATGGCGAAACAAGCCGGCCGTCTGGTGATGAATCTGGTGGAAAAAGACATCCGGCCGCTGGATATTCTCACGGAAGAAGCCTTCGAAAACGCCCTTGCCGTCGACATGGCTCTCGGCTGTTCCACCAATACCGTTTTGCATCTGAAGGCCATTGCCACAGAAGCCGGCGTGGATCTTTCGCTGGAAAAAATGGAAGCCGTCAGTCAGAAAACCCCGCATCTGGTAAAAATGGCCCCGTCCGGTCCGCATCATATGGAAGATCTCCTGCAGGCCGGCGGAATCTACGGCGTCATGGACGAGCTCACCAAAAAACAATTGATCCATACCGATGCGCAAACCGTCTACGACGAACCGATCGGTGTGCGTATACAGGGAAAATTCCGCGGCGGTATCGTACGGCCGGTAGAGAATCCGCTGTCAGAAACCGGCGGGATCAAAGTCCTGTTCGGCAATATCGCCCCGCAGGGTGCCGTTGTGAAAGTAGCCGGTGTTTTGCCGGAAATGCTCGTAAAAACGCTGCGCGCCCGCGTGTTTGACAACGAGGACGCAGCCTTTTCCGCCATTATGGGCAATGAGATCCAATTAGGCGATGCCATTATCGTCCGCTACGAAGGTCCCAAAGGCGGGCCGGGCATGAAAGAAATGCTTTCGCCCACCGCAGCGCTAAACGGCATGGGACTGGATTCCGGCGTGGCCCTGATCACCGACGGCCGCTTCTCCGGCGGATCGCGGGGAGCAGCTATCGGCCATGTGTCGCCGGAAGCGGCCGAGGGCGGGCCCATCGGCTTATTGCAGGACGGCGACACGATCCGTGTCGATATGATCCAAGGAACGCTGGATGCCGACCTCACAGAGGCCGAATGGGAAGCGCGCAGAAAAGACTTTGTCCCGCAGCTGCGCCCGGTAGACGGGTATCTTGCCCGTTATCGCGAACACGTCAGCTCGGCTGATACCGGCGCCTGTTACAGAAAGGGGGAGAGGGCATGACCGGAGCGGAATTTGTGCTCGAATGCCTGAAAAAAGAAGCGGTAGACACGCTCTTTGCCTATCCGGGCGGAGCGGTCATCCCCTTGTTTGACGCTATGTACAAAGACGGGAGTTTTCGCGTCGTACGCCCCAGCCACGAACAGGGCGGCTCGCATGCGGCCGACGGATACGCGCGCAAATCGGGCCGTCCGGGCGTCTGTATCGCAACCTCGGGACCCGGTGTAACCAATACCGTCACCGGCGTTGCCACCGCATATCTGGATTCGGTACCGCTCGTTTTGATCACCGGGCAGGTGGGTTTTCCTTTGATGTATAAAAACTCCTTTCAGGAAGTCGACACCATCGGCCTGATGATGCCCATCACCAAACACAGCCGCCTGGTCACCAAACCCGAACACATTGCCGATGCCATAGCGGAAGCCTTTCAGATTGCCTGCAGCGGCAGAAAAGGGCCCGTCGTCGTCGACATAACCAAAGACGCGCTCATGGCAGAAGTGACAGACGAAAGCTATACAAAAAGAGAAATCCTGCCTGACACCCGGCACACACAATATACAGAAGAAATCCGCGAAGCCTGCCGGCTCATTAGGGAAGCCAAACGGCCCGTTCTGTACGCAGGCGGCGGCGTGATCAATGCAGGGGCGGCACAGGAACTCACCCGACTGGCTGAACAATGCAATATCCCCGTCGTCAATTCGATTATGGGACTCGGCAGTTTCGACCGAATGCATCCTTTGTCCCGCGGGGTTGTCGGCATGCACGGGCAGAAAGAAACCAATCTGCTCGTCTATCACTCCGATGTTATCGTCGGCGTGGGGGTTCGCTTTTCCGACCGCGCCATCGGCAATCGAACCGGCTTCACCCGGGACGCAAAAATCATTCATATCGATACCGACCCTTCAGAATTTGATAAAAACGTCGACACACATGTGCGGATCGCAGGCGATATGAAAGAGATCCTGCGCGCCATGCAAAATGAACTCACAGATGTCAAAAAAGAAGACACGCCCGCACCCCAAGACCCCGATGCGGACTTTGCCCCGCGCCGGGTTCTCGAAAAACTGCAGGCAGCCCTTCCGGCGGACACCACCGTTGTAACCGATGTCGGCCAGCATCAGATGTGGACCATGATGTACTGGAAACCGCGCACGCCCCGCACCTTTTTGACCAGCGGCGGTCTGGGTACCATGGGCTTCGGCATGGGGGCGGCCATCGGCGCAAAAGTCGCCCGACCTGAAAGCCCCGTGGTTCTTATCACCGGTGACGGGAGCTTTCGCATGAATCATACAGAACTCCTCACCGCCGTCAAGTATCAGATCCCCTTGCTCGTTGTCATCTTTAACAACCACTCGCTGGGCATGGTACGCCAGTGGCAGGGCCTGTTCAACGAAGAACGCTACGCAGAAACCGACGTCTACGACCCGCTGAACACCGAGCTCCTCTGCAAAGCCTACGGCGCAGAGTTCATGGGCGCATTCCGTGATCCCGACGAGCTGGATGCTATTCTTGCCGAGGAACCGCGGACAAGCGGCGTGCGTGTGCTCGAATATATACTCGACCACGACCACGGCGTATATCCCATGGTAGCCTCCGGCGCCGCCATCAATGTCATGTTTGAAAGAAAATAAGCGCCCGGGTGCGCCCGGTGGATGGGCAGAAAAGAGATACGGGTAGGAAAGCGTACGGTGTTTTGAAAACCGGTCACGTAGCTTGGCGGACGTTTGGCGCAGGCCGGGCAATCGCTTCTTAGCCAATCGCACAGAAATACACTGTGCTCTTGGAGAAGCTTTGCATGAGTCTTGCATTGCGTTTTGAAAAGCATCAAAACGCGCAAGGCTTGCAACAGGGTCGGCCACTACGGGTGAACGATAGTGGGTTCCGGTCCGTTCGGCGATCTACAAATCGCCGCTACGAATATCAATCCTTCCGCTTCACACGCGGGGCACGCCGCGTATTTCATAACGAGTGTGAGCGGAGCGACACACGAAGTTATTTCATTGCGCCGCAGGCGCCCGCGTCCGCTGTTGCGTTAAAGTATTTTACATTTCGGCTTTACAATTCACAATGGGGTGTGGTAGTATAGATCTATCAAAAAACGAGGTAGAGAAAATGAGACAATTTTTCGCACAATTCTATTTTGGCTATTACTTTACGAACGAAAAACGTAAAGCTATTTTGGGTTGTGCAAGGGAAATCTCTCTAAAGTAAACGGATTTAGGACTACGAGACCAACATGCCCCCAAAACAGGGGCATGTTTTTTTATGAGGAGGATAAAATGATTGTAAAACTGAAACCGGGTTCGGACCAAAAGCAAATACAGCGTTTGATGCGCTGGATCAAGGAGCAGGGCCTGGAAATTGAATATTCCGAAGGGAGTACCTATACCATATTGGGGCTGATCGGTGACACGGCCACGATCGATGCCAATCTGATCCAGGCGATGGAGATCGTCGAGTCGGTGGTGCGCATACAGGATCCGTTCAAGAAGGTGAACCGGATGTTTCATCCGGCGGACACAGTGATCGAACTGCCCGGCGGAGCAAAAATCGGTGGCGGGCATTTTGCCGTGATGGCCGGGCCGTGTTCGGTGGAGTCGGAAGAGCAGATTATTGCCGTGGCAAAAAGTGTGAAGGCGGCGGGGGCTACGATTCTCCGCGGCGGTGCGTTCAAACCGCGTACCTCGCCTTATGCTTTTCAGGGCATGGGAGCCGACGGAATCGAACTGCTCCTGAAGGCGAAAGAAGCAACAGGGCTTCCTATCGTATCGGAAATTATGGATATATCCCAGCTGCCGTATTTTGACGATATCGACATTTTGCAGGTTGGCGCGCGCAATATGCAAAACTTCACGCTGTTGAAAGAAGTGGGCCGACTGAACAAGCCCGTATTGCTCAAGCGCGGTTTGTCTGCGACGTATCAGGAGCTTTTGATGTCGGCGGAGTATATTATGGCAAACGGCAATAGCCGGGTCATTTTATGCGAGCGGGGGATCCGCACTTTTGAAACCGGTACGCGCAATACGCTGGATATTACGGCGATTCCGTATCTGAAGGAAAAGACGCATCTGCCGGTGGTGGTGGACCCCAGTCATGCGGCAGGGATGCATCGCATGGTGAAGCCTTTGTCGTTGGCATCGGTGGCGGCGGGCTGCGACGGCCTTTTGATCGAGGTGCACAATGATCCCGAACATGCGCTGTGCGACGGCCCGCAATCCTTAAAGCCCGGTTCGTTTGACGAACTGGCCGGCCAATTGTTCAAATTGCGTGCTCTGATGGAAACTGTGGCATGAAGATCGGCATTGTGGGGCTGGGACTGATCGGGGGTTCTTTTGCCCAAGCGACCAGCCGGCGCACGCATCATGAAGTATACGGCTTTGACACCCATGCGCCGAGTCTGGAGCGGGCTTTGGGAGAAAAGGCCATTCAGCATCGGTTGACAGAGGAGAATGTGGGGCAGATGGATCTGTTGCTGCTGGCGGTGGTGCCGCATCTGGCGGTGGCCTATGTGGAGAAGCACGCGGCACAGATTCGCGGTATGGTGATGGATCTGTGCGGGATCAAGCGCGCGGTGTCCCGGCATATCCGTCCGTTGGCAGAAAAACACGGCTTTTTGTATATCGGCGGGCATCCCATGGCGGGCCGGGAAAACGGCGGCTACGCGAACGCCAGTCCGCAAATGTTTGACGGTGCGTCGATGATTCTTGTGCCGCATACGGAAATCCCGGAATCCATTAATGCGTATCTGCGTGCGCTGGGTTTTGCAAACAGGAAAATTTCCACCGACGAAACGCATGACCGCATGATCGCGTTTACTTCCCAGATGGCGCATGTCGTTTCCAATAATTACTGCAAGTCGGAAGTCGGCGCGGACCATCACGGGTATTCTGCCGATTCCCTGCGCGATTTAACGCGCGTGGCGGGGCTGAATGCGCAGATGTGGAGCGAGTTGTTTATCGGGAACAAAGACTTTCTGCTTTTGGAACTGGATCGTCTGATGCAGGATATCGGGCGCATGCGCGATGCGATCGAGCAGGAAAAAACCGAGGAACTGGAACAGATGCTGGAAGAAGGGTCGGCGGCAAAATACCGGCTGTTTCCAAGGGGGGTCGCATGCGACGAATATCCGTCTTAACAAAACCGGCCTATTGTGTGGAAATACAAAGAGGGCTTTTGAACCATTTAAAGGAAGCGGCATTGCCGTATAAAAACCGGACTGTCTTCTTGCTGACCGACTGGCATGTCTGGCCGATATATGGTGCGTTTGTTGAGGAGGCCTTTGGCGATGCGCTGGTGCAGACTTATGTGTGTCCTGCGGGGGAGACGGCCAAGTCGGTCGCATCCTTTGGCGGGGTGATGGAAGCCATGGCCGAAGCCGGCTTGCACAGGGACGCTCTGCTTTTGACCTTAGGCGGCGGTGTGGTGGGGG
>JGI24710J26742_10003175_pt1 | contig 14071 bp, 14 predicted proteins | sample BioPla2DNA2_FD_26742 | JGI IMG/M metagenome (IMG submission 26742) | reverse complement strand
ATAGGTAGGATAACATTATACTCTAAATAATAAAAAGATAGAACGGAGGGTTTTAAAGCGTCCGATATAATTGCATATGAAAAAGCGCGATGCCCGGTTGCATCGCACTTTATTTGTTTTTATTCTTTCTTAATTTGTCTTGCTTCGGTTAGATCGAGTACATGAGCAGAGCCATCGCTACTATTGTGCCCCAGGCGTTGCCGGTAAAGTTCCTCACTACGAGTGTACCGTATACGGCCAATCCTGCTATTACAGCTCCGACTATTCCGTAACTGCCAAGTCCGAATACCGTTCCAAATACTGTAATGAACAATACTGTGGAAATGAGGGCGCCTCTGTCAAGAAGTATGCCTTCGGTCGGGAATCTCTCGTTAATCTTGTTGCTGATAAATACGAGGTTGTATCCTCCGACGAGTCCGAGCGTGACTGCGAGTAATATCATACCCGTTGCGCCGACGCCGATTGAAGAAGCCATCAGCTCTCTGCCTACCGTAAGGTTTCCAAACAGGCTGTAGGAATTAAATCCGTCTGTTACCATTCTGTACGAAAACAGGGGTATGAAGCCTATTGCGGAAAGAAGTATTGATGTGAGAGAACCTTCAGACTTTATTCCGTGAACGGAAAGTCTTTCGCGTCTCATTGCGGATACTATTGTTGTGCCGAGACCTGCTATCATAAAGGACATCGCTGCGAACAATCCTGTCTTGATGAGAACATCGTTCGAACTGCTGTTAATAAATGCTTCGATGCGTCCTCTGAAAAGCATGTATATTCCTACGGCCAACGCGGTTACTGCGGCAATAATGCCAAGATCCAAATTCAGCCTTTTTTTATCTTCTGTCGACATACAACTATCTGTCAGTTTACACTTTTTCCCAGTCGACAGCACTCTTGTGTTTGTCATAATTTTATTTCCTCCTAATATTTCTACTATATATAATGGCCGCCTATTAAGTTTAGCAGCCGTGACCGGCTTAATCTCCGACTCTGTGTCGGTATGTGATCCGAAGGAGAATCTGATGTCCTATCATTTTTAATTGCTTTTTTGAATATTCAATCTTAAATGTATGAGTTATATTATTAATAACTTCTTTTTTAAATATTCTTCTTTGATAGGTTTTTTAGGATTTCTCTCTGTCTACATCCCTTTTTTTCAAATTCACCCTTTCGGTGCACCATTATAATATCAGCCAATTGTTAAGAATGTATATTATTAATGTGAACTGAATATTAACTTTTTAATCCAACTTCAACATATTGCACAAAACCATTCTCCATACCATAAAATCTTATATTTAATAGTGCACCTTGACCAAAAACTAATATTTTGATTTAGCACTTCGACGAAAATGCAGCCTTTTTTATTTCCGATTCTGCAAATCAACCTTTTCATAAAACCTCCCGATATATAAATAATTATACAGATTTGTGAATAATTATGCAGACACCCTCTTCTCTGCATTAAAATACCCCGGCTCCTGATTTCCGGAACCGGGGTGAAGTTGTTTATGCGAAGCTTATATCTTTTTAATGGATATATGCTTTTTTATTCTCCTATCTTCGAATGGACCGCAGCGATTATCGATTCCGCTTCATTCTCGCATTCGGCCAATATGCCGCGCGCCTTTATTTCATACACCTTCGACAGCGATTTGTCCTTTATCGATTTCGTATTTACAAATACATTTATGACAGACGCTTTCGCCGCTCCGAGGCAGAGCGCCGCACAGCATCCCGCATCGGAAATTACATTTTCGTTTCCTTTCTCTGCAAACTCTCCCGCGAGTTTTATCCCCTCCAGGCAACATTCCAGTATCTCGAGCGGGACGTTTACGCAGGGTATGAGCGCGGCAGATATTGCGGATTCCCTCTTTGATTTTTCATCGTCGGTAACTTTCGGCAGTTTAAAGCAGTCCATCAAATTTAAAAACACTTCGGCGTCGGCTTTCGAGAGTTCGAGCAATCTTAAATATAACTCTTCGGCTTTATCGGTCAGCTTCTCTATTTCCTTTTGAACCTCTTCATATTTCTTTTTTCCGATTGTCAGATTTCCCACCATTCCGCCGAGGGCGACGCCTATCGAAGCCGCTACCGCCGAAGCTCCTCCCCCTCCCGGAACGGGATTTTCCGAAAATACCGCGCCTACATATTCTCTTACTTTCATTTCATCCATTGTTCAACCCTTATCTTTCATCTATTTAAAACGATATATCGTTTTTTCGGTTACAACCGCATCCGCCGGCATATCGTACTCACAAGCCGGGATATTATTAACCTTTGCAAATTCAAAGGCGGGACAGACCTTAAATGCGGATTTCATTTCGGGTATGATTCTGTCGTAATATCCGCCTCCCATGCCGAGCCGAACACCCGTTTCGGGGTCGAACCCCACACAGGGGATTACCGCAAAGTCTATCTGAGACGGCGGAATCGTCAAAGACCGCTCCAATACCGGCGTCTTAATTCCGAAGGAGCCTTCTTGCCAGGCGTTCTCGTCTTTCGGAATCGCAAAAACGAGTTTTCCGTCCTTTAAAGCAACGGGATAGGCGCAGCTTCTGCCTTCCTTTACCGCGGTTATATTGAATTTCGATACATCAACCTCAAAATTTATCGGACTGTAGCTCAATACAACCTTTGACGACAGGTATTCCGGCATATCAAGAAGCTTTTTTACTATCAACAGAGAGTGTTTTTCTACCCCCTCCCTGCCAAACGCTTCCCTCAGGGCGAGAATTTCCCCTCTCTTCAGTTTTTTCTCTTTATTTATGTCTGTCATTATCCCTCCTGCAACCGCCTCTATATTATATGTAATCCCTGCCGTTTTACACAACTGAATATAAAAAATGTATTCATTCTTTAAAGTCATTGAGTTTTATCGCTTTTTTATAGTCTTTTAATCTGTTACAATAATTTGGTACGACTTTATTATTTACAGTTAACGGAGATGACAAGATGATTCCAAAGTCCGACATTGAAATTGCAAAATCCGCAACTCCCCTGCCGATTTCCGAAGTGGCGAAAAAACTCGGTATCGATGAAGAGTATATCGAGAATTACGGGAAATACAAGGCGAAGATTGACCACACCATGCCTGTAAAAAATAAAAAAGGCAAGCTTATACTCGTCACCGCAATGACACCCACTCCTGCCGGCGAGGGCAAAACCACCGTTACCGTCGGACTCGCAGACGGATTGAGGAGGATAGGAAAGAATTCCGTCGCGGCTTTAAGAGAACCCTCTCTCGGTCCCGTTTTCGGAATGAAGGGCGGAGCCGCCGGAGGCGGATATTCCCAGGTCATACCTATGGAGGATATCAATCTGCATTTCACAGGCGACATTCACGCAATAACCTCCGCCAACAACCTGCTTGCCGCCGTCGTCGACAACCATATTCAACAGGGAAATGAACTTTCGATAGACCCGAGAAGAATCACCATAAAAAGATGTATTGATATAAATGACCGCCAGCTCAGAAATATCGTCAGCGGTCTCGGAGGCAAACCTAACGGCACGCCCAGGGAGGACGGGTTTGATATAACCGTCGCAAGCGAAGTTATGGCTGTCCTCTGCCTCTCCGACGGGATAGAGGATTTAAAGAGGCGTCTTTCTTCCATAATAGTCGGATATACCTATGACAACAAAGTTGTCACGGCAAAACAGCTCAAAATCGAAGGCGCTCTGGCAATTCTTTTAAAAGACGCCATTAACCCGAATCTCGTTCAGACGCTTGAAAACACCCCCGTCTTTATACACGGCGGTCCCTTTGCCAATATCGCTCACGGCTGCAACTCAATTACGGCAACTAAAATGGCGCTCTCCCTCGCAGACTATGCGGTTACCGAAGCCGGATTCGGCGCGGATTTGGGAGCAGAAAAGTTTGTCGACATAAAGTGCAGAAAATCGGGTTTGACGCCCGATGCAGTTGTAATCGTCGCCACGGTAAGGTCATTAAAGCATCACGGAGGCGTTGTAAAATCGGAACTTACCAACCCGAACCCGACTGCGTTAAATGAAGGGCTTTCAAATTTAAAAAGACACATAGAAAATATAACCGGCGTCTTCAATCTTCCCGCCGTCGTCGCCATAAACAGATTCCCAAGCGACACGACGGAGGAAATCGAGGCAATTAAAAACTTCACGAAGAAGTTCGGTGTCGAGTCGGTTGTTTTCGAAGGTTGGGAAAAAGGCGGAGAGGGCGCAACCGCTCTTGCCGAAATTGCGGTTAAACTCTGCGAAAGGGAAAATGATTTTTCCTTCTGCTATCCCGATGAGTTCTCTTTAAAAGAAAAACTCGAAACCGTCGCAAAAAGAATATACAGGGCAACTCATGTCGAGTTTTCCTCCGCGGCGGCAAGAAAGCTGAAGGAAATTTCCGACAGCGACTATCGTTTGCTCCCCGTTTGTATAGCCAAGACGCAGTACAGTTTTTCCGACGACCCCAAATTGCTCGGAGCGCCTGACAATTTCGCAATAACGGTAAAGGATTTCAGAATATCGGCCGGCGCCGGTTTCATAGTCGCATTGACAGGCGAAATAATGACCATGCCGGGACTTCCAAAATCCCCCGCCGCTGAAAAGATGGATATAAACGGCAAAGATATCGTCGGAATTTTTTAAGTTTTTATATTTCCTCACGCAAGGTTGAGGATAGGATACCGTTTTTCACCAACAACGGAGATTTATAAAGTTATGGTGTCGGTTTCGGATTATCTGAAAAACCCCTGCGGAACGCTTCCGCTGCCCTACTTTAAATATAAATCTCAAAATCCGAACAAAGATGTAAAATGTGTTCACGACGACGATTTTGAGGAGAGCATGCTGTCGGATTATAGCTGTGAGCGCTATTTCAGACTGCTCCACCGGCTTGAAACGGTCGAGTTTCCCACTTCCGACAGATACTATCTCAAAACCGCCGTTTTGGAGGATATCCCGAAGATAGTTGAGGTAATAAACCTTTCCTATCCCGATATCATGACCACCGTCGAAGAACTTGCTTCTCTCATCAAAACCGAAACCTATGACGGGGATCTCTGGGTATTGGCGCTCGATTCAAAAGACAATGAAGTTGCGGGATGCGGTATAGCAGACTATGACAGGACGCTTAACGAGGGGTATCTCGAATGGATACAGGTGCTGCCCGAAAAACGCGGAAATAAAATAGGAACCCTCATTGTAAACGAACTGCTTAAGAGATTGCAGAGAAAAGCCTCTTTCGCCACCGTATGCTGCAGGGCGGACAGCGATTCAAATCCCGAAAAGCTTTACCGAAACTGCGGATTTACCGGTTCCGACATCTGGCATATTCTTTTAAAAAAGACCGACAACGAAAAGTTGGATACCGAATTCAGGGGGGAAATATGAAGGGAATCGGCACAAAAGAGATTGAGACCGAAAGGCTTATAATGAGACGGATGTCTATCGACGACGCGGAGATGATTTATAAAAACTGGACGAGCGACCCCCTTACCGCGAGATATGTCACTTGGGACAAGCACGAAAATTTAGTAACTACCAAAGAATATGTCGCATTTAAAGCGGTAAACTATGACGATAACTTCTTTTTTGACTGGGTGGTTGAGCTCAAAGAGACCGGCGAACTCATAGGAGAGATAGACGCGGTGGGCGGTTCGATTAAAGACAAAACGGTCGAAGTGGGGTATTGCTACGGCAGCAGGTTTTGGAATAAAGGCTATGCCTCTGAAGCTCTTACGGCATTTATAAAATACATGTTTGAGGAAGTCGGCGCAGAGAAGGTTTTTGCAAAGCACATAAGCACAAACCCCGCTTCCGGCAGGGTTATGCAAAAGGCCGGCATGAGCTACGACGCCACATTAAAGGGATATGTCATCGACAAAAACACGGGTAGGAGAGAAGATCTCTTCTGTTATTCGATCGACAAATTATAAGGAGATTATTTTGGCCAGAACGGAAAACACGGAACTCGCGGTATTGTGCCTTGTCTATAATGAAGATGAATACCTCCTGCAGCACAGAGACAGGGACGACTATAAAGGCTATGTCCTCCCCGGAGGTCATATCGAAACAAACGAATCGATAGTCGATGCGGTGATAAGGGAGATAAAGGAAGAAACTTCCCTCGATATAAAAAACCCGAAACTCTGCGGAATAAAACAGTTTCCGATAGAGAACGGGAGATATATCGTATTTCTCTTTAAAACCGACGAATACAGCGGAGAATGTCACGGATCCGACGAGGGAGAGATCCGCTGGTTTAAAAAGGACAATCTGCCTGAAAAGGAGCTCGTCAAAGATTTCCATGAACTCCTCAGAATATTTTTAGAAGAGGATTTGACGGAATTTATTTATAAACAAACGGCCGGCGGCTGGGAAACCATAATAAAATAGTTTTAAAATAAAATCATAAAAAAAGCGGCTCCTTTCCGGAACCGTCTTTTATTATATCTACACCCATTCGTTTTGCTCTTCGCGCGCCGCAAAAATCTGTGCGGTACACTCTTCCTTTAAAATCCCAGGCACCACTAAAAGTTCTCCTTTTGTATATTCCGCCACCTCCGCCACACGCAAAAGCGGATTGCAGAACTCTTCCATGTCGGCGCCGAAATAAATTTCGCGGATACCGCATTTGATAATGGCGGAGGAACACATCGAACAGGGTTCGGCGTTGCACATCAAAATATAACCGCTCAAGTCGTTTGTGCCGAGTTCTTTACATGCTTTTTCAAGCAATGTCATCTCCGCATGGCGGGTGGGGCAGCCGAGCGTCTTTTCACGGTTGCCGTCTTTTACTATTACATTCCCCTCTTTATCGGCAATCAGACCTCCGAACGGATAGTCTCCGCGCTCCACGGCAAGGGCGGCCTGTTGTTGTGCAATTCTCATCAGTTTTTCCTGCAGCTCGCAGCTCAACATATAAAGTCCTCCTTAAAAAGGTAAACCCAGTTTATCATTCTTCACTTCTTCCTTCAATAACAGGAAAGTTAAAAAAGGGAGGCTTTATAAAAAGCCCCCTTTGATTTGATTGTTTTTTATATGCTACCGGTTTGTCGCCCTGCTTTTCTTTTTAATTCTCCCGCGTCTCAATCCGTGTTTTATCGGCTCCCAGCTCTTTTTAGGATTTATAAGGCTGTACACGCAGTTCAATCCCGCAAATATGCCGTAGAAGGGTGTGAGCAGAATGCCCTTCCAGATGCCGTTTAAGCTCTGCCCGTCCAGCTTCAGAACGAATATCGAAAAAGCCACCGTCCCCGAATAGCTGACTGTTATAAACGACAGTACCGATAGAACCGCGATATGCGTCGAAGTATTTCCGAAGATCATTTCATTAATCATAGGTATAAACATCAGCTTTATAATCGACATTACCGTCAGTATCGGCATGAGCAAAAGCACGAAGGGGACCATCAGATTCGAATTAAAGTCATGCAGCATCCGTTTTACCAGTTTGGGAAAATATCTTCCCATTACATCCCACTGTCCGGAGTACCAGCGCCTGAGCTGTTTCCAGAGGGTTTCCGGTTCGGTTGCAAATTCCGCATACACCGTGGCTTTGTCGTTGTAGTGTATCGTATTCCCCGAAAGTATCGTTCTAAGGCTGAATTCCACATCATCGCTCAAGCTCTCCACCTTCCAGCCTATATCCGCAAGATGTGAAATTTTTATCGCGCAGCCGGTGCCTTTCATCAGCGTGGTCTGTCCTCTGTTCGAGTGCGGAAGATTCCAAATCCGGTTTTCAGCCGCAAAGAATATCGCCATAATTCCCGTCGCCGCAGATGCGTTTCTGTTTAGCGCGAGACAGCGGGACTGCACGACCTTATATCCCTTCGAAAGGGACACATCGAGATATCTCAGCGCGTTTTTATCAATGATATTGTCGGCATCGACCATAAAAAGCGTTTCGTCTTTATGGGTCATCAGATCGGAGTTTCTGAAATACCAGCTCAAAGCGCTCGCTTTTGAATTTATCCTCGAGTCCTCCACCTCAACCACCTTTGCGCCGGCCTGTCTTGCAACCTCGGCGGTGTCGTCGCTGCAGTTGTTTGCCAAAACGATGACATCCATCATATCCCTCGGATAGTCGCTCTCAAAAACCGATTTTATGCAATCGGCAATTACACGCCTTTCGTTGTGGGCAGGTATGAGCACCTTGAACCTTGTGCGCGGATTATCGGGCAGGGTCGGCGTCTTATATTTTCCGAAGTTGTTCAAAAAGGATATCAAAGCATAACCGCCCATAAAGGCGGACAACAAAGTCATTGTCACGATAAACACGGCAAGAATCGGGTTTATCTCGGAAAACAGATTGGTAATGAGATTTAACATAATTTGCCTTCTTTTCTATATAAACTGAATACCGAGGGAATATTACACAATATTCCATCTCGAAATTTATCTATTATTTACACATGAATATTAATCTATCACATTTTTAGAAAAATTTAAAGATGTTAATATTGATAAATGGGGATTTTCAAGGTATTATTACTTTTTAGAGAGAGGAGCTTTAGCGGTATCGGGGAGGAAATTATGAAGTTTTTACCTATAGGACCTGAAAACAGAGAAAAAGTAAACGAGTTCATAGCACGCCACTGGCTTTCAACGGACATTCTCATCAGGGGAGAAATTTTCGACTCTACAACCTGCGAAGGTTTTCTTTTGGAAAACGAAGAGAGCAAAAAAATAGTTGCCTTGATAACCTACGACATAAGACCGACGGAATGTGAAATAGTCACACTCAACAGTTTGATAGAGGGAATCGGAATAGCCGCAAAACTGATTGACAGGGTTGCGGGAATTGCACGCGCGCACGGTTGTCAACGTCTTGTTGTTATGACGACAAACGACAATATGAAATCAATAAGTTTTTATCAGAGAAACGGTTTTGACATGGTAAAGATTTATCGGAACTCAATAAACGAAAACCGCTATCTCAAACCCTCAATACCCAAGATAAGCAGGTTTACCGGAATACCCATGAGCCACGAAATCGAGTTCGAGATGATTCTTTAATAGTTATTAATTATAAAACTGCCGGTTTATCCGGCAGTTTTTTGTTGTCTATGAGGTTTTGCATCTGAAACAACGGGATTAGGTTTCACCGGTTAAACTGCAGCTGATTCTTAAAAGCCGCATCGGTTTTATAATTCATTAGTATCGGCGCTTTCTTTTATTGCGCCTTTGTCTTTATCAGGTTTTTCCTTTTCCCCCTCTTTTTCATCTTTTTCAAAGGATAAAACTTTATTGACAATAATCGCTACGATAACGCCTATTATTGTATCTACAAATCTATAGATTATTCGCACATGGGGGTCTCCGTCTTTGACATAGCTTAAGAGCGTAATAAGCACCACTATACAGGCACTGACGGTAGCGCCCGGTATCTTGAGCCAAATTGTAACCTTGATTATAGGTATTAACAACAGGCTGAGCATAATGTAATAACCATGGGTAAAAAGCTCTACATTAAAATACTTTATGATAATAATAAAAACCAGGGAAAACAACGCGCCTATCAGGGTGCCGATTGCCCTTGTTTTACCCGTATCCACAGAATCCTTGTTGCTGGATCTGGTGCAAATAAAGGCGGCTATGGCCGCACTGGTAGGCTGGCCGTTTATAGCCAAACTGATAACTATGGATAGATATATGGATATTACCGTCTTAATAATCCTCATACCTACGCTGAACTGTTTTAAAATTTGACCCAGACGCTTTTTAATCAATTGCGCCACCCTTCTTCAATATCAATAAGTTTGAATCCGGCACCTTCTTACCCTGCCTATAATTATATAACAGTTTTTATCTTTCTCAAGACTGTAGTTAACCTTTATCGCCTCAACCCGAATATATAAATCTATAGATTCATATTTGTCATAAACTGTGTAATTTTTTGAAAAAGCAAAGGTGCCGAATATTTATAAAACACGGCACCTTTTAAAAATCGACTTTTATTTTTGCCTGTCTTGCGGGGGTTTTGTTTTCGATTAAATCCGCTTTTCTAAAGTCCCAAAAAATATTCGTTTATGTCCTTCATGATGTCTTCAGTTTTATAGTCGTAGGTACTTATATAATATCCGGTTTCGCTTTTTAATTCGCCTTTCTCCATCCAGTGCGCCTCGGTGCAAAATCCCTCCCCGTTGCGGCCGGTCCCGCTTACATACATTAAAACCTTTATGCCTTTTGAAGCCAATTCTTCAACATCCTTCTGATAGGCATTCGGATCGCTCCATGTCCTGTTGTACTCCGATTTCGCCCAGAACAGCAGATAGTCAACCCATTCCCCGCCGTCCTCCGAGATAGAAATATTATTCAGATCCAGGTTTCGCTGACCGCTCATCTGCAAAACCACATAATCGCCTTTCCCGGGAGATGCCTTCACGATTGCCGGATCGGTCATTTTCACCTCGAAGGCTTTTCCGAAATCTTCTTCGGCATATTTTTTAGTTGTTCCGCTGTAGCTGACAAAATACAAGTCGGGTTTTTTCCCGCAACCGGCCAACATCATCAGACAGATAATCATAATAACCGTAAAAACGGCGGCTCTTTTAATCTTTTTCATTTCGCTCTTTCTCCGTTATCAATAATGCAAATCAATTGTTATAAAGGCCCTCCATACTCGCCTCGGCAAGGATATGTCCTTTTATCGCCTCTTCAAATTCTTCTTTTGTAAACCCGTTTTCAAGTCCGACAACACAATCGAGGGCATAGACCGTGATTACATAGGTATGCGGTTTATCAGGAGGGGTGGGGCCGCCGTAACCGATTTTTCCGAAATCGTTTTTCCCCTGAACCATCTTCGCCGCCCTTAAAACGCTCGCGTTTTCCGGCAGTTCGTCATCCTTCAGGTTTACGACCGTCCAGTGGTACCATTCGTATCCGCAGAGAGGCACCGAGTCCGGGTCGGTCATTTTTATCGCATAGCACACGGTATCCTTCGGCGCATATTTTATTGAGAGGGGGAAAGACAGCGTCGGCACATCTCCGTCCATATGCTCCCCGTACATTCCGTGTTGCGGCAGGATTTCACCCTCAACAATATTTGAGCTGCTAACCTTCATATCCAAATTCCCGGTGGCGTATTTTAATGCGCACTCCACAGCCTGATCCATCGGATATGACCCGTCTTCGAATTTCTTAGCTTCGCTCACCATAACCGTTCCGGGAGGATAGCTGCCGACAAACTCATCAATGGTCGTGTATATATCCAATACCGTATCATAATACGATACATTGATAGTCCATTGAATCCCAGGTATTGACATCGTGCTCCCGTAATAGGCAACCGTATTGGGAAAAGCGGATATTATTATTAAGGTATCGTACTCTGTCAGACTATCCGGAATGTTTTCTTCAGGCAGCTGCGCCATGCAGTCAAGAAACACTCCGGTTTTCAGATCCAATGAAGCTTTTTCGTTTGCAAACTGTTCGAAACAAATGAGCACGCGGTTTCCGTCAGCGGTCTTTTTTGCTCTTAAATCGAGGCTGCCCATATCGAGCATATATCCGTTGCGACGGTAACTACGCAGAGTAAAGTCCTCGATGCCTTCCCTGTTTTTCTCCTTATACTCCGCGAAGAAACTGCCGAAATCCTCAGGGTTCTTTGCAAGCCTCTCAGCCGCTTCGGTGATGTATTCTATACTTACCGTGCCCTCCATTAATATCGGTCCCTCGGCCTTTTCAGTCTGCGGTTTCGGTAGCGCAGGGGCTTCCGTCTTTGTCTTTGCCGGTGTTCCGGAGCACGCCGTCAACAGCAACACCAATATCATTACAAAACTTAAATATGAAGACTTCATTGTTTTAATCCTCCGCAAAGTCAATCTTATTGTATTCTTTTTTATTTGCTTTTCGCCATTTTCACTTTTTTTAAGTTTATCCCGAAAGCAAATTTCATTTGTCTGCTGATTGCATACAAACGGATATTTTATTCCGTTATAACTCCCGTTCGTGAGAGTTAATAAAGTCCGCCCCGCTTAAAAAGAGGAAAACCGGTCAATCGGGCAAGACCCGGCTGACCGATTTTATTATTAATTGAAAGCTTTAGAAGGTGTTTCTGTCTTCATTTTCCTCGCCCACCGGATTGCCGGGAACATATCCGGGCGCACCGATGGTTAGGATATAGTCTCCTCCGTATTCGAGGTAGAAATACTCGGTATCTTCATTGGAATTTATCATAAGAAAATACGTTCCCTCGTCTCCGAACATATCCGTTTCTCCGAACCACTCTCCGGTTCCGAAGGCTCTTTTAATCTTGTAGTTCCCCGCCGGAAGCGAAATTCTCGCTGTATCTCCCACCTCTATCGCGACGCAACATACCAACACATCGGTATCGGTATAGATTTTAAGGTAGTTTCTGTTTCCGTCGTTGTAAGGTGATATTTTAAGAGATAAATCGGTGGATGAGTATTCTTCGTTCTGATAGGTAGCGGCCGTTCCCGGGAAAGGCTGCACACACTGCAACTGACGTTCGGATGCGTCTTCAAAGTCTCCGAGTTCTTCAAATGCAAGGTAGGCGTCGTAAAACTTTCCTTCATTATATAACCCTTCCGCATCGATGTACGCTTTCTTGTTTAGGCAGAGGTCGTATTTCTCCATTGCATCCGGGAACAAATCAGCGGGCAACAGGTTATAGATATCCCTTGCGGCTTCGTAGTCTCCCGAGTTAAAAAGCCCCTCCGCTTCCCCATAGGAGATAAAATAGTCGCAATACTGCACTTTTCCCGGCGAATCCTTAAAGCTTCCGAGACCGAAAAATTTGGCCCTGGCGTTTTCGTAGTCTTCATTTTCGAGATCGGCAATCGCATCCTCATAAGTTGCGGAATTTTTACAGAACAACGCCTTGTCGGCCGAATCTTCAAAGTCCCCGAGTCCGGCAAAAATCGTCTGGGCTTCCGCATAGCTGCCGCTTTCCATGAGCAGTATCGCGTCGTCGTACTTTGCCTGTTTTGAGGCTTTTATCGACAGCGGGATTATAATCGCGGCGGCAATAGCAACCAGCAGGACTGAGGACAAAATAATAATCAGCTTTTTCTTTGACTTTTTCTTTACCGGCTGCTGTGTGTTCAGCTGATACTGAATGGGCTCTTCTGCCGGGTAGGCGTAGTTTTGATTTCCCGCGTCGTATCCGTAAGCCTCGGCAGGCTGCATCGTTTGATTATAATTTTGATAGCCTGCGCCGCTTTCATATGTTTCAGCGGTTTGCGCGGTTTCCGAATAGTTTTGATATCCGGCGTCGCTTGCATATGTTTCCGTCGGCTGCGCAGTCCCGATATCGCTTTGATAGTCGATATTTCCGAAAGTTTCGGGTTGATATTGATAAGCATATTCCTGCTGCTGTGAAAAATACTGATCCGTTGTCTGATGTGTAAGGTCGGAGGCGGGAACGGGCGTTTCAATTTCCGCTTTTGCGTATTCGGGCGTTCTGTCTATAAAGCTCCCGCATACGGTGCAGAACATAGCCTCCTCTCCCGGTACGGCTCCGCAATTTTTACAGATAACCTGCTCCTTGTTTTCGCCGTTATTTGAATTCATCGTAATCCTCCTTTTTTTCAATTTGAAATGCGGGTGTGCAGTCATACGGGAACCAATATTTTCCCGCACGGATGTAGTACTGGCTGATATGAAGTTCCACAATCGACGGAACCTGAATCTCGGTCTTTTTGTTTACGGTTTTCGAAACCCTGTCTCTAAGGGCAACCACGCCGGTGATTTGGTGCAGATAGGGCAGAAGCTCCTTTTCCTCGGTTATCTTAAAATCTTTCATAGGCGAGGTTTCACCCCAGCCCTCTTCTTTGTATTTTGCCGAATATTTGTCGCATATACCGCCCATAGTCGAACGGATTGATTCGAGATAATTTGAGAACACCTCTTTTGAGCAGACGGTGCCGTCGGGAATTATCCGTCTCATGGTGGAAAGCGCATAGTCGGGTTCGCCGAAGCGTTTATCGACGGCATCTCTGCCGAGAACGGCGTTAATCCACATCCAGCGGAAAGCTTTTGAGGCTTTGGTTTTTCTCGCGGATTCGAGCAGTTTGAGAAGGGAGATTATTCCGAAGCCGAAGACGAAGGGCGAGGCGGCGGTACCTAAATATCCGAA
>JGI24710J26742_10003172_pt1 | contig 14076 bp, 11 predicted proteins | sample BioPla2DNA2_FD_26742 | JGI IMG/M metagenome (IMG submission 26742) | reverse complement strand
CGCAAGTGGCGCACGGCTGCCGGCTACGACATATTCCCGAAATATGTGGTCTGCAACGGCGACGAGGGCGACCCCGGCGCGTTCATGGATCGATCTATCCTAGAAGGCGACCCTCACAGTGTGCTGGAAGGCATGGCTATCTGCGCCCTGGCCATCGGTGCGGAGGAGGGCTTCCTCTACATCCGGGACGAGTACGACATGGCCGTACAGGCCATCAACGCCGCCATACACCAGGCGGAGGAGGCCGGGTATCTGGGCGACAATCTGATGGGAAGCGGAAAAAAGCTCCATCTGTCCGTTGTCCGCGGAGGCGGCGCGTTCGTCTGCGGCGAATCCACGGCGCTCATGGCCAGTATCGAAGGCCGCGTAGGTGAACCCCGAGCCAAGTACATCCGCTCCGTACAACGAGGGCTGTGGGATCAACCCACCGTGCTCAACAACGTGGAAACCTGGGCAAACGTANCTGTGATCATAAACGACGGCGCGGCGACATTCGCCTCCTTGGGCACCGAGGCCAGCAAGGGCACGAAAGTGTTCACGCTAGTAGGCAAGGTGAAAAATACCGGTCTTGTGGAAGTTCCCATGGGCTGCACCCTGCGTACGCTGATCTATGACATCGGAGGCGGCGTGACCGACGGAAGGCCCTTTAAGGCCGTACAGACAGGCGGCCCCTCCGGCGGCTGCATTCCGGAGAGCATGCTGGATTTGCCCGTGGATTTTGACACACTGACCAAGTACGGCGCGATGATGGGCTCCGGCGGCATGATCGTCATGGACGACACCAGCTGCATGGTGGAGGTTGCCCGCTACTATGTGGGCTTCTTGTGTGAGGAAAGTTGCGGCAAGTGCACCCCCTGCCGCGAGGGCCTGCGACAGATGTACCGGATCCTCACCGATATCTGCGAGGGTCGAGGACAGGAGGGCGACGTGGAGCTGCTGGAGCGTCTGGGTCATACACTCCAAGATAGCTCGCTGTGTGCGCTAGGCAAATCCGCACCCAATCCGGTGCTCTCTACCATCCGATACTTCCGCGATGAGTACGACGCCCACATCCGGGAGCACCGATGCCCCGCAGGAGTGTGCCGAAATCTCACCCGGTTTACCGTTGATGAAGGCAAGTGTCGCGGCTGCTCGGTCTGCGTGCGCGCATGTCCGGCGGGTGCGATATCAGGCGAATTGAAACAGCCGCACCGCATCGATCAGAGCAAATGTATCGTCTGCAACAGCTGCCGGAACGTATGTCGCTTCGACGCAATCAAGGTGGAAGGGAGGTCGAAGACATGATCATCTCGATCAACGGAATCCCATGTACCTGTGAGAAGGGAGAGTTCATCCTGACGGTTGCTCTGCGCAACGGCATCAAGATTCCCACACTGTGCAGCCATAAGGCACTGGGTGAGCAGGGCGCCTGCCGGGTATGCATCGTGGAAGTAGAGGAAGGCGGCAAAAAGAAGATTGTCACCGCCTGCGTGTACCCTATTTCCCGGGAATGCAGCGTGGAAACCGACAGTGAGCGCGTACGCGAGGAGCGCGGAATCATTCTCGCGTTGCTTCGTTGCCGTGCCCCTGAAAGCCAAGAGATTCGCAACCTCTGTGAAGAGTTCAACGCGCCGGAGCTCAAACGGCTTCAGCCTCTGCCCTCCGGTAAATGCGTCCTCTGCGGTCTGTGCGTCAGAGCATGCAGAAGCCTTGGCGCAGGCGCCATTAACACCATGCTACGGGGCACGGAAAAACTTGTTGGAACGCCCTATGACGAACCCTCGCCGGACTGCATCGGTTGCGGTAGCTGCGCGGAAGTCTGCCCTACAGGACACATCGTGATCAATGAAAAAGCTGAAACGCGGACGATCTGGGGAAAGACCTTTACACTGGTACATTGCGACCGCTGCGGCGCGATCATCGGCACGCCGGAGGANCTTGCTCACAGTGCAAAACATAGCGGTCAACCCGTGCCGACTCTTTGCGAGGACTGCCGGAAGCTTCGAATCACGGACGAGATGGCGCATACATACGGCACCAGCATATAACGATTCAAATGAATGGAAAGGCGGCGAAAAGCCGCCTTTCCCTCTGACCTTCCGTATTTGAAAAGAGTTTCTATCAGATATGGCAAATATGGCAAAAAACTAAAACAGGGCTTTGCTAAAATGCATAGCCCTGTTTCTATTGGCTTGTGAAGTTGCCTTCAGTTCATTCTTCTTGCACTTGGAGCGCAAGAGGAGATGAGCTTATTTTATTCGATGATTTCCGTGACGGTGCCGGAACCGACCGTTCTTCCGCCTTCACGAATCGCGAACTTCAGACCCTTTTCAATAGCGATAGGATCGATCAGCTCAACAGTGATCGAGACGTGGTCGCCGGGCATACACATTTCGCGGCCTTCAGGCAGTTCGAGCGAGCCGGTGACGTCAGTCGTACGGAAATAGAACTGTGGACGATAGCCGGAGAAGAACGGCTTATGACGACCGCCTTCCTCTCTTGTCAGGACGTAGACTTGACCGACAAACTTAGTGTGGGGAAGAATTGATCCCGGCGCAGCAACGACTTGGCCACGACGCACGTCATCACGTGACACACCGCGAAGAAGGAGACCGACGTTGTCACCCGCACGCGCTTCGTCGAGTGTCTTGCGGAACATTTCGATACCTGTTACGACGGTCTTCAGCGGCTTTTCATTAAGACCGACCACTTCAACCTGTGTATTGAGGTTGATTTTGCCGCGATCAACACGTCCCGTAACGACAGTACCGCGACCGGTGATCGACATGACGTCTTCGATCGGGCATGAGAAGGGCTGATCTGTCGGGCGAGCCGGCTCAGGAATAAATTCATCGACCGCATCCATCAGCTCAAGAATTGGTTGATAGACAGGATTCGACAAATCCGTGTCTTCACACTCGAGCGCCTCCAGAGCAGAACCGCGAATGATCGGAGTATCATCGCCGGGGAATCCGTATTGGTCGAGAATCTCGCGAAGTTCCATATCCACGAGGTCAAGAAGCTCCTCGTCGTCCACTTGGTCGCATTTATTCATGAAAACCACGATGGCGGGAACGCCAACCTGACGAGCGAGCAGGATGTGCTCATAAGTCTGCGGCATCGGACCGTCCGCAGCGGAAACGACCAGAATCGCACCGTCCATCTGCGCCGCACCGGTGATCATATTTTTGACGTAGTCGGCGTGTCCGGGACAGTCAACGTGCGCGTAGTGACGATTTTTCGTTTCGTACTCCACGTGTGACGCGTTAATGGTGATACCGCGCGCGCGCTCTTCCGGCGCCTTGTCAATCGCGGCGTAATCTGTAAATTTAGCCAAGCCTTCGCTGGCTTCGCTAGCTAGAACCTTCGTGATGGCCGCCGTCAACGTCGTTTTACCGTGGTCGACGTGGCCGATCGTGCCAACGTTAATGTGGGGTTTTGTTCTTTCAAATTTTTGCTTACCCATTAGCTTTCCTCCTGTTTTAAGATCTCTTTTTTGGATCCTATTAATTGATTTTTATTAAATGAGCCTACTAATTTTCTCATAAAAACGTTATCTTGGCAATGTATCCTCATGGGGACGCCCTGTTACTAGGCGTTTCCCGATATTGGAGACTACATTCCTGCTATTCTTTCCCGAACGCTTTCGGGAACGGGATCGAAATGGCTGGTCTGCATCGTAAAAACACCGCGACCTTGCGTTTTCGATCGAAGAGATGTTGCGTAACCGAACATTTCCGAGAGCGAGACAAACGCATGTATGATTTGCGCATTGCTGGCAGCATCCATGCCTTGAATTTGTCCGCGACGGGCACTGATATCGGCGAGCACGTCACCGAGATAATCGCTCGGAGTAATGATATCGACTTTCATGATGGGCTCCAAAAGAACCGGAGACGCCTTCTCGAGTGCATCTCGAATGGCCATGGAACCGGCAATCTGAAACGAGATCTCCGACGAGTCAACCTCGTGGTAGGAGCCATCCACAATCGCAACATAGACATCGACTACAGGAAAACCCGCAACAACGCCCGTATTCAACGCATCACGGATGCCGTTCTCCGCCGGACGAATAAATTCTTTAGGAATGACACCGCCCACCGTCTTATCTTCAATGAGTATGCCTTCGCCTGATTCGCGGGGTTCAATCTCAACGATCACGTGACCGTATTGACCGTGACCGCCGGTCTGACGCACAAAACGACCTTCTCCGCGCGCTTTATTTGTGATCGTTTCGCGATAGGCGACCTGCGGATGGCCGACATTGGCTTCCACCTTGAATTCACGAAGCAATCTCTCAACAATGACTTCTAAGTGAAGTTCGCCCATTCCGGACACGATCATCTGACCGGTCTCCTTATCTACCCTTGTCCTAAACGTCGGATCTTCCTCGGCAAGCTTCATTAGAGCGACGTCCAATTTCTCTTGACTCGCTTTAGATTTCGGCTCAATCGCCACAGCAATAACAGGTTCGGGGAACTCCATGCTTTCGAGCAGAATCGGCGCGTCAGCATCACAGAGCGTGTCGCCCGTCGTTGTTGAACGAAGACCGACCGCCGCCGCGATATCTCCTGCGTATACAGCATCTAAATCTGTGCGATGATTGGCATGCATCAAAAGGATACGACCAATGCGTTCGCGTTCTTCCTTCGACGCATTCCACACATATGTTCCCGCTTTCAGCGTTCCGCTGTAGACACGGAAAAAGCTCAACTGGCCGACATAGGGATCGGACATGATCTTAAAGACAAGCGCGGAAAAAGGAGCATCGTCGTCTGCAGGACGTTCGATTTGATTTTCCGTTTTCGGATCGATGCCGACAACCGAGGGAATATCAACGGGAGACGGAAGATAATTGATCATGGCATCCATCAACATCTGAACACCCTTATTTCTATAAGAAGAACCGCACGTCACCGGCGTAATTTTAGTGTCAATAGTTGCCTGTCTAAGGGCAGCCATGAGCTCTTCAACGGTGATTTCCTCCTCTGAAAGGAATTTTTCAGTGAGAGTATCGTCCGTTTCGGAAATCGCTTCCACCATAAGGGCACGCCAGTGCTCTGCCTCTTCCAACTGTTCAGGATTAATGTCAACCTCTACGATTGTGTTGCCGAGATCATCGCCTTCATAAATTTCGGCTTTCATCGTCAAGAGATCGATGATGCCGATGAATGATTCTTCTTTACCGATTGGAATTTGAATCGGCACTGCATTCGTACCAAGTCGTTCTCTCATCTTCTCGACGACACGATAGTAATCAGCCCCGATGATATCCATCTTGTTGATATAAGCGATGCGCGGTACACCATAGGTATCGGCTTGACGCCACACGGTTTCCGTCTGCGGTTCAACGCCGCTCTTGGCGCAGAGTACAACGACAGCACCATCCAAAATGCGCAGTGAACGCTCGACCTCAACTGTAAAATCAACGTGACCCGGCGTATCGATGATGTTAATGCGGCAGCCTTTCCAATAGGCAGTCGTCGCGGCAGATGTAATGGTAATACCGCGATCCTGCTCAACCGACATCCAGTCCATGGTCGCGGCGCCTTCGTGCGTCTCGCCCATGCGGTGAATGCGTCCGGTGTAGTAAAGGATACGTTCTGTCGTCGTCGTCTTGCCGGCGTCGATGTGGGCCATGATGCCGATATTTCTCACATTATTAAGCGAAAATTCCCGTGGCATCGTCTTTTCTCCTGTTGTTTCCTTGTTTCCTTATCACACTAATCGTCTTTTGTTGGTTAATTAACGATTAATTGGTTAGCTTTCAAACACATGGCAAGTGTTCACGCTTGTCATCCGCGTTGATTCTTTACCTTCTCGCCAACAGCTTTCAGTGACCTTACGTGTTCTCAAGCCATGTTTACCACCGATAGTGAGCAAACGCGCGGTTTGCCTCCGCCATGCGGTGGATTTCTTCTTTCCTTCTGAATGCAGCGCCGGTTTGATTCGACGCATCCATTAGTTCGTATGCCAGACGCTCGATCATCGTGCGCTCGCCACGCGCGCGCGCAGCTGCCACGATCCAACGAAGCGCCAGTGTCTGCCTTCTTTCCGGACGGACTTCGATCGGAACCTGATAGTTGGATCCGCCGACGCGCCTCGCCTTGACTTCAAGCACCGGCATCACGTTTTCCAGCGCTTTGTTAAAAACGTCAAACGGAGATTGTCCGCGTTCTTCAATCAGATCGAAAGAACCGTAGACAATGCGGCGCGCTAAATCTTTTTTTCCATCCTTCATCACCTGATTAATCAGTTTGGCGATGCGGACGTCGTTATAGACGGGATCAGGCAGGATAACTCGCTTAGCGATATGACCTTTCCTTGGCAATGGTCTTCCCTCCTTTCATGATTATGCGGGTTCTTCTGAACCCGAAACCACAGGTACTCACGATATGGACACGTGTCATGCGACAAGAACAGGCCGTAAAAAAGGCGTGTCTTGATGGCATGTTTTATCCAACCGCTGGTTTAACGAGTCTTGGCGACCCTCGGGCGTTTCGCACCGTACTTAGACCTGCTCTGTTTTCTGTTAGCAACACCGGCTGTATCCAGCGTTCCACGAATGACGTGATAACGCACACCCGGAAGGTCACGAACACGTCCACCGCGAATCAAGACCACACTGTGCTCTTGCAAATTGTGACCGATACCGGGGATGTACGCATAAACCTCTTGCTGATTGGTCAGGCGGACACGTGCGACTTTACGCAAAGCTGAGTTCGGCTTTTTCGGCGTTGTCGTCCTCACTACCGTACAAACGCCGCGTTTTTGCGGTGACGGATATCTTGAGGGACGCCGCTTCAGCGTATTCAGTCCGACGGATAGGGCAGGCACGTGCGATTTTGATTTCTTCGACTTCCTCCCCTGTCTTACCAACTGGTTGAACGTAGGCATCAACACACCTCCTTTCTTGTTTTCTCAAAAAGCGGCCCGCATGGCGGACCACTGAAGAACGATAATAGCAGGACTTTCAGCGTTTGTCCAGTGTTATATATAAAGGTGCTGTATGAGTGATTCCTGTCACCGCGCGCTCAATACGCCGTTTGTTCGAATTGGCTTCGGTAAAGGGTCGCATAAAGGCCATCTTTTTCCATGAGTTCTTCGTGAACGCCTCTTTCGGCAACGCCGTGTTCGGCCAAGACCAGAATTTCATCGGCGTTCCGAATAGTCGACAGACGATGCGCGATCACGAGAGTCGTGCGTCCCTCAGACAATTTAGACAAGGCTTCTTGAACGATGCGCTCGCTGATGTTGTCAAGCGAAGAAGTGGCCTCGTCCAGAATGAGAATCGACGGATTCCTGAGGAAGGCGCGAGCAATCGATATGCGCTGGCGCTCGCCGCCGGAAAGTCGTGCTCCGCGCTCTCCCGCAACAGTATCGTAACCATCGGGAAGCGACATGACAAAATCGTCAATGTTCGCCGCATCGGCAGCCTCCCGGATGTCTTCTTCCGACGCATGCCAATCGCCATAACAGATGTTGTCGCGGATACTGCTGTTAAATAGATACACATCCTGTTGCACAACGGCAATATTCCGCCGCAGTGATTTCAGTGTCATCTCTCGGACATCGCGCCCGTCAATGCGAACACTTCCTTCCGTGACATCATAAAATCGGGGAATCAGGGAACACACGGTTGTTTTTCCGACGCCGGAAGGTCCGACAAGTGCCACCGTCTTCCCTTCCTCAATCTTAAACGACAAATTTTTTAAAACCATGTCGTTTCCGTAGGTGAAGGAAACGTTATCAAAAACGATCTCGCCTTTGAGCTCGCCGGCGTCAACTGCGCCCGGCAGATCTTGGACGTCGGGCTCAGTGTCGAGCACTTCGACCATGCGCTCAAAGCCGGTCATCCCTTTGCGCACCTGTTCGCTGAACATAATGATGCGGCGTATCGGTTGCAGGAATGTATTGATGTAAAGGACATATGCAATGACATCACCCGGCAGCAGTGTGCCTCGAATAATGAATATGCCGCCGGCGATTAGCGTCGTAAGATAGAGCATCCCTTCCGAGAATTTGTTGATCGTGAAAAATCGACCCATGACCTTGTACATGCGGCTCTTTGAATCATAAAACGCCTCATTGCCGACATGGAATTTTTCCAGTTCTACATCTTCACTGCCAAACGACTGTACCGTCCGAATGCCGGAAAGACTGTCCTGAACAATAGCGTTTACTTCCGCTATTTTGCGCCGATTGTCCATGAATACACTGTTCATCCTGCGTCGATAGGACGCTGTCACCACGAGCATCAGCGTCGTAAAGAAAAAGAGAATCAGCGTCATTGGGATGTGGATGGTCGAAAGTATAGAAAGCGCGCCGATAACCTGCACGAACGACAGCAGGATGTTTTCAGGCCCGTGATGTGCTAATTCCGTGATATCAGACAAATCTGAAATCAAACGCGACACCATGTAACCCGTGCTCGTTTTGTCAAAGAAGGAAAACGATAGACGCTCCATATGCATAAAAAGATCGCGACGCATATCCGACTCAATACGCGCTCCCAGAATATGTCCCCACGACGACACAAAGTATGTCGCGACGGCTTCGACAATATAAAGTACAAACATTAGGATAGCCGTGCGCGATAGAATGGATCCGATCAGCGACAGATCCGGCATGGTAAACACCTCGTTAATGAGATAACGAATAAGATATGGGAATACGATCGCCGTCAGTCCTTGAATAAGCGCAAAGAAAAGATCCGCGGTGAAAAGTCCGCGATAGGGTTTGTAGTACGACGCGAATCGTTTTAACATCGTACCTACACCACGCGTTGATTTTTTCGAATCATTCTGCTTTTGTTCTTGTTTTTGCCGGAAACGAGACTTTCGGCTACTGTCAGATTGATCATTCATTATGTCTTTTTTCTAGTTGAATTACAAAGTTATGAGGACATTTCTTTTGCCAGTGAGACAAGGCGACTCGTACCAAGACGCGTTGCGCCTAGGGCAAGGAAACGTTCTGCGTCTTCAAGCGATCGAATACCTCCCGACGCTTTAACGCCGACGTGTTTGGCCACATGTTCACGCATGAGCTGCACATCCTCAAACGTTGCCCCGCCGGAGGCAAAACCTGTCGATGTTTTTATAAAATCGGCGCCGCTGTTTGACACGATCTGACACAGATGTATTTTTTCTTTCTGATCAAGTAAAGCTGTCTCAATAATGACTTTTAAAATCGCATCTTCCGTGACATCTCGTATCGACTCAATTTCATCTTCAATTAGATCCCAGAGTCTATCCTTGACCCAGCCAAGATTGATCACCATATCAATTTCACCAGCACCGTTTTCCAACGCGTCATCCGCCATAAACATCTTCGACGCCGTCGTATCGTAGCCGTTCGGAAAACCGATCACAGTGCAAATCGGCAGTTTCTTATCTGCATTTCCTAGCGACGCAGCACCGTATAAGTCCGGAAATACGTTGTCTACGTAATCAGCAGCATCTTCAACGTAAGAAGCAGGTATACATGCTGAGGCACAACGAAAAGCCATAGCGTCATCCAGAATCTGAACGATTTCTTCCCATGTCGCCGTCGGTGAAAGCAGTGTATGATCCGTAGCTGCTAAAATTTTCTTAATATCCATGGTATTTTTATGATCTCCTTTTTTGACCATTTTCTCCTTTATACATCAAACTATTTTACATTTAATTTGCTTAAGAAAAAGCATCGCTTAATTTACTTAAAGGAAAAACATTGTTCTCCATCATCTCTTGCTCAACGGATATCATCAAGCAAATACGTCCATTTGATTTTAACACCATACGTTCGGGCAAATCGATACAATTTCCTCGAACGCTAAAAAAACCGTGTTCCTGCTCATAAAATGGCCGAAATAGCCCTGAAATAACTCCGGAATAGCCCCGATAATACACTTTCCTGCATTATCGGAAACACACAGTCAAGCCTTCTCTTTATTGCCGAAACGATTCTGTTGTCATGTTAAATGAACGATGCCCGGGCCTCGCAGCTAGAAAACGAGCATGAGCAAACGGATGGTGTGGTTCAGGATACCACCNACGAGGATCGCCGTAACAACCGTTCCGGCTGTAATCGCTAAACCCACCTTTAGGTTAAATTCCTTGGTCACGATGCCGAAGACGGACAGACAAGGGATGTAGAGCAAAGAGACGACTGCCCCGACAAACATCTGCAATCCGGTCAAATTCATTGACAACAGAGGCGCCACCGACATCTCGCGGCGGATAATCCCAAGAATAAGAGAAAGAGCTGCTTCCTCAGGCAGACCCAACCAGTCGGAAACGAGCGGCTTAAGGAAGCCGCTGACACCATTCAGCAATCCTGTCTCGGCCAGAAGAGCCGCGACAAAAACGGCGATCAGCATGGGACCCTCTGCTTCAACGAGAAAAGCCTTCATGCGCATACCGAATTTCTTAAAATATGTACGGCGATCCGGCATAAGCAAGTTTGGCACCTCGATCAGTAGCGGGTCAATATGACCTTTGATTAGCTTGCTGCTGATCTTAGCGGCAACAATAAAAATGATTACGTCGGTGAGGAGAACAGCTAACAACAACCAGTAGGAATAAGATGAAAGCAAAGATACCAGAGCACCCGTTTGCGAAATACAAGGTATCGAAAAACAAATGATGGCGGTAACCACTAAGCGCTCTTTCCTTGTTGTAGCTGTTCGAGTACCGATGATGGCCGGCACGGAGCAACCGAAGCCCAACATGATGCTGATGAGGCTGCCGCCCTGAATGCCCAATTTGCGCATCAAGTTGTCGAAAAGAACGGCTAGACGGGGCAAGATGCCGCTATCCTCCAAAAAAGAGAAGACGAGCTGGAAAAGCAAGACGTAGGGCAAAATAAGGGCGATGATCCATTCAAAACTGATGCGGAAAATACCGTATTCTCCGATCAGGACATTATGCAAAATATCGGATAAATTGAGGCGCAGAATAATTTTCTCAAAGAAAGGGACGATAACCTGATTAACCAAAGGCAATAAGGCGATTGATCTAAGCGCCTCGCCTACACCGACGATGATACCCAAGCTGGCTAAGACGATAAGAACAGCGAAGAGAACTCCGGGCCATGGTTTCAGGAGAAGATCGCCGAAACGATCCAGCCTGCTGGGGTCGGCGTCTGTATCCCTAACACAGTATGCAACGATATCCGCAGCTTTCTGCCATCGTTGGCGGTCAATTAAAGACTTTGCTTCGTCAACATCGTCAGTCGTTTCAGCAACATTTGTCTCTTCAACTGAATCCGCCTCGGCAGCTACTGCCGTTTTCGTTACAACATCCTCTACCGTCTCCTTTTCCGTAGCAAGAATTTCTCCGACCTTGGCTAAGAGCTCATCAAGGCCTTTTCGCTTAACGGCTACAGTCGGAATAACCGGTAAACCGAGTTTATCTTCTAAAGATTCGGCGGAGATTTCCTGCCCTTTTCGTTCTGCGACATCCACAAGATTCAGTGCAACGACGGTCGGTATGTTGTATTCCATAACATCGAGTAACAGCTTGATACTTCCAGTCAAGTCGGCAGCATTGAGGATGAACATGATTGCTCGAGGCCTGCTTTTCAGAAATTGTATAGCTACGCTCTCTGCTTCGGAACTGGCAGTTAAGGAGTATGTGCCGGGCACATCGATTAAATTGTAAGACTTGTCGCCGATCTCAATCTTGCCGTGTGTGTAGGAAACCGTTGTACCGGCATAATTAGAACTATTGACATGAATATTGGTGTATTCGCTGAAGAAAACACTCTTACCCACGTTGGGGGAACCCATAATCAGAATTTTATCTTCCAATTCGAGGGCTTTCTTATCGCCAGGAATTTCATAATGAGTCAATTATATGTCTCCTGAACAAGAATTTTCTTTGCGGTATCCTTGCCTATTGCAATATTACGCGTTCCAATGGAAACAATTACCGGACCACCCAATCCATAGCGATGACCAACCTTAAGCAATACACCCTCAAAGACACCTATACTTTCTAGTAGCTTCGAGGCAGGCGCGGATTGCACAATACCGCAGCTTCCATCACTCATTTGATAAAGATTCTTCATCTTTCTTCTCTTCACCTTAATAACTATTGATTAATAACTATTGCTGTTGGGTGGTGGTTAGATCAAGCTAACATAGGCCAATATAACATACCCATTTTTGAAATACAACAACATAACACAGCTCTTTTTCACGAGAGAAAAAGGGGCTAAATGACACTCCGAACGAGATTGCGAGAAGCTCTTCTTGTCAGGATTGATAACACACGACAAGCGTCAGATATTCTTTAAGGCAATTTTTGACAAAACTCCTCTAAAGGACAACCTGAGCAGGCCATTTTTTTTTTGCAGTGTTCTTTGCCGTTATGCACGATCAAAGCATGAAAGTGATTGTAGACCTTCGCATCTCGAGGCAGCGCTTCTTCACAGAAGGTTTTCACTTCCAGATATGTCTTTCCTGCATCTATCGGATAACGCCTGAATAATCTCATCGTATAGGCATCAACTACAAATGACGGTAAATCAAAAGCATAGAGGAGAATGGAGTCAGCAGTCTCGTTTCCGACACCCCGAACCTTCAAAAGTTCAGCGCGAATATCCTGCAGGGAGTAGTTTTTAATTAAATCAATGTCGCCGTCATAACCCATAAACCATTCCGTGACAGCTTTTAGGTACTGTGATTTTTGTCTATAAAACCCTGCGGGGCGGATGATTTCCTGAAGCTCATCAATGGGCAAGTTCAAGATTCGACTAGGCGACAAATTCCCTTCAAACCGCTCCATCGCTTTTTCTACATTCGTCCAAGCCGTGTTCTGTGTAAGGATCGCTCCCACTATCACCTCAAAAATCGAAGCGGCGGGCCACCACTTGAGATCGTCGTAATGAGAATATAGGGTTTGATATATCTTTTCTAACTCTCGCACAAGCAACTTCTCACAACAAATCCTAAAATGTAATCTACGTGCCATTGCGCGCCGCTTTTGAACACATGGTTATTTCTTTCACTGCTCACTACTTTTGAAAACATGGTCATTCCGTTCACTGCTCGCTACTTTTGAAAACATGGTCATTCCGTTCACTGCTTGCTACTTTTGAAAACATAGTCATTCCGTTCACTGTCCACCGAGAAAACAGCAATTTGTAAAGGGGAAATTACAGTTCAAATATCTTTCGAACTACCGATACATCGCTAATTCCAGACTGTCCATATATTGACCAAGCGACATGTTAAATTCTTGATAATCTGCTTCCTTAAATTCATCTGTCATACTAGCCACCGCTACATTTACAACTTGTAGCTGATTATAGAAAGTTATCGTAATTGGAGCTTTAATTATTATCGACATGCCGCGAACTGTCATGCTACCTGCTTCTTCAAACCCCAAAATATCATCTTTAGACAAAATCTCTGCTTTTTTGCCATCAATTAGAATTTCAGCGTCTTCATAGTAATCGAATACCATACTTACAGCTTTACAAATCCTATCCCATCCGACTGGAAACGTCAGATTAAAGGTTGATAACAGCCAACCGTCCTCTTTCCTCACGTCCAACAAAAGCATTTTCTCAAGCCTCCAAATATACTTAATCTTCTTATTTTACTTCTTTACTTTAGTCGGCATATAATTCAAGACAGAATTATCCTGCGCGGTCTACATCAAGTATAAACTTTGAGCTTCCATATAGTGCATGTCATAGTGCATGTCAGCTAAAGCGTCCAACACCACTCTTGACAAAAGCCTCACTTACTCTCCCTGCTTCAAACAGCTTCAAAAGGACAACTCTCCTTTTTTGCCAAAATATTAAAATTAAATGAGAAACTGTCTTAAATATGCGACTCACACGGGCATTAATCAAGATCTCTCGGCAATCTAAGTCAGTTTTGACATTAAACTTGATAATTTGGCTATGGCCAGGAGGAAATCATTCCTCTACCGCGGTGAACATGTCGATCTGTGACGTTGCACGAAGAAATCTGCAAAGATTTCAACGTCTTTTACGGTGAATTTTGGTTCTTTTCTTGAAAAATGGCGATTGTGTTGATTTTGATGCGACGCCTAATCAACCTGCATGAGTAATTTCAGGCTTCTGCTGTTAAGGTAGATGGGT